>Ga0098042_1000176_pt1 | contig 23793 bp, 34 predicted proteins | sample 9_EtaG_FD_75066 | JGI IMG/M metagenome (GOLD analysis project Ga0098042, IMG submission 75066) | Marine viral communities from the Subarctic Pacific Ocean - 9_ETSP_OMZ_AT15188 metaG | ecosystem: Environmental > Aquatic > Marine > Oceanic | place: Pacific Ocean | collected 2015-01-10
AAAGATGCAGATATCTTTAATATAGAGGAATCAGAACAAGCTAAAGCATTAATAGAGATGGGTGATGATATTGATGATATGAGATTTAATGAAATAGCTGGCTATGGTAGCAAAGCAGAAGCAAGACTTCAAACAGAGGGTTTTGCTATTAATAATCAAGACTATAAAACTCTCAAACCAAGATTTGAATCAGAAACACAAGAGGGTGGCACTAATTATAAAGAATATGTTCTAAAAAGACCATCGCTTCAAAATAAAGGTAAACCTACAAATTTTGATTATAGCGATGATGTAGATTTCCAACGAGCAGTTCACTACGATGACTACAACCCAATATTTCATGTAAGAACAAAAGATAGAATAGGTGAAGATGGTAGTAAGATTCTTTATGTAGAGGAATTGCAATCAGATTGGGGTCAAATAGGTAGAAATCAAGGCTTTGCTCCACCTAAATCTGGAGGATCGTATCAGAAAAAACCAATACAAAAAATACAAAAAAATCTAGATAAACTTATGGATGAAGTTCTTTCATACAAAGATCAGCCAATATTATTAAATGTAGCAGAAACAGAAATACTTTTTAAAACAAAAAATCCAGGCAAAGAAATACCATCTGTGTATTCTGACGAATTTAAAATAATGAAAATGTCAGATTATTTGGATTTCACTAGAACACCAGAATACAAAAACAACATACCTGCAGAATTTCAAGCTGATTACTCCTACCCAGAAATATCAGGGTTTATGAACCCAGAAAGAAAGATTTACGAAGATAGTAAAAAAATAAAATTTGATACTAGATTCGCAGATATGACTGAAGACCAACAAAAAGATTTTATTCTTAACTTTGGACTTAGGTCTTTGGGAAATGACCAATATTACATAAGAGGTAACAACAGATTTACTAATATCAATGAGTTAAGTGACCATCTTGATAAGTTAAATAATAAAGTAGATGCAAATGTTCAACTAATTAGAGGCACAACACCCGCTGCCGCTTTTGTTACAGATACAAAAGATTGGACAAAACTAGGCATTAAAAGATTGTTGCAACTAGCAACTGAAGGTGGTTATGACAAGATTGCTATATCACCAGGCAATGTACAAGCAGATAGATGGATTAATGAAGATTTAGTACCATATTATGACGATATAATTCCTAGCGTTGCCAAAGACGTTGTAGGAGAAAAAAATATAGGAAAAACTAAAATTAAGATAGGTGGAGAAAAAACATATTTTGTAAGAAAACTAGATGATAACACTTACCAAGCTATGTTAGAGACAACTGAAGATATGGGTGGCGAAGAATTTGGTGAATTAGTAGGCGTTCCAATTCAATCTTTCAGAGATGCATATACTGCACAAAATTATGTGAATAGAAAGAACAGTGGATACATACAAGACACAATTACTATTGATGTAACTCCTGAAATTAAAGATAAAGTAAGTAAGGGTCTACCATTATTTGCCATTGGTGCAGGAACTGCTATAGGATTAGATGAGCAAATAGGAGCACTAGGCAGTATGCCTAGCACCCAAGATGGTGGAACTTAGTCTTTAATTGGCACTAAGTAACCTAGATCAGAATAGTTGCCATTCACATGGATGGTGTATTCTTTACTACCTCTTTTCTTTATACGAACTACATCGCCATGATTAAGAGGTAAAGTCTTAGATAACCTTTCAGTCTCTGCATAATCTGCATCTGAATAATGAGACTTGATACAAGCACCTACAGACATAATCCAAATCTTATCTTCTGCTTGATCTTCAAAAAGGTAACACTTAGATGTACCTTTGTTATGATTTACATTGAAAGTAAGCTCTTGGTGCTCACTCCTTCTATCTAGAATACTATCGCCATCTTTATTCCAAATGCTTTCTACTTCTAAATATCTCATAATTAAGCTCCCTTCTTATATTCAAATTTAAAATGCATATCGTAACCTAATCTAGTAAAACCCATAGGTGACACTAACCAAGCTATCTGAGTCTCTGTGTCAACTATGATATCTCCACAAGAAACTGAATAAAATTTATCAACCTTTTCAACTAGATCTGTTTCAGTATTACCAATTCTAAATACTTCATTTAAATTATCAGCCTCTATAAAAGCTGACGTTCTGTAATCACCATGACCTAAAGATCTATAACAACGCTCTGGGTTAGCTCTTGAAATCTCAAAAGACTTTTGATCTGCGACATCTGTATAATTAAACTGCTTAACTACATATCTTGTCATTTTTTACTCCTAATTTTGTTATTCGTTAATGTTATATAAGTAATATAATATTTGTATATACAAATGTCAACCCTTAAATAAGGTTTATTTTAATTAATTGTGTTTTTTTTTAAATTAGTTACTATATTAGTTATGTTAAGGGCAAATTTTCCATCACTGTACAAAGGAGGTAATAGTATGAAGTATGGTAGTAAATCAAGCATGGCTAAGAAAAAAACTAAAAAGAAGACAAAAACAAAAAAGGTTAAAAAGTATGGAAAATACTAATAATAATGAGGAAATCGTAGAAGTTAACGTAACTGGTGTATCTATGTCAGGGAAAGCAGAGATAAAAAATGAACACAGTAGAACTCCTCAAGAGGATCAAGAAAAAGTTGAGGGAGCAGAGATCAGCACTAGCTGAGAAAATGATTGAAGGTAGAGAAACAGACTTTCACTCATATCAAAAAGACGTTGGTATAGCACAAGGCTTGGAAGAGGCTTGTGTCATTATTGACGAAACATTAACCAAAATAGATGAAGAGGATTAACCATGTCTCATCAACATGATGGCATAGCCAAAATATATACTGACGAAGAAACAAAAGGCACTTGTGCAGAGCATCAACTGCCTATTCCTATGGGTTGGAAATTATTAGTTCAACCAAACCAAATCAAACAACAAACTAAAGGTGGTATTATTATCCCTACTAAAGCTCAAGAAAATGAGGCGTATCTTACTGCACATGGGGAAGTTGTTTCTATTGGTGAACTTGCATACAGAGAAAGAGAAACTGGAGCTAGTTGGCGTATTTATAATAAGCCAAAGAAAGGCGATAAGGTTACTTATGGAAAGTATGCTGGACAGAAACTAATAATTAATGGCGTAAGATTTCTTCTACTTAATGATGACGAGATAACATCTATCTTGCCACAAGGCGTAGAAGTAACTGCATACATATAAGGAGTAGACATTATGCAAGAACAAGACCCAAACCCAATAATGGAAGAAATTGAGAAGGAAATAGCAGATACTAAGCGTAAAGCTAGTGATGATAGTCCTTTGGAAATTGAAATAACTGAAGAAAAAACTGAACAACCAACTGCAGAAACTCAAAAAAAAGAAGCAAATGAGAGTGATGCAGAAGAGCAAAAGAAAAAGTACAGTGCAAATGTGCAAAGAAAAATTGACAGGCTAACAAAACAAAGACTTGAGGCTGAAGAGCAAACAAGAAATTTGCAAGAAAGCAATGCACAACTTGTAAAAAGACTTGAAAGGCTTGAGCAACAAACTGTGCAAAGAGATCAACAACACGCTCAAAATGATTTTCATAAACGCTACAATTTAACTAAGTCAGCGTTAGAAAAGGCTATAGAAGAGGGCGATACAAAAGCTCAACTAGAGTTCACAGATCAGTTAGCTGACATGAGAGCCACAATAAGAGTTGGTGAGTTGCAAAACAACTTAAGGCAACAAGCTCCTACTCAAACACAACCCAAACCACAGAGGCAACAAGCCAAAAGAGATGATACGCCACAACTAGCTAATAAATGGTGGCAAGAAAACTCATGGTTTAATGCTAAAGGTTATGAGAGAGAAAGTGCGGCAGCCAGAGCAATTGATGTGCAATTAGACATTGAAGGCTTTGATAAGAATAGCCAAGAGTATTACGATAATTTAAATAGTCGTTTACAAAAGGTTTTCCCAGAGTTAGTATCTACAAATGACATTACAGAAAGTAAGAGGAAGGGAAAAAGCAGTAATATAGTAACACCTTCTGCTGGTGGCTCTTCTTACAAAGGTAATAGAGTGCGAATGACACAGGATCAACTTAGAATGGCTAGAGAACTTGGAATAAATGATGAGGCTGGTTTGAAAAAATACGCCTCTGAAATACAAAGAAGTCAAGGGAGATAGATATGACTGAGAAGAGAAATGTAAGAGCACAAGAAGGTAGAGAAAATGTTCGTGATGAAGAGAGCAGACCTCAAACCTCATGGACACCCCCAGCATTGTTAGATGCTCCAGATCCTAGACCTGGGTATGTGCAAAGATGGGTAGCTACGTCAATACAGGGAAAGGACACGCCTGATAACGTATACAAACGTATGCGAGAAGGGTGGGAAGCTAGACCTGCGAGTTCTGTGAAGAATCAGTTGTTTCCGACTATAAATCATGGACAATGGGAAGGTTGTATAGGAATTGAAGGAATGTTGCTATGCGAAATGCCAAAAGAAAAACATCGGCAGATGAAAGATTATTATGCGGGCAAGAGCAAAGAGCAAAATCAATCACTATCTAGCGATCTTCAGGCTTTAGAGTCAAGGACTGGACACAGAATTCATCAAGAACGAAAGAGTTCAGTCAGTGGTGGCAGACAATTGTCTGCTATGGATGATTAACTTTTACTAAGGAGTGAAAAATGGCAAATGTAGACGCCGCTTTCGGGTTTATCCCATGCCGTCACATGAGTGGTAATGGTTACTCACGAGCAAATGTTTATACGATTACATCTGGTTTAGCAGAAAACATCTTTACAGGTGATCTTTGCATAATTACTGCAGATGGTGTGGTTACACCTCATACTGCAACAGAGGTTAATAATATAGGCGTGTTTGGTGGAGTATCTTATACTGCAAGTGATGGATCTTATGTTTATTCACAATACTGGCCGTCAGGCACAGTAGCAACAGACATAAAAGCATATATATACGATGATCCATATACTGTATTTAAGGTACAGTCAGCAGGATCACCCGCACAAACAGATATTCTAGCTTGTGCAGATGTGGTAGCTGGAACTGGATCAACATCAACAGGTCAATCAGGCTTTGAAATATCAGGTACAATGGCGGCAACTGCGGCTACTTGTAAGATATTAGCTTTGCATGAGACACCTGATAACGCTTTTGGTGCAAATGCAATAATGGAAGTACTTATCAATGAGCACTTGCTCAAAGATAGTGCTGGAATATAGGGAGATTTAGACAATGGCAATGAATAGAGCACAATTTGCGAAAATGCTTGAGCCAGGTTTAAACACCTTGTTCGGGTTAGAGTATGATACATATCCACCAGAGTATGAGGCAGTATTTGAGGCAAACACATCTCAAAAGGCTTTTGAAGAAGATGTCTTATTGACAGGCTTTGGAGCCGCACCAACAAAAGACGAAGGTGCAAGTGTTAGCTACGATAGTGCATCACAACAGTGGACTGCAAGATATCAGCATGAAACAGTAGCTTTAGCTTTTTCAATTACAGAAGAAGCAGAGGAAGATGGACTTTATGGTTCAATAGCCTCTAGATACACTAAGGCTTTAGCAAGATCTATGGCAACAACCAAAGAGATCAAAGCCGCAACTATCTTAAACAACGCTACAAGTGCTGGTGTATATGCGGGTGGTGATGGAGTTGCATTATTAAGTACTTCACATCCTACTCAAAATGGAAATCAAAGTAACACTTTAGCAACGGCAGCGGATTTATCAGAAACATCTTTAGAGAGCATTCTGATTAATATTGCTGACATGAAAGATGAAAGAGGCTTAAGAGTAGCCGCACAAGGAACAATGTTAATTATTCCTACTGCATATACTTTTGTAGCTGAAAGATTGCTTGAGAGTCAGTTAAGAACTGGTACATCAGACAATGACATCAATGCTATTAGATCTGGTGGTTATTTACCACAAGGATATCATGTTATGAGAAGGCTTACAGACAGTGATGCATTCTTCATTAAGACAGATGTTCCAGATGGTCTAAAAATGTTCCAAAGAAGTCCTATGAAAAAGGGCATGGAAGGTGACTTTGAGACAGGAAATGTACGTTATAAAGTGAGAGAAAGATATTCTTTTGGTTTCACTGATTGGCGTGGAATTTTTGGTACAGAAGGTGCCGCTTAACAACCTAGTATGAAGAGAGGGGAAACCCTCTCTTTTAATTAACCTTGACTGCGAAAGCAGACAGTAGCCAAGACAAGGAGAATTTACATGGCTAAATCAACCTTTTCGGGTCCAGTAGTATCTAATAATGGATTTATACAAGCTGGAGCTAACAATATCGTAAATATTACTGCAGAAGAAACATTAACATTTAATGATCATGCAGGAAGAATAATTGAAATCAACGATGCAGATGGAGCGGTTACATTACCATCAATCAAATCTGGCGAATTAGGTGCTAAATACACATTTTTTATTGGTACAGATGCAACAGACTTAGACATAAAAACTGATGGAACTGACAAATATGTTGGATCAGTTATGGTTGCAGTCACAGATGGATCAAAGAAATCGTTTATTCCAGGTGCTACAAATGATGTTATTTCATTAAATGGTGGCACACAAGGTGGTGACAAAAATTCATATGTTGAAATAACTGCACTAGCAACTGCTGAGTACCTAGTACAAGGCGTTTTAATTGGATCTGGAACAGTAGCGACTCCGTTTGCTGATAGTTAATAGGAGATAATAATGGCTGATATAACATCAAGCACTATACTCTCCGAAAACACTAGAGAAATTGTAATGGCATTTCAATATCAATACGTTGATACTGGAGATGAATCTGCAGTAACAAAAGTTGATGTATCTACATTACAAGCCAATGCTAATGGCGATTCGTGTACAGGAGTTAAAATAACTAAATGTACATGGGTTGTAAAAGGAATGACTGTAAGAGTTTTAGCAGATGCTAGTACGCCTATAATTATGCTTAACCTTGACGAAGGACAGTCTGGTGAAGTTGATTATAAAGATATAGGTGGTTTGCCAAATACAAAACAAACTGGAACTAGTCCAACTGGTGATATAAAATTCACTACGACTAATGCTGGAGCCGGTGATTCTTATCAAGTTGTTCTAACCATGACAAAGAAATATGGATAGAGTGAGCTATGGCAACATCTGGAACAGTCGCATTTAGACCAAATGTTGAAGAGATTATAACAGAGGCTTATGAGAGATGTGGCATTGATATTCAGACAAGAACTGGAGATCAAGCCATATCTGCTCGTAGAAGTCTAAACTTACTCTTTTCTGAATGGGCAAATCGTGGAATTAATTATTGGGCAGTTACCAACAATACGCTAGATCTTTCAACTGGAGTTAGTAGTTATAATCTACCGGCTGGAGTTTTGGATTTTCTTGATGTAGTAATATTTAACACTGCTGAATCAACAAGAACTGATACTATTATAAATAGGGTTACTATATCTGAATACAATCAAATACCTAACAAAACAGATAGAGGCAAACCTAATCAATATATGTTAGATAAAGGTAGGCAGACTGGATCTAATAACATTGCTAAAATATTTGTTTGGCAAACGCCAGATATTGATACCTATCGTCTTAGTTATTGGGCAATGACACAATTAGATGATATTACGCTTTCTAATCAAGACACAGATATACCTTACACTTGGTCAGAGTGTATATGTGCTGGGTTAGCAAGTAAGCTATCAGTGAAATTTGCACCTGATAAATATCCACTTTTAAAACAAATTTATAATGAGGCTTTTGAATATGCATCTACTAACGACAATGATGGTGTATCTTTAAAGCTACAACCAACAGGTCTTAATTTAAACTAATGGCAACAAAGTTCGCTCAAGGTAAAAAATCGCAAGCTATAAGTGATATAAGTGGTGCTAAAGTACCCTATACCCAACTTAAAACAACTTGGGATAACCTTAGAGTAGAACCATCTGAATATGACCGAAAGCATCCACAACTTACTCCCGCTCAAAATGTTGTGGATGCAACTGCATTACGAAACCCACGACCAGATAATGATCCAGAAAATGTAACTATATTATTTGGTTTTACACAAAATATATTTCAATCACGAGTTGCTAGATCTCAAAATTCAGTTAGCTTTCGTGCTTTTGGTAGAATTGGTCATGTAGGTATATCTTTGCAAGAGCCAGTGACGGGTGTCTCTGGAACTACTGCAATAGGATCTTTTGCACCTGGCTTTGATGTTACTGGTGTAAGTGCAACTGCAACTGTAAATAATGTTGTACCAGAAGATCAGACAGATGTTTCAGCAACTGGAAATCAAGCAACTGGAACTATTAATGATGCCGCAGCGGGCTTTGTCATTAGTGGAGTTGCAGGAACTGGTGGTACTGGTACAGAAACTATTGAGCACGATAGAATATTTGAGTTAGATAATGGTGGTGTCTCTGGAATTGGTTCTACTGGAGCTGAAAGTTTTGACACACAAACTGGAACATTATCAAGTGTAACTGGTACTGGATCAATTGGTAGCTCTGTACCTAATACAGACATAGGAATAACTGGTGTTTCTGGTACAAGTGGAATTGGAACATTTGGTGAAAGTGGTAATGGAACACTTAATTTAACAGTAACACCAACAAGTGCAGTAGGTACTGCAAACACAGGCATAGAAGTTGCTGAAAGTGAAATCCCAGAATCTAATACGAATGGTTGGGGTGAAAATGCTTTTGGTTATGGTGTTTGGGGTGGTGACCCAGAAGTCAAAGCGACTGGTGGAGTTGGTACTGTATCTATTGATATATTCAAAGGACCGAACCCACAAACTGGTGTTAGTGCCACTATGTCAATTGGTAATTATGTTTCAGAGAATGAACTAACAGAAACTGGAGTGTCAAGCACTGGAGCAATAGGCACAGTATCTATGGATGGGCAAACTGATACAACAAATGTGTCAGGAACTACTGCAATAGGTACGTTTAGTGTTGCAATTAATCCTGGATGGAGCGAAGGTGCATGGAACGATGGAACATGGGGTAATTAAATGAATTTTACAACTTTAGTAACAAATATAAAAAATTATACTGAAGATGATAGTACTGAATTTGATGCATCAATTCCTACTATTATATCACAAGCAGAAGATATGATCTTTGCAAGGTTACCTAATCTACCTTGTTATAGAAAAAAATTGAGTGGCACATTAGTTCAAGGCACAAGTGAATACGATGTTTTAGGAGCTAGAATGATTAGACAAGTATCTGTTACTGATAGTAGTAGTGATGTAATATTTCTTAAACATAGAATTGATAGTTACCTAAGAGATTTTGCACCAAATGCATCTACTCAAGGTGTACCCTTTATGTATGCAACTAAAAATGCTACAACATCTGGTATAAAAATATTAATAGCACCAGTACCAAGTTCTGGTCTAAGTTATGAAATAGACTTTGTAGGTCTAGAAACAGGATTATCTACAACCAACGCTAATAGTTGGGTAGGTGATAACGCTGAACAAGTTTTACTTAATGCTTGTCTATATGAAAGTTCCTCTTTTCTAAAGGCAGTAGATGGTGTAAACTTGTATAAAGCAAAGTTTGATGAAGCAGTAACACTGTTTCAGCAAGAAATGCAACGTAATTACCAAGCAGAATACGAAGGAGGTATTTAACAATGGCGATAACACAAGCAATGTGTACATCATTTAAAGCAGAAATCTTAGATGAACAACACGACTTAGCGGCAGATACTTTAAAGATAGCTCTCTATACAAGTTCTGCAAGTTTAGATGCGGCAACAACTGCATACACAACATCAAATGAAATCAGTGGGTCAGGCTACTCGGCTGGTGGTGAAACGCTAACAAGCACAACTGTATCAACAAGTGGTACGACTGCATTCTTTGATGCGGCAGACCCAACATGGACAAGTGCTAGTTTTACTGCTAGAGGAGCATTAATTTATAATAGCTCAAATAGCGATAAAGCAATAGCAGTATTAAACTTTGGTGGTGATTTTACAGTTTCAAGTGGTACATTCAGAATTGTTTTCCCAGCGGCTGGAGCAAATGCGATTATCACTATAGCTTAATAAGGAGATGTATTTATGGCTAGTAGCTACGATAATGACTTAAGATTAAATGAATTAGGAACTGGTGATGCCTCTGGCACATGGGGTACTACAACAAATTTAAATCTTTCTAATATAGGGCAAGCATTAAGTTTTGACACTCAAGATTGTTTTTCCTCTGATGCTGATGCCACAACTACTGTTGGTGATGGAGTTGCAGATCCTGCTAGAGCTATTTATTTTAAAGTAACATCCTCAGCTACATTGTCTGCAACAAGAGTGTTAACAATAGCACCAAACTCAATAAGCAGACTGCAATTTATAGAAAATGCCACAACAGGCAGCCAGATTATTACAATTAAACAAGGATCAGGCACTACTATAAACATAGCAAATGGAGAAGTTAAGGCACTATATTTAGATGGTGCTGGCTCAGGTGCAAATGTTGTTGATGCTTTTACAGACTTAAGTATTCCAGATGCAGTTTTAGGTGGTAACCCAACATCTACCACACAGTCAGCAGGTAATAATACCACTAGACTTGCTACAACTGCCTTTGTGACAACTGCAGTGGCTAATGCAGAGCCTTTTCCATCAGGTACATCTATGTTATTTCAACAAACTGCGGCTCCTACTGGTTGGACTAAACAGACAACACATAATGATAAAGCATTAAGAATTATTACTGGATCAGTTGGAACTGGTGGTAGTGTTGCATTTAGTACTGCTCTTGGTAGTGGTGCAACAGTTGCTGGTGGTTCTGTTAGTGGTAATCCTGGTTCTAATTTATCAACAGATGCTGGTAATTTAGCAGTTGGTGCTGGAAACTTAGCGGTTAGCGTTAGTGGTAATATATCTAATACAACGCTTTCAACAAATCAAATACCAAGTCATAATCACCAAATTGCTCTTGGTGGAGGTAGCACAACTCACTTAGCTATTGTTCAAGCTGGATTAAATAATCAAGGAACTACTTTTAGAGATCTTATCAGTAATACTGGTGGTAGTGGCTCACACAATCACTCACATAATTTAAGTGGTACTATGAATGGTGCTCCAAGTCTTTCTGGTGCTCCTTCAATAAGTGGTAACGTAACGGCTGGTAACTTAGCAGTAGGTGCATCTACTGCGGCAATTAATGTCAACTATGTAGACTTTATAATCGCCAATAAGGATTAATATGCAAATAAAGGTAGAGGAAAACTGTCCATTACATAATTTTAAAAAGTGTAAACAATTTAAATGTGCTTGGTTTGTTCAGATGAAAGGCACAAATCCCAATAGTGGACAAGAGGTTGATGAATATGCTTGTGCTATAGCTTGGTTGCCAACCTTATTAGTAGAAAATGCTATGCAAGCAAGGCAAACTGGGGGTGCTATAGAATCATTTAGAAATGAAATGGTAAAGGCGAATGATTCTAATCAGAGTTTATTACAAATGTCAAAAATATTAGAGTTTAAAAACAAGGGGATAATTAAACAATGAATGATATGACAAAAATAAAAAATATGACATTTATTAGTAAATATGAAAATTTAGCATCAGATGATTATTGCGATAGAATGATTGCAAAATTTAAATATTTAGAAGAAAATTCCTCAATTCATGTAGAAAAATCTCCAATTGAGATAACAAGTGGCGAAGTGCAAAATGGTTCTGGTATCAGAAAAGATTTTCAATTTTATTTTGATGAAGAAAGAAATTCTGCACAAGATTTAGTGCAAGAAACTCATAAAATATTAGATGAAGGATTAGTTAAATATACAGATGAATATCCATCATTAGCACCACTTCAATACTATAGCAAAATTATAAAGGTACAAAAAACACCACCAAAAGGTGGATTTCATGCTTGGCACAGAGAACATAACTTAGGTGAAGCATCACACAGAATATTAACTTGGACAATTTACCTAAATGATGTACCAGATGGAGAGGGTGAAACAGAGTTTTTAGAATATGGTATAAAGATAAAACCAAAAAAAGGAACTGTTTGTTTTTTCCCTGCTGGATTTACTCATACACACCGAGGCAATGCAGTTTATACACATGATAAATACCTAGCTACTGGTTGGTATTATATAATATAAGGAGAACTAAAATGGCAAATATAATATATTTAAAAGATGGCGAAAATTCTAAATCACAATTAATTATAGATGGAGTGCAAGTAGATTCATCTGATTATGGTGTTGCCACAAACATTCATGCTATACAATGGAATGGTTCTAAAGGCGAAATAGAATATAATGATGGTAAAAGTAATGAAGAAATTACAGATATATCATCTTTTGATTTTGAAACAAAACATAGTGCAGAAAAAAAAGCTATAGAAGATGCTGAAGCAACTGCAATTGCCAATCGTACATATGCTGAAAAAAGACAAGTAGAATACCCAGCCATTGCAGACCAACTTGATGATATTTATCATAATGGTATTGATGGGTGGAAAACTACAATCAAGGCAGTCAAAGATAAGTACCCTAAAAGCTAATTAAGTTTTTATAAAATGGTATATTACCAAAATGAAAAAAACTTTACAAAATAATAGCAAATATAATGAGTACGATTTGGATGGAGATGGAGTTGTAACAGATTCCGAACTTGAAAATGCAAAAGCTATAAAAGAAACAGAACAATTATTAAGAAAACAACTAGCTCAATTAAGAATAGCAAGATACACATTAGTTGGTATGGGTGTATTTACAGTTGCTTGTTTTTTTATTCCCATTGATCGCCTAGAAGCCATGAGTGACATATCCAATCTTTTCTATATTTCTGGTGCTGGAATAGTTGGTGCATATATGGGTGCATCGGCATTCATGAGTAGAAAGTAATGTTTAAGGCTTTAGTCACTATTTGTGTAATTGGTTTGCCAAATAATTGTCAAGTAGTAGAAGATTTGCTGGGCCCATATGAAACAGAAGTATCTTGTAAGGAAAGAGCATTAGAAATAAGCAGACAAGTTTATATATATTACCCATTATGGAAAGCAACAAAATATAGGTGTAAAAAGCTATCACCAGGGAGGTTAACATGGAAAACATGGTATTAGATGCATGGAATGATTTAAGCTATGCAGAAGGTGTTTTGTTTAGCATGTGGTTATTTATACTTTATTATGGTAAAGTATGGATAGACAGTAAATTTGAAAAAAAGAAATGTCCAAGATGTGGATCTTAAAATAAAAAGGAATAAATATGTTAACTGCACTGATCGGGCCTGTAACTAACTTAGTTGGCAAATTTATTAAGGACAAAGATCAGCAGGCTAGATTAAGCCATGACCTAGCAACGCTTGCTTCTAGACACGCCCAAGAGCTTGCAAAAGGTCAAATAGAGGCAAACACACAACAAGCCAAGCATCCTAGTTTATTTGTAGCTGGAGCTCGCCCAGCCATAATGTGGATATGTGCATTAGGTTTACTCACTCAATTTTTTATTATGCCAATAGCAGAATGGGCAACTGCAATCTGGCTGCCTGACGTTTTGCTTCCAGAGCTTAACACGGGTGAACTTATGACCCTAACACTTTCCTTACTGGGATTGGGCGGAATGAGAAGTTTTGAAAAAACAAAAGGCGTAGCTAGAGAGAATATGAAGAAATGATTGGGTTATGGTTGAGTTTATTTAAATTTTTTAATAAAATTGGTAATTATTTCTACAGAAAACACATAAATGCAGTGAGAAAAACATATGGATCTTGATAAATTAGCAGAAGAAATAAAAGCCGATGAAGGGATTATATACGAAATCTATAATGACCACCTTGGATATAAGACTTGCGGCGTAGGTCATTTGTGTAGAGCTACAGATCCAGAGAACGAATTAGAGGTAGGAGATCCAGTTTCTGTAGAAAGAGTAAACCAATTATTTGCTGAAGATTTAGATATTACCATAGAGGAATGTAGAAAACTTTACGAGCACTTTGATGATCTGCCAGAAGAAGCACAAAGAATAATATGCAATATGATGTTTAATCTGGGTAGACCTCGCTTAAGTAAATTTAAAAAAATGTATGAAGCCGTTATGGATGCCAACTGGATTGAAGCGGCAATTCAGATGGAAGATTCGCTTTGGGCAAGACAAGTACCTAACAGAGCACAGAGACTTTGTGAAAGAATGAGGAATGTAGCTTAATGCCATTAGTACCATTAAAATTCAAAGCAGGCATAGTAAAGGACATAACAGAATATGCATCTGGACAAGCTGGATTTTATACAGATGGCAACCTTGTAAGATTTAGAAATGGCTTTCCAGAAAAAATAGGTGGATGGGAAGAAGAAACATATTCCTTTAATGCAGATCAAGATACTGTAACCACAATAACAGGAAAGCCAAAACATCTAATTGCATGGAGATCTATCACAGATGATTTTGATAGAATAATTGTAGGTACACATAATCATCTATATAACATTAATAATGGTGTTTTTTATGATATTACGCCACTTAGAAAAACAACTGAAAACGCTACAAACCCTTTAGCCACCTCTAGTGGAAGTGCAGTTGTAACTGTAACAGATAATGGACATGGTGCAGAAACTGGAGATTTTATAGTCATAAAAGAAGCTACTGCAGTTGGTGGCATAACTGCAGACACTCTAAACAGATTAGAAGGTTATCAAATAACAAAGGTAGATGACAATTCTTACACATTTGTCTCTGCAACATCAGCAAGTGGCAATGCTACTGGTGGTGGTACATCTATAGATTTGCAGTATTTAATTGGTAACTCTGATGGAGTTGGATTTCAAAGTTCTGATCCAGCATTAGGATGGGGTATAGGAACTTGGGGTGGCAGTACTTGGGGTACTGCAAGAGATGCATCTTTGAGTAATATTAATTTAGAAGCAACCAATTGGTCATTAGAGTTGTGGGGTGAAGATATATTAATTAATAATAGAAATGGTCAATTATATTATTGGGATACATCAGGTGGAGATAGTGCAAGAGCAGTACTAGTATCTAGCATAGCTGGAGCAAGTGGTATACCCACACAAATTAGAACTATAGCAGTATCTTTCCCAGACAGACATTTGGTTGCTGGTGGAGCGATACCACTTAATGGCAGTGAAATTGATCCTATGTTAGTCAGATTTTCAGATCAAGAAGATTTTACTGTATTCACGCCTACTGCAACTAATACTGCTGGCGATCAAAGATTAGAGATAGGATCAAAAATTATATGTTTAACGCCTACTAAAGATGAGATGTTTATACAAACAGATGAAGCCGCATATGGCATGACGTTTGTCGGGCCGCCATTTACGTTCTCGTTTAGGCTTTTGGCAGTTAATTGTGGTGCAGTAGCTTTACATGGAACTGCAAATGTAGATGGTGATGTGTATTGGATAGGTAGAAATAATTTCTTTGTATACGATGGAGTTATTAAGGAGTTGCCTTGCTCTGTACAATATTTTGTTTTTGATAGAATGCAAAAGAGATACTTTGACAAAATATATGTAGGACACAATAAAAAATTTAATGAAGTGACTTGGTTTTATGTCAGCGAAGATAATTCACAAGAAGATAACCCAGAGCCAGATAGCTATGTCACATATAATTATCAAGATGGAGCTTGGAGCATAGGAACATTAGATAGAAATGTTTGGCATGATGCACAAGGATTTAGGCAAGTACCTTTTGCTTTTGATGCTGATGGAAAATTATATAATCATGAAACTGGAACTACTGACAATGGAAGTGCTATGAATTGCCACATAGAATCAGGTGATATAGAACTTAGTACTGCAGGAGAAAATTTATTTCTAATTGATAAAATTATTCCAGATGCAACTATGAACAGTAACACAAATCTCTTTATTCAATTAAAAACAAGGAAATATCCTAATGCTACAGAGATTACTAAAGGTGCTTTTACAGTTACAACTGAAACAGAAAAAATAAGCACACGAGCTAAAGGAAGGCAGATGGCTATTAGGTTTTTTAGCAATGGTGTAAGTGATGAATGGTTGTTGGGTGATTTTAGAATCAATGCAATAAAAGATGGCTTGAGATGATTAGGTTACCTACACCAGTAGATATAGATAGTTATGTAAAATGGGCAAGGCAGTTGATACAATCTTTGGAATTGCAACAAAGAGCAAATGAGTTAACAACAACAACTGCAACTAAAGATGCAGAAGATAAAGCAGAGGCAGTAAGTTGGTTTAATGGCTAATAATTATAAAAATGCAAAAGTAGATTTAACAACAACAGACATAACAACATTGTATACTGCACCAGCGGCAACTACTGCTATATTTAAATCATTGCTTGTTTCAAATGACAGTGGAAGTGCTGACACAATTACTGTAACAATTACTAATAGTGCAACTGCAGTTTTTAGTGTATATAATGTTAAAAGTATAGGATCAAACACTACTACAGAGCTATTGACACAACCACTAGTTGTTATGGAGAATGAAATTATAAAGGTAACTGCAGGAGCAATAAATAGACTTCATGTAATTGGCAGTTTTTTAGAGATCACATAGGAGATCAATATGGCTGAAGAAGAAAAGAAATTTGGTGTTTTTAATGATTCATTTAATCTAAATTTAGACACAGAGGATGATGATAAAAGTGGCGTAGACCCAATACCCTACAATGTGTATCAAGTTCAAAGCCAAACACCTACTCTATCTGATCAAGATATACAAAGACTATATGGTACTCAAGCTATGCCAGTATTTGAGTGGGCAAAGAAGATACAAACAGGTCAAAGAACATATGACCCAAGCGATTCTTTTGATGAAGATATGATGGAGAAATATAAAAAATTTGGTCAGTTGCCACCTGGATATATCTCACCTCAAGAAATAATTGCACAGAAGGCTTTACAAGGAACTGCAGGACAAATTGGAATGTCAGTTGGTACAAGCATAGGTGCAGAAATAGCAAACCCATATGCAACTGGTGACACATTAAGTCGTATTGGTAGTGGTATAATGAAAACTGGACAAGATACGGCTATTGAATCCGTAAACTTAGCTAGATTTAGTGAGCTTGGAGACAAAACAAAAGATGTACTTAGAGCTAGTGGACTAGCTGATAATTATTTACCAGAGTTGTCAAGTAGATCCGCAGCCGAGGCTACTGGTAATTTAGCACAATTTGATAGAGGTTTAGAGACTGGAACTCTTTTAGAAACATCCAAAGGAAGTGGAACTTATGTACCTACAGATAATTTTGGTAAAGCAAGAAATTTTGCATATGGTGATGAGGCTACTGGTTTTCCAGAAGGATTTGATGCAACATTAGATAGCAAAGATGCTTTAGCTCCATTAAACACTGTTACAGAGGCATCAAGATTGGGAACTGTTACAGACAGACTCAATCCATTTACAGATGCTGGGGCACAAAATGTTACTGCATCAGGCGTAGGTGCTGGAGTAAACTTTATGGCAAGAGTAGCCTCTGGACAAGATGTAGATGATGCGGCAAAATCAGCCGCTGATGCTGGACTAGTACAATATGCAACAACTGCACTACTAGCCGCAACGCCACTTGCACCCTTCTCCACTATAATAGGTGGTATAGTTGGTGGTTTTGTAGGTAGAGTTATATGCAATGAGCTTATGAGACAAGGTATAATGGATCGTAAACAAGTCATATTAGATTATAAATTTACTAGAGACTATCTAACACCAACTCATGTATCTGGCTATCATGTATGGGCAGTATGGATGGTAAAACAAATGAGAAAAGGTAAGTTTGTAAAACTTTGGGCACATATAGCTGGGCACAGAGCAAACGAAATAGCATATATCTATGGAGAAAGAGACAAGCCAGACTATTTAGGTAAAATATACAGAAAAATTCTAGAGCCAATTTGTTGGACTATAGGTACTTTTTGTAAAGAAACAGATTGGTCAATATTATATAGAAAGAAGGAGATCTAACTATGGCTGAAGAAATGAATAATATGGGTGAAAACCCACCAATGGAAAGCCAAATGCAAATGGGAGCACAAGAAGAAGCAAGACAAAAAGTAATGGGGTCATCTAAAACAGTTGCATCTGTTCTTATGTCTAGACTTATGGAAATGTCTCCTAAGGAGCTACAAATGCTAGACAAAGCTATAACACCAGATGTAGCACAAGTTCTCATAAAATTACTCCCAGAGCTTAAGGACTTGATTGAGGCAGTAGAGCAAGGTGGTGCAGGTGGTGCTATGGAAGAAGATCAAGAAATGATGATGGACAATGAAGATGGTGATATGCCTAAAGAAATGGGTGCTTTAGGCAGTATGTAATGATTAGGAGAGCGAATGTCTTAGACATTTCTGCCTTGATATTTATGCTCAATGAAATGCATAAACAAACAGAAGTAGAAGTGCCTAAGATAAACACCCATAAACTGATAGATAGAATAAACGAATTATTACACAAGGGCGTGGTTTTGGTAGCAGTTGAAGACAAAAAAATTATTGGATCAATTGGTGGCACAGTCACCAATGATTGGTGGACAGATGAAAGTCATCTTTCAGATTTGTGGTTTTATGTATATCCAGAGCATAGAAAATCTACATATGCAAAAAATTTATGTATGGACTTTATAAAAATTGCAAAAGAGGCTAAACTAAAAACAAGATTAGGTCATATCTTTTCCGGTGATTTAGATCGTAAAGACAAATTCTTTTCTAAATTAGGCATGAAAAAGATAGGGTCAACTTATATGGAGAAATAATATGGGCAGTTTTTGCACAGTTAATACTGAACCTCTACCAGATCCTAAGAAAGTAATTACTGGTACAGACATACCAGAATGGGTTTCGGCAGCGGGTCAGCAACTTTATGAGCAAAGTGCAGAAATTGCTTCACAAGACTTTCCAGGATACACTGGACCCAGAATAGCTACTTTTGGTGAAGATAATTCTAAACTAACTGCAGACGAACAAGCTGGACAAGAAATACTTAGAGGTGGAACAGAAACATTTCAAAGTTATTTAGATGATTCAAAGGCTATGGCTGACACACTTGGTGGTGGTTTTACTTCAGCAGATACAGATGCTTTAGTGGGTGAAAGTTTTGCTTTTGATGATTTTGATACTGCTAGATCGGGACAATATCAAGATATATTTCAAACATCAATAGACCCAGCAATAGAAGAATTAAATAGACAAAGAGATTTAAGACAATCACAAAATGCGGCTGATGCTATAAGAGCGGGTGCTTTTGGTGGGTCTAGATTAGGTTTAAGAGAAGCTACCACAGATGCTGAAATCGCTAGAGCAGGATCTGATCTTAGGAGACAGGCTGGTAGAGATGCTCTTCAATTCGCCTCACAAAGATACGATACAGATAGAGCATTTGATGCAAGCAGATTTGATGCTGATAGAGCCGCAAGATTTGCTGGAGAAGATGCAAGAAGAGGAGCTTTTGAAACAGATGAGGCAAGTAGATTAAGAGCAACTGAGACTTTGCAGTCTTTTGCTCCACTAGCACAAGGACTTACAGAGCAAGCGGCAGCCAGTTTACTTACCTCTGGTGGTATGACAAGGGATTTAGATCAAAGAGGATTAGATTTAGCGTATGGTGATTACCTTGAGCAAAGACAATATCCACAACAACAACTTAATTTTGCATTAGGTGCATTGCAAGGTGTACCATACGAAACTAGAACTATTGGACTAGAGCAAGGTCAGCAATTTGCTCAAACACCAAGCATATATGGTCAAACAATAAGTGGACTTGGATCTTTAGCTAGTGCTTATTATTTAGGAAGAAAATAAATGCCACATAAAATAGGTCATCTTATAGATGAAAATGCAAGTATGGATGATTTGCTTAAATTTTATTCTAATAGAAAAGATTTAGTAAGCAAACTTAATGAACAATCCTTACGGGCTGGAGCATCAGATACAGATGTTATCAAAGACTTTTCAAACATGGGTACTTTAGGTCAATACATGAAGCCAGCTATGGCTATAATGAATAATGTTTATAAGATAGATGAGCCTACACAAAGAGAAAAAGACATCAATACGGGTAGGATGTTTCTAAAATTCTTTACTGATATGGGTAAAGCGGCATCACAACCAGGTGCAACTGTATTAAGCTCTGGAGTTATTGCTGGACAATCTTTAGCAGAAGATTATTTAAACAAAGCCTTAATCAGAGAACAAACTAAAAAGAAAACAGAACAAGCCAAAAAGGCTGGTGGACTTAGTCTTGCAATGCAACTTAAGTCTGCTCAAGATGCTAAAGACATAGCTTTAGCTAAGACAAAACCTAAAGTCGTTACATTATATAAGATACCAAATAGCACGAAGCCAGGTGCAAATACAATGCAAGTTGTTGAAGGTAGCTCAGAATATATAAATCTAACTACTAAAGGTGGTGATTACTCTGTAACTAAACCAGACCTTGGAACTGTTTCTGAAAATGATTTTGGTGATAAGTTTTATGTAGGTGGTATATATGATGGTCGCTTGTTAAAAGATGTTCAGAATGAAAACAAGATAGGCAATAACGAAAATGTAGATACAGAAAAAGAAGATGACCAAGGCAATATTGTATCTACAAAGCCAAAACTTATTAGGTTGACAAAATCACAACACTCTCAAGCTAAAGATTTTAGAAAAACAATTATGGATCAAACCAAAGACTTTAGGCAAGATATACAACCGGGTTATCTTAAAATTATACAGTTTTACAATAATCGTGATCCAGTTGGTGACTATTCTTTAGCAGTTGGATACGCTAAAATGATAGATCCAGGCAGTGTGGCAAGAGAAGGTGAAGTAAATGCAGTTGCTAATTCTGGATCTATACCAGACTCATTGAAAGCACAATTAATAAATGCTCTTACTGGAAATGGAAGGTTACCACAAAGAGTTAGAGCGGGTATATATAACAACGCTATTAGAATATTTAATACAGAAAGAGCAAAAGCTCTTGAGATAATAAATTCAGTAAATAAATCTTGGTCATCACAAATTGGTAGAGATGATCAAATAGACCATATATTACATTATAAAATAGAGCCAGAATCAAAACTAGAAATGGAAGACTTGGAAAAAATACCATTAGAGAAGGATTTTGTTTTCAAAGAAGAAAACATTGAAAAAATGACTGTTCAACAATTAATAGATGTAATTAATTTTCAAGAGCTTACTACACCACAGTTGAATTTTATTAGTAATGAAATTCAGAAAAGAAGGAAAGCTAATAAATAATGAGCGATCTAGACAAAGCACAAAAATTAGTTGAAGCAAAATTAGCATTACAAGATCTATCCTTTGCAGATAGAGCTAGATTAATGTCACAAGGTGCACTTATGAACTTTAGTGATGAATTTTTTGCTATGGTTAGGTCTGCAGTAGGCGATGAAACGTATGAAGAAGCAGTCAAAGACGAAAGAGAAAAGTTAAAAAAAGCTCAAGACAAACCAGGTTCACTTAAATATGAAATAGGTGGAGCTATGGCACCCGCTCTTGCTTTAGCACCATTTACTGGTGGTTCATCTATTCCAGCAACTGTTGGCAGATACGTCATAGGAACTGGAGGTAGACTAGCAACACAAGGTGCAGTACAAGGTGGTTTAAGCTCTGTAGGTAGACAAGAAGGCGATATAATAGATAGAGTTACAGAGAACAAAGCTGACATTGTTACATCAACTGCAACTGGAGCATTGCTAAACCCATTAGCACAAAAGGCTGGTGGTAAGATAATAGAGGGTGCAACTAAGATTGCAGAGCCAATAATAAGAAAAATTAAAGGTCAATTAGGTAAGGCAGTTGAAGATGAACTTGCTCGTATATCAAAAACATCAGGTTTAGAGGTAGATGAGATCATAGAACAAATAGCAATGGGTAAAACTATACCAGAGTTATCAGAAACGGCTGCGGCTGAAGTTAGAGGTTTTTATTCAAAAGCTGGATCTGCTAAACCTACAATAGCTGAATCATTAGTTTCTAGAAAAGATCAAGGCGTAACAGATGTATTTGCTACTTTGCAAAGGGATTTATCACCTAATTTACAAGAAGGTAATGTACTCAAGTTTATTCGTGGTAGTGAAACAGAGTTACAAAGAGCGGCAAGTAAAAACTACGAAGAGATATATAAAAATTTTGAGGGTTTTAGAAGCAATAATTTAAATTTAGCAGTTGAAGAAATATTGCAAAGACAACCAATGCTTAGAGGTAAACTTAGAACTTTAATGACAGGATTAGGCAAAGGTGTGCCCTTTGAAATAAAAGATGGCGTATTAAAATTAACACAAGATATTGATCTAAGAACTGCAGAAAAAATAAGAGGATTACTTTTTGATAGAACAAATCAGCTTTTTCAAAAAGGTGATGGTGAGTTAGGAAAAGTTGCTAGTCAATTAGAAAATGGTCTTAGAAATATTATAGATGAAACAAGCCCTGATTTATCTATGGCAAGAGCAACATGGAGTAAACTTAAAGATGCACAAAAAGCATTTAAAGATGGTGAAAAAGTATTTTCTAAGAAATCAGATTTAGTAGATCTAGAGTTTGAAAAAATAGTTCGTAAAGGTGACATGGATGAGATTAATGCTTTTAGAGCGGGTGTGGCATCAGCCATTAGAGGCAAAAAGGCAGGAGCAACTAAAATTAATTTTATAAACAGTCTTGGCGATTTAAATAAAGCTGAAAGTTTAATATTACAAAAAATATATCCAGAAGAAGCTCTAGAAAATGTAATTGATAAAATTAATTTAGCTAAAGCATCCATAATGGCACAAGGTAGAATTATGGGTGGATCGCCAACTGCTGAAACTTTAGGAGCCGCTTCAAGAGTTGGAACTGTGGATGATGCATATGCATTAACGAGAGTGATAGCGTCCGGTGGCACAGACATAGGTGCTGGAGTGCAACTTCTTAAAAAATTTATACCTACAAAATCAAATAATTTAAATGAAGCACAAATGCAAGAAGTAGCAGAGCTATTGGTAAGCACAGATAAACAACTGCTTAGAAACGCTTTAACAAACAATGAAGCAAGGGATGCACTAATAAATACTATAAATAATATAGCTGACAGATTAATCGCTGGTGGTGCTAGAGCAACTGTACAACAAGTTACAGACTTAGTGCCAAATGCAACATCAATAGTTTCACCATCCTTTGCTGAAGAAATAGATACAGAAGATTATAAAGTTATTGAAGAATTAACAAATACAATATCTCCTTCAACAAGACAAAAGATATTAGGATTAAACACATAATGCCAAAACCAACGACACACGAGATACAACTTAGTCTTGAAAAACACATTGCCGTTACAGATGAGCGTTGGAAAGAAACAATATTAAGAATTAAGCGACTAGAGGCAATCATGATAGGAACATCTGGGACTGCCTTAGTAATGCTAATAGGTCTGCTAGTGAGGTGAAATGGTCGTTGCAGAAATACTCACGGGCATTGCATTAGTACAGAAATCAGTAGAATTTATCAAAAGTAATATCAATACAGTTTCCGATATTAAAGGCATAGCCAAGCAAATAGATGGCTTCTTTGAAGGAGAAGCTCAGATGAATAAAAAGTCTGGAACTGTAAGTATAAAAGAACAGTTTGGTATAGAATCAACTGCCTCTGATTTTATTGATAGAAAGTTACTTGAAGAAAAACGTCAGGAGCTCAAGAATATGATTGAACTCCGGTTTGGTCCGGGAACTTGGAATCAAATAATTGCTGAAAGAGCTAATAGAATTAATGAAGCTAAAGAAGCAGTGAGACTAAAAAAAATAGAAAAGAGACAACAACAAAAAGAAATTATAGATACATTACA
>Ga0098042_1000178_pt1 | contig 23776 bp, 20 predicted proteins | sample 9_EtaG_FD_75066 | JGI IMG/M metagenome (GOLD analysis project Ga0098042, IMG submission 75066) | Marine viral communities from the Subarctic Pacific Ocean - 9_ETSP_OMZ_AT15188 metaG | ecosystem: Environmental > Aquatic > Marine > Oceanic | place: Pacific Ocean | collected 2015-01-10
GTTGTGATATAGCTCTACTGCTCCGTTTTGTATTCCTCTTACCATATAATCACTACCACCATCACCAAGAAACGCTATCTCAGAACCAGTAGTTTTAAGAAATAAATTACCAGTTCCAAGATCTTCTATTAGACTATGATTTCCGTCATGGTGAATTTTAAATTTATCTGTACCAAAAAATGCTGCATCAGTTCCAGCTAAAACAATATCATTCCCATTACTTTGTAAGTCACCGCCTAGCTGTGGTGATGTGTCATTGACCAGATCAGTAGCTACAAGTCCTCCTGTCTCAGCAGAGTTACCCATATATCCATGAGCAGAGCATTGATAATGCAAGGTTGCTGGTGTTGTATCTGTTATTAATATCTGCGTATAAGCACCGCTACTACCAGCAGTTCCATTTGTCGTGACGTTAGTTGTATAAGCTGTAGTTTTATTTGCTTCTAAATAAAAACGTAAAGGGTGTCCACTATTGCTGCCATCTGACTGATCGAACCTATAAGTTATACCAGCTATAAGTTTTAGATAAGGTGCAAACTTACCATCTATTTTATATCCATTACCACTACCAGTTCCGTTGTATCTATGCGTAGCATCTTTGCTGGCTACAGTAACAGTAAAGGTTATCGTATTGCCAGTATATAAGTGCTGTATAGGTTTATTTATCGTTGGGGTTATCTTTGTACCCTCTATAGCAGCAGAAGGTGATATATCGCCATTTACGATACTTCCGTCAACTATCATTGCTGACGTTACAGTATTGTTGCTTGGAGTTCCAATATTGACTGTAGATCCTAAGACTACAACGTGTGAATCACTACCGCTTGCTGGTGCAGCAGCTAATTTTATAGTGCTGCCATCTAAAGCAAAACCCTCTGACGGAGTAGAAGTTCCAGCGTTAGGTTTCTGTATAACACCATTGATGCTTAAAAGTATTTGTTGTGCGTTTGCTGGTGCATTTGTAACTGTAAAGTTTTGAGTGCTGCCATCAAATGCAGGGCTAAGTGTAGATATAAAGAAGTTTCCTATAGACTGTGTTTCTTCCCAAGCACTATTTGTAGCGTTATAGACTAATAATTTATTTGTAGATGTATTGTAAAACAAATCACCAGCATCAAGGTCACTTGTAGGGTTACTAGAACCTACCCTATACCTAGCTGCAAAATCATTTATATCATTACTTAGCTGCTCTACATCTGCTTCTTTTGCTAATAATTTATGGTAGTTATATATCTGACTTGCACCTGTAGAACTAACTAAAAGTCCTAACTCAGCAGCCATAGTTTTACTTCTCAAACTTGCAGGGAAGTTGTTGATAGTTACGTTATCAGATCCACTACCTACAGTTCTTGCGTTAGAAGCAACACCACTAGAATTAACTATAAGACCATCTATGTTTGCAATACTTATAACGACACCTGATACTGGTTGTGTTGCAGGGAAACTATCTTCATCTGCTATAACTTCTAGTCCACCAACAGGAGCTATTTGATTAGCTACAAAATCTACAACTGCACCAGAAGTAGGAAAAGCACTATCACTATTAGTAATAGTAGTTTGCTTTGCCATACCAGAAGTAATGTTTAAATCAGCAGTAGATCCTGTATAACCATCTAATTTATTTAACTCTGTTGTGTTTGCAGTAACACCATTGATAACTGTCTTTTCTGCATCTGTAAGAGCATTTGTATCGCTGTTAGATTCATATAAAGTCTTAATCTCACCAGCAGTTTGATCTTGTGTTGCATTAGCTTCTATTGCATTTAACTTGCTATGGTCTGCATCTGTAAAGACATTACTATCTGAAGCTGCTTCTACTGCTGCTCTAATCTCTGCATTACTTTGATCTGCGGTAGCTCCTGTTTCTATACCATTTAATTTTGTATGGTCAGCGTCAGTAAAAACATTTGAATCTGATGCTGCTTCTACTGCTGCTCTGATCTCAGCGTTTGTTTGATCGGCAGTAGCACCACTTTCAATACCATTAAGTTTGCTATGGTCTGCATCAGTAAACACGTTGCTATCACTAGCACTCTCTACAAGTGTTCTAATCTCACTAGCTGTTTGATCTCCTGTTGCACCAGCTTCTATAGCATTTAATTTAGAATGATCTGCGTCAGTAAAGACATTACTATCACTTGCATTTTCTACAGCAGTTCTTATTTCTGCATCTGTCTGATCTGCGGTAGCTCCTTCTTCTATACCTGCTAACTTATCCGTAATCTCTTGTTGTGCAAATATAATTTGGTCACTATTAGCATCAAGATCTGCTTCTGTTAAAACACTTCCATCTGAAAAATCTACTTTTTTAGCACTTATATCTGTATCTCTTTGAAACTTTATAGCAGCACCATTAGCAGGGGTGTTACCAGAAGTAAATGTAATAGTAGAACCACTTATTGTATAATGTGTACCTAATGTTTTAGTAACACCAGCAACAGTTACATCTATTTCGTTATCTGCTAAAAAAGAAAACGATATTGAAAAAGCATTAGTGCTACCATTTCCAGTATGTGTAGTTAGTGATGCTGCGGTGTTAGTAGCCATAATTACCTTCTAAAGAAATCAATAAATGTTCTGTTGTTTTTTATCAATCCATTATATTTTAACTGGTTGTCAAGTTTTTTCTTAATTGCTTCTTGTACAAAGGGTTCATCTTTATAATCTGCAAAAAATCTTGCTTTTCCTAATTTTTTAAAATCACTAATAATATCTGTAAGACCTTGTAAACCTATTGATGGATCACCCTGTAAAACTTTATTTCTTGTTTGTTCAAATGTACCTTCCATTCTTACTACCTTATTAGTTCTTCTATACTCTTCTAATTCTTCTAAATGTGCTTGTATAAAAGGTTGTTCTAAATATAACAATAACGCTTGCTTAACATTCATATCACCATATTTTTTAAATCCCTGTGAACCTTGTCTATGCGTAGATAAATTGATATATCTAATTAATTGATCGTATGTTGGTGAATCTAATTCAGCATCACCTGACATTAATTCACCATCTTGAACAACTTCAAATGCTTGCCTTGCATTAGGTGATGGTTTTTCTGGCACATAACCTAACAATTTAAATGCAGTAATCAATGGATCATTTCTACTTGTAGATGAAACTACAAAATTTAATAAGTTTAATCCTTTTTTATTTGCATAATTTGGTACTAATTCATTTGTTAAATATTCTCTTTCAAATGGAAACTTTTTCAAACCATCACTTCTTGTACCTTCACCTAAACCTGTTATATATTCATTAAATAATATTCTAAAGTTTTTTATAAAAGGTTTTTCATCATACCTTGATGCTATCATTTTTCTACTTCTTAATCTGTTAAATTCTTCTTCACTCATAACACCACTTGTTTTTTGCAATAGTTGTATATCTTTTTTAACGTCTTTTAAAACTCTTGGTGTCAATGATGTCAATAAGTTTCTTTGTACAAATGTTGGCATCCTTTTTGGATCAGTCACAAACTTAAACATATCTTGTATTCCGTATAGATTTGCTTTATTTAAACTTGATCGAACTCCATAATAAACAAGTGAGCTAAAAAATTCTCCAAATGTTTGCTCTGGCATCATGTGTGCCATTTCAAATAAGTTCATTTGATTTACAATTATTTGTGATACAGGATCTAATCTTTGTATTGAATAATAATCATATACAGGTTTACCATCTTCTCCTATTACTGGTTGTCCATCTTTTTCTTTTAATATTCCTATTGATTCATTTAATTCTTGTGACATTCTTTGTAATTTTAATTCATCCCTTTCTAATTTACTTCCAAAATAATTAGCACCAGTACCATTAAATAAAAACTTTGGTGGATTATCAGCGTCATTTTTATTAAATCCCATAAGGACTGAAACAAATGCAGGTAAAGCTAATATATTTCCTAAAAATAATTGTCCTCTTGCTTGTCTTGCTACTAATGGATCAACACTTCGTATTTCTTTCATTAATTCTGGCATTAATAAATTTATTATTGGTGTTCTTCTCCAAGCACGTTTTGTTATATTTACAGGTGATCTTACAAAAAACATAAATCTCTTTGCTAAAGGTGATGTTGATGTAAGTCGATTCATAGAATCAGCAAATTGACCAACAATATAACCATCCCTAAACATTGGTTCTGTAAATGTTTGTCTTTTTGCAAAATCCATTGCACTTTTGAAAGATTCTTCTAACTCTGTCAAATCACCAGTTTTTATAGCATTTTCTGTATGATCTAAAATTAATTCTTGTGTCATCTTTAATCTATCTTTTACAAAATCATTTAATTCTTCTCCTGTTTTACCAGCTAATAAACCATCCCTGTAAGCATGAAATTTAGTAGCACCATTTATTGCACCAGCTTGAAACATCCCATCCATTGTAGTCATAGTTTTACTACCTAGTCTTATAGTACCTTGTACTGCCTTACTATCTAACAAAGCTCCTATTGACAAACCTAATGGAGTTTCACTAAATTCTATATCAAAAAAGGGTAATTGGCCTTTTAACATTTGACTGCTAAATGCTCTTTCACTTACATTTTCTAATTTTGTATTTCTAGGATTTATTATATTCATATCATGTAACCACGATTGTTTTGCTACTTCTTGTACAAAATCATAATCATCAAATAAACCTGTAAATGCTGCAAGATTCTCATTAAACATTTGTCTATCACCTTTAAATAATTTCATAAGCATTACAGGATCAGCCATCATATCTGCACCAAAAAACAATGCTTCTAATGCGTTTGACGTAAAGTTTATTGTCATTGTTGTAGGATGCAACAAAAGCATATTGATACTTAAATCATTTAATGGATGCAAGATTTTATCATTAATAACGCTAGTTAATAATCCTCTTTCATATAATCTTTCCAGTTTTACAGGATGGCCTTCTGCTCTATTTAATACACCAAATAATCTATTAAGACGTTTATAATCACCTGTTTTCATTGCTTCTGTATGTACTTTATATAATTGTTCTTGAAAATCACTAAAACGCTTACTGTAATTTGCTTGTGAATATATAACCTCTTCTTTCATCTTTACTCGCAATGCAAATTTTTCTTTATTAGATAATTTTGACCATTCTTCTGGTGTGACTCCTATCGTGTCAAACTGCATAGCTTTTAGACCTTGACCTGTTTTACTACCTATAGGTACTGCTATTTCTAACCACTCGTCTAGTTCTTGCATATTATTTAAGACATTACTTATATTTGCATCAACAAAAGCAAAATCTTCATTTTTAATAGCCATTTTTAACTTTTTTGATAAAGCACTATTTTTATTTGCTATTAATGTAATTTGTTCAGCAAGAGCATAATTCATTTCATCTAATGGTTCTATGTTTAATATTTCTGCTAATGCTTTACCTCTTGCTTTTAACTCTGGTGTATCTGCCAACAATGCCATAGCATTTTCTAAAGTATCTCTCATACTCTTAGATTTACCTAATATGCCCTCTCGTTTTAATGCTTTAATTCTTCCTAATATGTAACTAAATTTTTCAAATTGTTTTCTTTGATGCGGTAAATTTACAAAATCATTTGTTTCCATACTTATATTCATTTTCTTTTTCTTTCCTCTTTTATATGTAATAAAATCAGATTTATTCATATCATCAAAATTTCTATATTCCAAAGGTAATTCACTTACTTTTGTTTGAAATCTATTACTATTAAAATCATTAAATATTTTTGTTGTAGAAGTATCACCAAATTTAGACCTTATATTTGCCATTATTTCTCTAAAAAATTCTTGTACCTCTTGACCTAATCTTTTCCAAGTACCTATCTCAGCATCAGGCAGCCTTCCATTGTAATCAAAAAATTCATCCACCATAGTTTCAGCAAAATATTCATCTATATTTAAATATCTATAATTTTCATTTGTATATTTATTAGCTTCAAAATATTTATCAGCTAATTTTTTAAATGTTTTAGTTTCATTAACTGTTTTAAAATTTCCTATTTCTTGCTCTTTAAGAATTTTTTTCTTTAAAGTTTCTGCTCTTCTTAATTTACCAAAATTAGATGTTTGTTCAAATAAATCATCTTGTACAACATCTAATAACATTTCATCTAAATTTTTTGTTTTTATATATTCTTTTTTATTAGCATCAAAATTTTGTAAATATTGGTTTCTTTTTTTTGCAAATTCTTTTCTAAATCTATTTAAGTCTTTATCAGGCAAAAATCTTGATAGTGTATGCCACATTTCATGTATATATGTACGACTGAAATCTCCTTCTTCAAATATTTTACTGTTAATTTCTACTAATTTATTTTCAAAATTAAATCTACCAGCAGCACCTATTTTGCTATTAAGACTAAAAGCAACATCATTTAATCTATCCCCTGCTAATTTATCAACAAAACCATTGAGTAAATCAACATCACCATCACTTAATCTTTGAAACCTTATTGGTGGAAAAGTTACAGGAGGTACAGTTTCATCAAATATATTTCTATATGTATAACCTTCTTTTGGACTATTAGCTAATCTATTTTTAAAATTTAAAAATTTCAATCTTTCTTTTAAATACTCTCTACCACGATTTCCTATAAGACCTTGCCCTGATTCTAATTTTGTTTTAAAAGGTATTGGTTTTTCTTCAAATTGTTTTATATCTAATAATTGCTTTAAGTTTTCTTCTGTTAAATTATTATTTTCATCTAATTGTGCAATTGCTCTACTAAATGGATTTACATCAGCTATATCTTCATCAGAAAGGCTTTCTACCAGTATGTCATTTCTTTTATATAGTTCATCTAATTTTCCATTTAAATCAAGTTCATTCCACTTAACTTCATCTAAAAATTTATAACTAATATTAGGTGAAAATCCTCTTCTATTAGCAAAACCTTCTGTTATTCTAGCTAATAATAATGGATCTGATTTTATATTTTTTAACCTTTGTATAGTTCCATCTACTAAAAATTCACCTAGTTCTAATACTTCACCACCTACATTTTTAAAACCTATCTTACCTGCACGATTTAATCCTCTTACACCTGAGTAACCAAATTGAAAAGGTAATGCTTCAGCTAATGCAACTTTTAATTTTGCTTGTATAAATCCTTCTTCTTTAGGATCTGTTGCTATTAAATATCTATAAAAACTTGTATCTAATTGTGGTACAGCATCTACTAATGGATCAAATGCTTGAAAAAAATTATCTTCTTCTGCATCAAGAAATAACATAGAAGCAGCAAAATCTTCTGCTGCACCAGTAACTCTGTTATATAAAAAATTTCTTAGATTTTGTAAATTATTACCTTTAATATTATATTTTACTGGTCGCACATCAAATTTACCCATACCTGTTAATGGATTTACACCACCAGTTAATTTATTACCGACATTTCTAGTTAAATTTCCACCAACAATAAATCTAGTCATTATGCTTACAGTCTTAAATATATTTTTATTACCATCTGTAGGATCTACATCTGTGAGCCTTTTTGTTATTGAATCTATATCAAACAATTCATATTCTTTATATGGCAAACCACCCATTTGCCTAAATAAATTTATACCACCCTCATGTAACTCATTTAAAGCCATAGGATATGATGCAAGAAATCCTCTTACTACCTGTCCTACAGCGTTGTCAGCATTTTCTTCTGCAAACTTTAACTGTTCTCGCCTTAACTTTAATGCTTTCTGTTTGTTGTTTGCTAACTTATTATTAAATTTAGTTTGGTAATTAGAAGGTAATAATTTTGATATTCCTTTATAAACTTTTTGATTAAATTGGTCATCATAATTTAATTCATATTCTTTATATTTTGTTTCATAAAAATCTTCTTTTTCTGTATTATCGTCCATTTCTAATACATCATTACCATTATCTACAGTAAAAACACCTTTATCTAATTCATCTACAGCACTTAATAAAGTATCTTTATTTTGTTCATCTACTATATTAAGATCCTGATTTACAGGTAATTCATTATTACCATCATCTTGAAAAATGTTACTTGGTGTTTGTGTCATTACTTACCTGTAATTTGTTTACGAGCTAATTTTAATTTTGATTTTAATAATTCTAAATCTATATTAGCTTTGTTTCCAGCTTCGTCACCGTCATAATAACCTTTACCATTAGACATAGGGGCTGCTGCAAATTCTTGTGCTATATCAAGCAAGGCAGCATCTAAATCATCTGATTTACCAATAATATAATCTCTTGCATCTAACCTAATACTATTCATCATTCTTGCCCAGAATAATCTATCTTGTACATCAGCAGTAAATTTATCATCTAATGATAGACCAGCAGCTTTTATAGTTTCTTTCAAAGGTTCTAGTTGGAATTGGTAAGCACCTGCTGCATTATATTTATTACCTTTTAAATCTTCTATGACATCAGATAACCTAGTATTATCTAAACCTTCTATTACACCACCTTTATAATTTAGACGTTCACCATAATTTACAGCAGTATAATTATTAGATGATTCACCATCCCTTATGATTCTTGCAAAACCACCGTAATCTGTAAATTCACTTATTTCACTTGATTTAAAATCAAAAATACTATTTACTGGATTTTTTGGTATTTGCAATACTTGATCTATACTAATTAAAGATGGGTCTTTTATATTATTTAATTTAACTATATCTTCCACAGAAACATTATATCTTTCTGCTATTACTGATAAATTATCACCAGATTGTACTTTATATATTAATGGAGCATCTTCTAACGTACCTGCTGATAATGGTGTAGATCCAGTTAATAAATTAGCTATATTAGTACCTATATTATTTAACATACTTTTTGGCCTTTGTTCTTTCGGCAAGAAACCTTGGTCATTATTTTTTTTCTTCGTTCCTTGTACATCATCAGTAGTTTGTCTTAAAGATTTTGTATTAGTTTTTGCTTCTATCTCTTTAACATCAGCAGGGAAATAAGGCTCTTTAAATTTATCTTCTATTTTAAAATCTTTAAATAATTCTGCTGGTGGATTGATATTAGAATGTGAACCACTTCTAAATTTGTTATATAAATCTGTATTATTAAACTTATTAACTTTTATTGTTTTTATTGATCCATCCCTTGCAAAGAGTGTAACAGGTATATCTGTTGGGTATAAAATTCTAGTAATAGCAGCATCTATACTTTGTGCCCCATCACCCATTAAAATATTATCAAAATAATCTTGTACTTCTTGTGCTGTTTTAACATCACCTGTATCTCTCCATTTTTGAAATTGTAATTTTATATTTCTTCTTACTTTGTCTGCAATAACTGATGATTGTCTTAAATTTAAATTATATTTTTTATTAGTACCTCCTTCACCATACAATGCAAGAAAATTATCTACTTTAATATTTCCATCATCTTCTCTAAACAAATCAAATGTACCATAAATTTTATTATCTATTTCTTTAGAATAATATTTAAATCCACCTACTAATTGATTGTCAGGAATACTCTTAATATCTGAAACTATTTTTTCTATCATAGTGTTTTCAGTTTTAGTAATACGACTATAACCACCCATTTTTTCTACTAATAACAATAAATCTTGACCAGCTTGTGTTGGATCATCATCATATTCACCACTATTAATAGTTAATCTAAATTCCATTAATGATGCTTTTCTGTCTCCGTTATATAAATCTATAGCATCATCTATTATCTCTTTGAAATCAGGTATTTTTTGATATAGAGACTGTATTGCTTGTTGACCTTCTTCTGATAAAAATTTAAGTCTAGTAGGAGCAGCATTAGGTACAGTTGTTTGCTTTGCAAATAAATCATTTATTGTTTCATCAACAAAATTTTTTGCATCTTCTTCATCCCTTTCTTCTTTTGTTTCCCTAATCCTGTCATGTTCTTTTGCTATTTTTACTTTTAAAGCAAACATTTTTGTAGCAAAATCTTTATGTTGTAAAAGTGTATTTGTACCATTTCCATATTTAATATTTGCAGCCCATTTTATAAAATCTTTTGCTTCATCTTCTCCAAATTTTTGATTAATTTGTAATGCAACACTTTCAATATTTGCAATCATATTTTCATAATATTTTTTTTCTTTGCTTGATGTAATGCCAATACTATAATCTCTCTTTATTTTTTCGTTCATTTGTATATAACTATCTGCTAATGCTTTTAATTCTTCTTCATCTGACTCAAAACCTTGTATTCCATCAACAGATAAATCTGAATCTTTAGTCAAAGTCCAGCTTGTCAATAAGTTTTCATTCATATCACTTGTAATTAAATTAAAATTATATTCTTTAAAATTTTTATCATGCTGTATAGTTTTCTTTTCTATCGCAGTATTTACTTTATTTAAAAATTTTAATTGATCTTTTGGATCTAAACCTTCTGCTTCATATGAACCTAGTGCGTTTGCATCAGCTAAAAAATTTTTATATTCAGGCGAATTTGTAGGAAATTTCCACAATGGCTGTTTTGTTGTAACTTGTTGTTGATTTTCATCCAGTACTGGTACACCATCATCAAATAAAGGCACATCTACTAATGATGTTTCATAGAGAGTATTAACTTCTGTACCTATTCTATTGCCTAACAATGCTGCTCTACCTTCATTAAAAGCATCTTGTGCAAACACACTACCACCTATAAATCGTCTGGTTATACCTTCGTTTTTGTTTTTTCTTAATTCATCTACAACAGTTTTAAAACCACCTTCTCTTCTATTTTCTCTTACAGCTAAATTAAAACCTTTTAATTTTTCTTCTTCTATAGCTTTTTTAGTTTCTAAACCTACTAACTTTTGTAAAGCAGGATTTAATGTAGCAAGTGAATCAGCAATAACATCAAACCCTGATTTTTGCACTTCTACTTTTGAAGTTGGTTTTACAAACGTATCTCTCGCTTGTCCTACTACATTAAATTCAGTTCCTCTGTAAGAATTGGTCATGCTACAAGTGATGCGTATTGTGTTAAACCAGAGCCTAACGATTTTGTTATAGCTCCTAATAAAGTAGGTGCTTGATTAGCAGCATTTGTTGCTTGTGTTATTTGATCTTTAGCTGCATTTCTTCTTGTATCTCTTGTTGATATTACTGCATTTTTATCTCTTATAGCTTGTGCTGTTATGGTATCTGACTCTTGTAAAATACTTTCTGCAACATTTGCTCCCTGATTTTCAGCGTCTTGCAATAAAAGATTAATAGTATTACCAGCACGTTCAGCAGCAACAATAGCTCCTTTTGCTTGCAATGTTTGTATCTTTGCAGTCATTATTTGTTGTTTTTTTGATGCTAGTTTATCTTGCAATAATTCATTTATAGCTCTCTCTTGATCTGCTTTTGCTTGTTCTGCATTTGCAATAAGACGTAAAGAGCTATCGTATATACCTCTTACCTGTTGAAATATTGCATTTCTTTGTGATATTGCACTAAAAATATTTGTACCAAGATTTAATGCCTGACCTAACAAAAATGGTTTTGTAGCAGAACCTAATCCAAATAAACCTGTAGCACCAGTTAAAGGTGCTGAAAATGGACTAATTGCTAAAGGTGCAATAGTAGAAAGTCCTAATGATGGTAACGCTGCTGCTGCACCAAAACTTAATGCTGCTGGTGCTGCAAATGATATTGCTGGTGCTGCTAAAGCTGCTGCACTTGCACCAAATCCTAAAGCACTACCAGCACTAGCTGCTGCACCAAATCCTAAACCTGCACCTGCTGCTGCACCTGCACCTGCTCCCGCCCCTGCTAATAATCCAGCACCTAAACACATTACACGATCCTCATAAATTCATAAAATGGTTTTTCATGTAAACCATACTTTTTATGCAAATTTATAAAGTTAAAATCCATTGAACGCAACCATTTAATAGCAGTTTCATTTTCTGCATATACATAATTATAAAGGTAATCATATGTTTGTAAAAGACTATTAACCCACTCCTTACCTTTTCTTACAAGTTGTATCTTATATTTTTTTGATGCAAACAATTCTTCTGTTGCTACAAACCATATACAACCGTTAGCCATTACACCGCATAAACCCATAGGTTGATCTTCGTCACCTGCTGCTGTCATTGTAATTTCACTATTTATATATGTTAAAGCTAAAGCATCTTCTGGTTCACATCCGCATTGGTAATAAGCTTCTATCTTGTCCATAGTTCTCATGTTAGCCATAACATGACGTAGATCTTTACTGTTAGATTTGCGTAAATATCCCAACTAAATCCTCCTACTACGCATATAAAACATAGCTTCATATTCTGCACTAGATAATTGTGTAGGCAAAAAAGTATCATTTTTAACATCTATATCCACTTTGTCAGCACGACTCATTATAGGAAATCTAAACGTACCAGACTCTAAATTAATCTGTCCTATAGCTGCACTAGCAGCACCTAAAAATTTACCTGTAAATTCATGTTCACTTGTATCTCTATTTTCTGGTGTTACTTGCACTTTGAAAAAACCAGTATCTTCAAACTTTATATAAAAATGATGCAGTTGTAATCTACCACTAATAATTTCACCAGAAGCTTGTCCACCTGCGGATTCTGTTAATCTTTGTTTGCTAAATCTATAGTGCATTTCATATGGTTCACCAATAATAAATTTACTATTTCTAAAATCACCATTGATAGTAATAGTATTTGTAGATCCATTTACAGAATTATTTGTAAGTAATACTTGCCCTGCTTTTAATTCTTTTGTAATACCTTGTGTATCTACAAATGTACTTGTCTCACCACTAGCTAAGTACCTACCTACAACTGTCATCTTCTTTCGTAATCTATAAGGCACAGTAAATGTTGTAACGTCAGTACCAGCGTTATAACTTACAGATACACCTGTAGTTGCTTCTGTTACTTTATGATCTAAATGAAATTCAAACGTAGCATTAGTTTCTACAAAATCTGCTGCAAAAGGCATTTTTTCTAAAGTAGTACCGTTTGCTTCTTCTACAACCATAAATAATTCATTACCTATAAAATCTATATTTCTTATAGTTCTATTTGTATTGAATGTGTATGTTGACCAAGAATTTAATATCTTACCTCTTTCTCCTTCCAACCATCTATTTACATATAATTTATTAGGTTCATCAGAACCTAGTAGTATCAAGACATCTTCATTAGTAGATACAGCAAACTTAAATATGTTTTTTGGTATTAATCTTGGTACATGAATAGTAATATTTGCAGCATCTTTTATAGCTACTTTTTCTTGTGTTATATATTCTCTTACACCAGCAAAATCACCTTTATCTGTTAAATAATAGATAGAACTACCACTACCTACAGGCTGTGCAGAATCACTACTTTCAAATTCAGTTGCAACAATTACGTTTGCTGTCTTAGGTGTAAAAGTATCAGAAGAACTAGCCATAACAAATTGCGTTTGATCTGAAAACAAAATTAATTGTTCTCCCATAGTTACTGCACTTTTTAATATTGCTACTTTTGTATGTGATGCTGCAACATCTATAGGGTCTGAATCTATAACAGTTAAAACTGTTTCTGGAAAAAAGTTAAAAAACTCTGAAACTCTTGATAACACTACGTTATCATCAGCTAAAAATCCTAACCTATTTCTAAAGAAAAATACATTATTTATTTTTGTACCTATAAAAGAGGGATTAGGTGCTGACTCTACATCACCTACAGTTCTTTCTCCCCATTTTGGCAATGTAAAATCAGTACCACTTATCGTATATGTATCACCATCTACTCTTGCAAATCTAAAATTACCATCTGCCTGTCTTATCAAGACATGGGGCATAGTGTCATAGTTAAATTTAAATTGTATTCCTGATTCTAATGTTTCTTCCCATTGACCTTCTTCTAATGCACCACCATTATTAGTTACAAACTTAACGTAATAATTATCAAAATTTGTTGATTCATCACCTTTTATTTCTACTACATATCCATTAGGTGAAACTGTTGGTAAGTCAGTAAATCTTTGTACACTATCTTTTACTATTGTTATATGTGTATTACCTTGTGTATCATTACCATCTATAGAAAAATTACTTCCATCATTTTTCTTTATATGTAATACCGCACCATTTTGTGCAATGGTAAAACCTGATAAACCAGAATTTAAACCATTTTTTAATGCAGTAGCTACAGCAGTTGTGCTTAATGGATCATCACTAGAAGTATCTTTTGTAGCTGTTGTGCCATCTACCGTAACTGTGTATGTGGTTTTATCTGATACCTGATTTATAAAAACAATAGCTTGTGTAATATTGCCAGCAGATAAAGCACTATCCATAGCTGTAGTAATACTTGTATTAACTACAAACGTGAAGTCAGCAATAGTAACTGTTTTTATTTGATCTCTAGGATTAGATGTATTTAAATAGTTTGTACCATCAGGTTTATTTACCGTAAGCTCTGTACCATCTAACTCGTAAACTTTTACATTGCCATTACTAAATACTGCTACATATCTTTCTGCTAAATCTCTATTAATAGTTTGTATATGTACATTACCTACTGTTGAATTACTTATATTTGCTAAAAATTGTGTACCTGATCTTTTAGTTAAACCTTGTACTGGATTACTATTTGCATTGTCTTGTATATCAGCGTGATCTGCTTGTTTCGTAGCATCAGCAGACTGCGATATACCTCTTAATAAAGTAGGTATAGCTCTTGATACAACACCCATAGTTATCTAATTAATGCTTTTGACGGTGTAAATGTACTAAACCTACCTGTTAATGCTGGATCTCCTATCAACATATTATGATCTGCATTACTTGTATCAGCATCTAATAAAACACTTCTAGCCCTTAATTCATCTTCTTTTGTATATGTACGCAAACTATCATCTGTAACTGATCTATCTACAAATATTCTTGCTGCTTTTATATTTATATACCTTCTTGCATCTTCTGGTATTTCATCAAACCCTAGAAAAAATACTACTTCACATTTTAAATCTTCATCAAACGTATCTTGATGTTTTGCTCTGTCATATAACTTTAATCCTCTTTGTATTGCATCAACAGTTGGATGATCGTTTACATTTACATCTACTCTTAAAATATTAGCTGCTAAGTTAATTTTATTATTATTATCTCTTGTCAAAACAACATTATATTCTCTATTAAATGACCAACCTTCACTTTGTACAGCTTTATTTTGTTCATTTAATAATTTTTGTGCCATCTTTACATCTACTGGCAAAGTACCAACTAAAGAGTTTACAGGTGCTTCACCAATAGCAGCAAGCATAATATTAATTGCTTCTAATTCTGTTGTAGCTGCTGTGTTTGTCATCTTTTCTTAGCTGTTTTTGCTGCTCGTCTAAAGTTTGCATCTGTTGGAGCACCTTTAGCACCTTTTTTTCTCATTTTTTCACCAGAGCCAGCTTTTATACGCTTTCTCTTTGCGTGAATGTTAGCGTATAATCCTAGTTTTTTCCTAGCCATAATTACATCTTTTTAGTAGTTTTCTTTTTTTTAGTAGTTTTTTTCTTCTTTGACTTTGTTGTAGGTTTAGAACTACCGTAACCAACACCTTTAGGCATAAAAAAAAGGGTATCTAATAATAAGATACCCCATTTTAGTAATTTAGGAAGCAGATAACTTAATAGTTGCTGCTGCTTCTGGTCTTAGGATTCCATGCCCAAGAGCATACTTAGCAACAAGTAATGTTCCTTGATACATGATTCCGTAGTCAGAGCCAGAGATCTCAGTTGTCATATCTTGTAATTTAACTGTACCTACTGCTGATTTATGGAATACAAGTCCTAGAGTTTTACTATCATCACCTGAGTAAGTGTTGTTAGCTCCACTTGGATTTGATCCTACGTTTGATTGAGGTACGTTATTACTCATCATTACAGGAATACCTGCAATCATTTGTACACGACCTGATGCAAACGAACCGTTACCTTGTGGGTTGAAATCGGTGTCGATAGTTCTTGTAGCTGTTTCAGCTAATTTGTAATACTCAGCAGGTGGTAATACACAGAAACGATCTGTAGGAGGAATGTCTCTTTCGTCAAATGTCTGTGCAATATCATAAATAGCTGCTGCTAGTTCATCACCAGTTACAGCAGCAGAGTTTGTGTTACCAGAAGCTAATGTCAATACAACACCACCATTACCTCCACTAAGGTTAGTAGAAGCTCTGGAAGCATTAGCGATTACCTTTGCTACGTTTTGATCGTATGTACGAGCAAGTGCCTTACCAAGCTCAGAAGAATATGTCTGACGAACATCATAATGGTTCTTCATTTCATCAAGCGAACTTATGAAAGCTTGAGAAATTAAGAGGTCATCAATACTTATGATTTTTTCATTAGCTTTGATTTGGTTTGCTCCTACCAAAGGAGTGCCAACCGTATGATACGCTGCTGTAGCTGTACCTAAGACAGGAAATTGTGCTGATTTTCCGTTAGCAATAGTTCTAACGGTGTGCATTGATTCGTTAAAGATATTATTTTCAGCAAAAGCTGTTAGAACCTCCCCCGAAAATACCTTTAAAAAAAGTTCATTGAAGTTTGTGCCTGTATTATTAACAAGCCCTAACCTACTAGTTGTGGCATTAGCCATAATTTTTAGTACAAGTAATTAGTAACATGGGTTTTTTCCCCTTGTCACAAGCGTTATCTGACGTATCAGGCACTTGCTACTGCTATGGAGTAGAAACTTAGTTGAATTATAACAAAATACTATATAAGGTAAAGTAAATACCCTTGTAGCTCACTATGGCACTTACTCCTAAACAAAGAAAGTTAGATAAGAATAAAAATAATAGAATTGATAGTAGTGATCTTGCTAAACTAAGAAACAAAAAAAATGCCAAAAACAAAACAAAAAAGAAAACTAACAGAAAGACAGCTTGACGCTTTAGCTCGTCATAAGAAAACACATGGTCATACAAAAAAACATATAGATGAAATGAAAAAGCTTATGTTAAAAGGTAAAACTTTTACTCAAGCACATAACGCTGCTATGAAAACTAAAGGTAAATAGTTAATTATTTTTATGCTGCATTTGCCTTGTCATCATAGACATGGTGACGTACAAAGGAGCTAGTGCCATAATTCCTACAAAAGTTATTATGGTTACAGGCACTAAGGCTTTAGCAAAAGCTTCTCTCATAATATGGACGAAATATACTTACCAAACCTACCAGATACAAACTATATACTCAATCCGCCTAAAACAATTTTTGATTTTCCAGTAGCGGAGATACCTTATTTAGATCCAGTTCTTTTACCGAGTCTGGAACAAGTTCAGTCGGGTTTGGCAGAAGAGAAGGCAAATACTTCTTCAGAAGAAGAGGAGCAAGACGAGGAAGTAACAGGTATAAAGCCAGAAGCGATACCAACGAACCTCCCACAAAACTTAGAAAATACTTCATTAGAAACTGTAGCTACTTTCAATATACCATTTTTTAATTATGACTTTCCTGTGCCAGCACCAGAAGTTATAGCTTCGTCAGTCATATCAAGTGGAGTAAGTGCAACTTTAGCTGTAACTGGTTCAATAGTTCTACAAAGTTTAATCACACAATTTAAGAAAATTATGAAAAAAATATTTACTAAGGTTTTAAAGAAGGAGGTGAAGGATTTACAAACAAAGAAGGATTAGCTTTTACATAAGCTCTAATATTTATAACATCACTACAAAGGTTTGCATAAGGTGATTTAGGATTAATCATATAACCGCTTGCATGAAGCTGTGAACACTTTAAAACTCTCACTAATTGCTTATCATGCACTTGCTTTGATAATTCTTCTTTGGCTAGGTCTAGCTTTACTTTTGCTAGATCCTCACACGTTTGATTACTACCGCCTAATGGAATCATAAAAGACATTTGTACTCCCCAACCTTCATTGATGCTATAAGTTTCTTCTCCTTGTGCATCATTACCTGTATAAAAAGGAGTTACAGCCATTGTAGGTTGACTGCAAACCAAGTTTCCAAACTGCTGCTTACCTGTCATTCCATTATTAATATTCATATTCTGATTAATTATTGATGAATTACCTACAGCATTAGGTTGAGCCTGTACATTAGTATCGCCTTCGGCTCTTGCTTTATTACTGACTAAAGACAGACAAAGAAGTGATAACGCTAGTGGTCGTAATCGAATCATTCTGTGTAATTTTTTCAGTCATTTGATTAGCAGCCCTTGTAGTTATAGACAAAGACCAATCGCTAGTTACAGTTTTTGGTGTGAATATTGCATCAGAATGAGCTATACCACCACTAGAAGCACTTGTAACCTCTATGTTTGAAGCTTCCCAAGAATTTATTGCAGCCCCATATTTCTCAGTCACTACCGAGCGGGTTATTGTCTGAGTAGTATTCTCTGTACGGTTACTAGAACCAGTAGTCCAAGAAGGCACTCCATTGGCATATACAGGACTAAACAAAAATAAAGACAGCAATAATAGTTTCTTCATTTTCTTGTATTATCAGGATCTACAATTAATTTTATAGGTGTATCTATACGAACGAGTTGTGTCTTACCTAACACTTCTTGTAACTCAGCCTTTACGTTAGTACCATTCTTACCTTTCTCACCACCTTTCTGTGTAATAGAAGCTCCAAAAGAACTAGCAAGCCCTACAAAGACCGAAGCGATAAAGGTCGGATCTATCTTCTGCTGTGGTATTCCTAGTTTACTTAGGTCTAAGTATGAAAGGCTTAACATTGCTGTAGCCCAAGTCAACAAAATAAGTCTGACCCCTAGTGATACCAATTCAAATTGCTCCTCTCTGCAAGGTACAGCTTCTTGTAATTTGAACCATACACTTTTCTTTTGTTCTTTTGGTTGTTCTGCCATAAATAAATAACTACCTAAGTTTGGGGAGATAGCGTTATAAGCTAATCATAGGTAGTTATGGCAAACTTAACAAATCTAGCTATGTTTGGAAAGTAACACATTACTTTTATGTTAAAGATTCTAAAGCCAATACTACTAAAATTCTTCTCTACGACTGCTGTTAAGAGGTTAGTAGTGGACTTGCTTCGTGCTATTTGTAAGCAGACCTCAAATACATTGGACGATAAAGCTGTAGATATGTTGGAGTATCAGTTGTTTCCGAAGCAAAACTGATGGAGCATAGAGATTTTTTTAAGTTACTTATAGGTGAACCACCACCAGAAATACAATTTGAGATTGAACTACAAATAAGAGAAGCTAATGAATTACCTGATTCTTTAATTAGACAACATTGTTCTAATCTTATAAAACATAATCGTTTACAAGATTTTTTATTGATGGCTGCTCTTGCTCGTATTTCAGATGCAGAAGCTAAATTATACAAAGCAGAAAAGAAATTAAAAAATGTAAATGCCTTTAATAAATCCAGTATTTACAATAAAGTTATGTATGTTTTATTTGGCAAATCAACTAAAAAATGATTATATTAAACAAAAACCTACAGATATGACTAACAAAGATCTTAAAAAGTTAGAAGGTTTACATGGTGCTTTAACTGATAAATTATTAGAAATAGTAACAAGTGGTGATGCTAAAGCTGGTGATCTAAATGTAGCTAGACAATTTTTAAAAGATAACGGTATTGAATGTATTCCTACACCTACTAATGGAATGGAAGATTTGATGTCAAACTTACCAGACCTAGAAGCAATACCTGCTAGTGAATTATAATTGCAACCTTTACCAGAAAAACTACACGACTTTAGATATTTCCTAATACTTACTTGGAGACATTTAAGCTTACCTGACCCTACACCAGTTCAGTTAGATATTGCTGAATACCTACAACATGGCAATAGACGTAAAATCATACAAGGATTTCGTGGTGTAGGTAAAAGTTGGATTACATCTACCTATGTAGTGTGGAGACTTCGTATGAATCCACAGCTTAAATTCTTAGTTGTCTCAGCTAGTAAAGAAAGAGCAGATAATTTTAGTACTTTTACCATGAGATTAATAAATGAAATGCCTTTATTATCTGGATTAATACCACAAGACCATCAACGTAACTCAAAAATAAGTTTTGATGTAGCCCCTGCAAAAGCCGACCACGCACCTTCTGTTAAGTCTTGTGGTGTATTAGGTCAAATGGCTGGTTCAAGAGCAGATGAAGTCATTGCAGATGACGTAGAAGTACCAAATAACAGCTTTACACAACCTATGAGAGATAAACTTGCTGAAGCTGTTAAAGAATTTGATGCCATATTAAAACCTAACGGTAAAGTTACATTTCTTGGTACACCACAAGTAGAAAATAGTTTATATCTAACACTAGAAGAAAGAGGTTATGAAACTAGAATCTGGACTGCACGTTATCCAGACTTAAAAAATAACTATGGAGATAGACTTGCTCCTAAATTAGCTGAAAGGCTTGCTAATGAGACTGTAAGCCCTAAAGATCCTGTTGACCCACAAAGGTTCTCTGATATTGATTTGATGGAACGTGAAGCGTCCTATGGACGTTCTGGGTTTAATTTACAGTTCATGCTTGATACTACTCTCTCAGATCAAGATAGATACCCTTTAAAACTTCGTGATCTTGTTATTAGTTCTATTAACCAAGAATTTGCACCAGAAAAAGTTATCTGGTCTAATAATCCAGAATATGTCATCCAAGATTTACCTTGTGTTGGCTTCAATGGTGACAGGTTTTACCGACCTGCACAAGAATTTGGTGACTTTATAGAATATACAGGCTCAGTTATGTTTATTGACCCTTCTGGTAAGGGTAAAGACGCTACAGGTTATGCCTGTGTAAAGATGTTAAACGGTAATCTCTTTGTTTCTGATGCTGGTGGACTAATCGGTGGTTATTCTGACGCTGTTTTAGAAAAATTATCTCGCATTGCTAGAGACAATAAAATAAATTCTATCCTCGTAGAACAAAACTTTGGTGGTGGTATGTTTGCTGAACTACTTAAACCCTTCCTTAACAGATACCATCCATGCGAAGTACAAGACGTTAGAAATAATAAAACTAAAGAACTCCGTATAATCGACACACTAGAACCTGTTATGAACTCTCACCGACTAATAATTGACCGCAAAGTTATAGAAAAAGACCTCCGTTCTAACTCTCAAGAACCACCAGAAAAAAAATTAAAATTACAACTTATTTATCAAATGTCCAGAATATCTCGTCACAAAGGTTCTCTCGTACATGATGACATCTTAGATGCTCTGGCTGGTGCTGTCGCTTACTGGACTGAATATATGGCTCAAGATGAAGATAAAAATATTCAATCCAGAAAAAATGATCTCCTTATGACTCACCTCGAAAATTGGGGCTCTTCTCTCAATAACACCATCACTCAAACTGCTATGGGGATGACACCTCAACAAATTAGAAATACTAACCATGATAACAATGGTTTCTTATCTAATTTTAATTAATACTCACTATAGGATAAGTGACTGAGCAACACGCACTCTCCATATATAGGGGGGCTCTACTTAGGATTCCCCTATATAACCACTTAGGATTCCCTCCACTCTCCTTCTTAGTTAATTATTCCTTCTCTTCTGCTTCTGATGTATCAAAATAATTTTAACCCAAAAATTTGAAGGGCTTACGCATATATGTAAACTAAAATTTACCCCATTTGCTATATAAAAAAGTCAAAAAAAAGGTAAAAATATATATAAATAACTGCAATAACTAAGTTTATAAATTATATACAATAATTTTTTTACTATTAATAGGTCTAGTCTGTTGTTTTCTTCTATATATGTCTAACTTATCGTTATTTTTTGCAGGGTGTTAACTAGGTATGAGTACTAATAAAAGTAGTACAAAAAACATATGTTTATTTTATACAACGCTGTTGGAATCAACTGGTATAACTAAGGATAGTACATATATACTAGCGTACCTGATAACCACATTTTTAATTTTGTACTAACAAAAGGATTAAATAAATAAATAAATTATTAGCAATATTAGAGACAATTAATAAATTATATGCAATACTAATAATAGTTAATACATTATTATTAACTGTTGCTCAATTACTTATTAGTTTTAATGACTACATCAGCACCTAGAAAACAAAAGAAAGACTTTGATCCTAATAAAGGATATGAAGAATTAGCAAACTCTTTAATAGAGATTATGGAAAAAGGCGTAAATCCTTTTAGAAGAAGTTGGACTGCTGAACAGCAGCATACAAACTTTGTTACTGGTGATGCTTATCAGAATGGCAATTTAATATGTTTAGAAATTGCCAGAATATGTAAAGGGTTTACTAGTCCTTATTGGATGGGATTTTCTCAGGCTCGCAAATTCGGTTTACGAATAAAAAAGGGTTCTAAGGGTTCTATTATTCTACGTCCAGTAGCAATAAAAAAGGAATTATTAGACACCAACGGAAAGCCAGTTAAAGATGCTTTAGGGAATACAGAATTTACTGCTTTTACTTTATTTACACCTTGTAGAGTTTTTAACTTAGATTGTTTTGAAAAATCACCTAAGTTAGAAGCTAGACTTGCAGAATTAAATAAAGAAGTAGTAGTAAATCAAAGTCCAGTAAGTGCAAAAGAAGCAAAAGCCATTAAGCAATTAATGCAGTATATGGACTCTCAAAAAATTGTATTTTCTGAGTGTGGCAATTCTGCTTTTTATAATCCTGATCTTGATAGTATTACAGTTCCTAATCAAAATAGGTTTACTAGCAATTCTTTATTCGTTGCTGTTACTAGCCATGAATGTGGGCATAGTACAGGATCTAAAAAGCGTTTAAATCGTAAAGGCATTACTGATAAAACAGCAGTATTCGGCTCTGATTTATACGCTACCGAAGAATTAATTGCTGATACCTGTAGCTGGTTATGCTGTAATGAGTTCCAGATAGATTCTAATGATGATGTACACGCATCTTACTTAGTTGGATGGATCAAAGTTTTAAAGAAAGAACCAAAGCATTTATTAACAGTTATTGGTCAAGCTGTAAAAGCTAAGAATCTTATTATGGGTTCTTAGTTGTTTTAGATTCTCTCTTATTAGCAGTAGTACTTCTACTGCTAGTAAAAGAGATTCTTTTATAGAATTTCTTATTGCTCAACTTATCCGATTTTTTATTATGGATTTATCAAAACAAATTGAAACTTTTGAAGATGGTGTTATTGGCATCAGAATAACAAAAGAAAATAAACACAATATAAGTGCAATATTTGAAGCATTAAAAAATGCACCAACACCAAAAAAACCAGACAATAAACCCGAATTTATAGAGGGTGATTTTAAAAACGCTTTATTAGATTAATTATGAATTTATTTAATGCAGTTCCGCAGATTGTAAAAGAGGAATTAGAAGGGGTTAATCTTAACGACTTAACCCATTTTGAATACCTTAAATACATAACGCAAATTGAGTTAAAAGTCTGGGAAAATATCAACATAACCTCTAACCCTTTTAATAGATCACAAGTAGCTTTGATGATTCAAAACGCTACAAATTTATTAAAAGAAAATCCAGAAAATTATGACGATTTACTAGGCTAGGTTAGCTTTATTGAACCCTTTAGTATTTACTAGAGGGTTTTTTATTGCCAATATTAATTATTTACTTGCAATATTGCATATAGTTTGTTAGGTTAGGTCTGCTCAATCACTTATTTTTTTATTATGTCTGCACACTTGACAGATCAAGACTGTATTAATGCACTTGCAACACTTTGGTATGAATACCACAAGCTACCACGCAATGAGAGCCCACAAGCTGCATTAGAAAGAGCTTTTGTTATAGCACCTGAAGAAGTATCTACTAAGCTAGGTTACTTTGAACAACAAAATGATTTTAGACTAAGGGCTGAATCATTAATTAAGGCTCAACAGCCTGTATATAA
>Ga0098042_1000180_pt1 | contig 23772 bp, 22 predicted proteins | sample 9_EtaG_FD_75066 | JGI IMG/M metagenome (GOLD analysis project Ga0098042, IMG submission 75066) | Marine viral communities from the Subarctic Pacific Ocean - 9_ETSP_OMZ_AT15188 metaG | ecosystem: Environmental > Aquatic > Marine > Oceanic | place: Pacific Ocean | collected 2015-01-10
AAGGGTGATAGTAAGCTGTACGAAGAGGTTTTGGACAACTTCCAGAACCATGCCAATAAATTTAAATCCGAAAAGGGAGAAGCCGCATGAGCAATCAATACCCACCATCAGGAGTTTTGTTCACAAACAACAACAAAAAGACACCTAATCAGCCTGACTATACAGGCGACTTGGAGTTGTCTGATGAGGTCATTAATGACCTTGTTGAACAGATGTCTAGGGGAAACCCCAAGCCTAAGTTGCGTCTAGCTGGATGGAAGAAGACAAGCAAAAAGACTGGCGCAACTTTTGTTTCTTTGACTGGTAGTATGTATCAGGAAAGCAAACAGAAGAGAGAAGACGCAGACGGATTTGCATCACAAAGAACGCAAGCGGTTGTTGCGGATGACGTACCGTTCTAAGCGGGTTCGGTCTAAGAAGTATCTACAGACCTTGAGAGGTTCGCCTTGCTTGGTCTGTGGATATGGCGCAGAGGCACACCACATCATGTTCGCGGAACCAAACGCCATGAGCATGAAAGTGGGAGACAACTGGTGTGTTCCTCTGTGCCACTCCTGTCACATGAAGCTACACGCATTTGGTGACGAAAGAACTTGGTGGGATTTGCAGGGCGTAGACCCACTGAAATGGGCTAGAGTTAATTGGGAGAAGTTCAATGAATGAAAGTCTTTACATAGCTTACGAGTTAAAGCATCAAATTGAAAATTTGCCTGATGAAGTTAAGCGAAACAAGGTTGTAGATGGAGCGGAGACTGCTCACGATATGATATCAAAAGTGGCAATAGTTGTTCATGCCCTTGAAGCACATGGAAAGGACATAAAATGAGCAAAGAAAAAATCCCCCTTGGGATGACGGTTGAAGAGTTCAAAGAGCATCTAAAGATGATGAATGATAGGGTCATAAACTTCAAAGAGTACGGCGGTTCTGTTGTAGGGACGAAGCTAGACAGACGGTACAACAATCAAAAGAGAGGCAACTTTCACGGTAACGGTAACTTCTTGCGTAACGTAAAGGTTAGGCAAGACAGGCAGGGCAGGTTGCATGGGGGCAAATATGATTGAGGTAAAAGATGCCGCAGTACATTTTGAGGCAGTAAAAACATCCATGTCTCAAAGTAAACAGGGGACTATCTTGCGCTTGGCACTGCACCCAAATGAAGTTCCCCCCAGCCTTCACACCGACTGGGTTGGCTCACGGTACATGGTTGCCATGGTTAAATTAGATGACCATGACCTTCCTGATATTTCTACAGAGCAACGCGAGACTGAGCGGCTTATCGCCAGTGCTGGTATGCTGTGCAGAAATGTTGACTTTGCTCACTATATACAGGAGCAAAATCTAATAGATGACTACAGCGCCGTAGATGATGAGAAGCGTGAAAAACAGGTGGCGCACGGTCTGAGGCTTTACTTGGGTATACCAAGCAGGGCTGATATGAAAACGGACTCCCAAGCAAGGGAGAAATTCAAATCTCTATCTGAGGAGTTTACAAAATGGAAGCAGGGGCGTTCACAATGAAGACAGATTTTATAGATGCAAAGGCAATAGCTGATATGCTGTCAATCAAACCAAAGTCAATTCAGTATGTAATGGAAAGTGACGAAAGGTTTCCAAAACCTATTTCTTTTTCACCTAGAATAAAAAGATGGAAGAGGCAAGAGGTTGAGGACTGGTTGCAGAAAAAGATGGGCGAGTAATTGTACCATCGTACAAATAAAGGGGCGCTTTACAGCGCCCTTTTTTATAGGTTTTCGTTCATCAACTTGTTTGCTCTGATGATAACAGTTTGAAGCTGGTCACCAAGTCTTTCGATAATTTTTTTCTTTTGCTCTTCTGGCAATCTTGGATTGTCCTTGACCTGTCTCATCTTACGCAGAAGTCTGTTTCTTGCATTGTTAAGAGCCTTTACCTGACCAGATATACGCAACTCTGTTGCATACCTTTGCCTTACACTTCTTGCCTGTGCAGGGTCACCAGCCTCAATAGCAGATTTAAGCAACTCCTGTGCCTGTAAAACTTTGTTTCTGTTTTCTATGAAACCACTCAGGTCTTCTCTTTCAGAGACACTGTAAAATACCTTTCTGGCGAACGGTATCTGCCTAACCATTTCATCTTCAAATCCCTCTGTAAGAACGGTCGGGATTGTTTCGGTTGCAAGGTCAACAGAACGCTGTGCAAACATACCAGCGCCACCAGTTAAAAAGCCAACCCAATATTCTAAAAGGTCTGGTGACACATCAACGATGCCGCTTTGAATAGCATTACCCCCAGTAAGAGAGTTAAGGTTTGACGCTATCCATTTTGCTGATGGACTTGTTGTAGACCAGTATAGCTGACTGTTAGGTGGCGGAGTTGGGTCAAATGGTGATGTCTCTTTTGTAATAGGCCTACCAGAAAACTCTTCCTCATTGCCATAGATATCAATGAATGGGTCAAATATTGTTGGTGCTACAAAGTTAAAGAAGTTGTTTGTGCCGCCCAAAGGATTAATCGTGTCCACTGCTGTACCGATTATGCTACTGCCAGCCTCGCCAACGGTGTAAGCGCCTCTGGCGTATCTGCTAAGTGAGCGCCCAAAGTTTACAGCCATGTTCAGGCCATACGGCATAGGTATCGCAAGTTCAGAACGCTCTGTCGGGCCTAATCCAAACATTGGGAATATCATATTGTGTTCTAAGATGTATTGAGGTGTCTTATCGTACACCAACTCACCATCCTCATCCTCTTCTGAGAACGCGGCGTTAAGCTGGTCTTGTACAATTCCAAACACAATCAACCCAGCCCAAATCTTACGAACCTTTGCTGAACGTGTTGCGGCATTCAAAAGGGCAAACGAGCCTTGCAGTGATGCGTTGTAGAACAGATACGCAGAGTTCATTGCGTTCTTGTACTCACCACCCTTTGCGAAATCAACGGTTACGTTTCTCGCGGCAAATGCGGCCTTTTGAAAGCCAATTTTAGGAGCAAGGGCTTTGAAGGTTGCGACACGGATAGCGTTTTCCACGACAGTATTGTAATCTTCAAGAAGTTTAAGAAGTGAACCCGTCTTCTCCCCAACAAAACTATTTTTAACTTGATTCCATTTACCCCTAGCGCCAGACTCAGCTATGTCACCAACCAAGCTGTTTACATTATTAACTTGGTCTGCAAGGTCAGACATCATGTTTGTTGCGTTCTGTCCGCCATATATCTGAAACAGCCTAAACAAATCTGCATTTGATATTTTGTCTATATCAAAGTCAGCTTTCTCTGCCATTTCTCTTGTTATGTTTGATGCTTGACCCTCGGTACGAACAACATCCCTTACACCTTTAAAGGCTTCCTTAAAGTTCTTCATTACCTCTTTGGTTAAACCAGCGCGTTCATATTGATTGACGTTTACGCCAGCGGTTTGTATGTCACGGAACATATTGGTGACAAGAAACTCAGGATTAAATGATGTATTGATGTTTGAAAGATATCTGTTGAGTACACCCAAGCTACGAATAAGTGCGTTTGAGGTTTGCGGGCTTACTCCCACACTTCCGTTCAACGCCCTAGCTAAACGTGCGTCTTTCAACTTAACGTAAGTAAACTGGCCAGCCTCTTTAACTATCAAAACACTTGGGTCTTGTAACGCTGTTTGGTCTGGTATCACTCGAACTGTACCATTAACTATGCCTTTTTTCATTGGCATTGTATCTAGTTCTATAGCGTAACCTGCCATACCGTCTTCATTGGCTCTCAGCAAATTCAAGAAAGATTTGGCAACTTCATTTTTTTCGGAGCGTATGATTGAGTTTTGATTTTGCATAAATACCCCAGCAAGCAAGTTTGTTGGGTATGTATCTCTGCCAATCGCTCTTTTGTCTTCTCTTCCCCTTACTGAATAAGAAGCGCCTCCAGTGCCAGCGAAAGAAGCATCTTCATTTGCCTCCCCCATTGGGTCTAATATTCCTCTGAGCGGAACATAATCAGAATAAACAGGGGGCAATCTAAACTCTTTGCCCTCTTCGTCAATGGCGGCTGTGTCGCTCTCAAAGTCTTCTGGTATTAGCCCGGCGTCTCTCCTAATTTTATTTGTGTCGGCTATTATGTCGCGAACACGGCTTCTAATTTCAAAAAACTTTGCTCTTTCTGTTGAGCTAAGTGAGCGCTCCCAATTTAATATTCTGTCAGCCTCTGCATCACTCATGCCAGACCCTGCGGTATTGCTTGGGTCTATGGTTCTTATGTATTCGTTTCTTTCTTTTGCGTGTAGCGCATATAGATATGCCTCTGCGGCGGCAACCTTTTTACTGCCAGTTGTCTCAAAAGAATATTTAGCAAACTCAGAATCAAGCGCATCAAAATCTGCGTCTACATCTAAGGTTGACACTAGCTCTGCTGTTGGCTTGTAAATGCCGTCAGTTGCTGTGTTGATGCGCTCACCAGTTATACCATGGTACAAACTTTCTTTTTGATATGTGTCCAAGGCATCTGTGATGTTCGCCCCTTTAGAGCGCAACTCATCTATAATTTGTCCGACAGGCAACATCCTGTCTTGGAAGCGCATAAGAAATTCCTTTGTTATGCTCTCCGCTTTCTGGTCACTGACAAGCGGAATCATTTTCATAGCCTTTGACAAAACATCATAGGACTTTGAGTAGACTATGTGATGCTGGTTCTCTGTTATCTGCTGACCAAGCCTGACTGTCTCTGGTGCAAGCGGAACTGACATTTCGTCAAACCTGCCTACCTTCTTTTCCTTCATCAACCCCTTGTAAGAGGTGTCAACAAGTTCAGGGTAGAATGTGCGTACAGTGTAAAAAGGATTTTTTCTGTTTGCTATGTACTGAAGCGACAGGACAAGAGGTGGGGATTTGTGTGATGGGCTTTTCCATTCCATACGCAAGTCCATATTGAAATCACCGCCATCTGGTATGAGAATTACTTCTCCATCTGACCTTCCCTGTCTATCCCATTGACGAAGTGTGGCGTATATAGCCTCCTCTACAGATGGGAACTTGCTGTTATCTGTAAGCTCTTTGTCATGACCTCTTTGGTGAATGTGATAAAGTCCAAAGCTACCCATGGTAGGAACAGGGCGCTCTTCTCTTGACTGGCCTTCAGTGTGTTGACCAGCAAGCAAAGACACAGCATACTTTCTGCCGCCGTCTTCAATGACACCAAATAAATATGGATTGGATACGGTTTCCCCACGATTCCTTGCCCTGACAGCTACAGGGTTAGCGATTGGAGCCGATGGATTGCTCGGCACTTCCATAAAGTCGCGAGGGGATTCATCAATAGATGAAAGTAATCTTTGGACTTCCTGCACTTGCTGTAGGTCGTCCTGAGACAAACGCTCTGTAAACGCATCGTCCTGAGAAAAGATGTCTAAGAGGTCTGCGTCTCTTGCTCTTTCAACTCTTCCTTGTTCTGGATTTGAAAGCCTTGACTTTCTAAAGAGGCGACTAGCTTCGTCAATACCTCGTCTGTATCGCTCTGCGATGTTATCCCGATAAATTCCGGTTTCTTGGAGTTGTTTGATTCCGTCATTGGTGACTATCTCCTGTCCGTATGGCGGCACTGTTAAATCATAGACAGCTATCTGCTCTGCCGCTTCAGCAATATATAACGCTTCTACCTTATCCTTTATTATAAGCGCATTGTCAAGATAATACTGATTATCGTCATTATTAAACCATCCGCCCAAAAAGACTTCTCTGTCTAATATGCCAGACATGGCTTTGGCATTCTCAACATACTCCCTTAATGTCTCTAGGGGTATGTCTTGCCCAACAATTAACTCAGCCGCTTTAACTGGCGCAACAACTACGCCACTATCTGGTGTGCCAATAGGCACAGGGATACCCTGAGAGGTTATTGTAAAACCATCTGGATTGTTTTTGATAAAGTCCTTGAGAGTGTTTAGTCCCTCGACTGCTGGGACTGAGGAGAAGTCTCTTCCGTCTGTTCGTTCAGGCTCTCTTCTGTCGCCTCGCTTAATGGTAACGGTGTCTTTTCCAGCCCTCTCAGTGCCGTCACGAAGACTTCCATTGGGTCTTGCGTTCTCGAATTGTTTTGCGATTTCATCTAAGTTACTCCTGTTGACTTCTGGGAAAGTGTACCACGGTTGTGCGGTAGCGGCACTAACTTTGAACCCCTGTGGGTATATGCCATCTTTTACACCCTTATCAGATAACCTTTTTGTAAATTGTCTAAATCTTGCTGGCGTCATAAATACAGGAGAGCCATCACTTAGTGGATATTCTACAACTGCACCACTGGGCGCTCTTCTATATGTCATACCAGAGCTAAATACAAATGGCTTGCCCTCTGTAACAGCATGACCAATGGGATTGTTCTCTGCTATTGCGGCAAGGGTAGAGTGATTGACTACCTGCTCACCCTCAATCACCCAGCTTTCCCAGTGAAATCTACCAAGGCTTGCGTCCTCTGGTCTGCCCACTATGCCGTATGCAATTTCAACATTTGGCCTTATGCCGTCTTCCATGAACTCAGTCACAAGAGAACCGCGTGGGCCTATTAAGAGCTTTGCAAAACCATCGTTATATGGCTTGCCGTCTTTCTTGTTGTATGTTCCTAAGAATATACCATCGTACAAATTAGCCCCACCAAATCGTCCATCATCCCACATATTGCCAGTTTGAATCCTGTCCATAATAAGAAGGTCGGTCTTGCCGCCAACCAAAAGAACAAAGGAAACAACTTTGTTGTCAATGCCAGCTTTGTTGGTCAGAGATAAAAATGTTCTACGCACCTCTCTCCCACTGACATTGTTGTCCAGCATAAGCTGATGTATTTCTTCACCAACTGTAATGTTATTGTTTTGTGAAGAACGCTTGGACATCTCGAACATGAGTTTGCCAGCGGAGTTTACATTCATTGTAACCTGACGGCCCGGAGAGCCAGCAGGGAGATATTTTTTAACGGTTCTTTTCCAAGTGTCCATGTCATCTTGCGTAAACATACCTCGCCCAGCTTTTCGGATAAGGGGCGTGGCATCCTCAACGATGTCAATATAAGCGGCTTCTTGCTGTACTGGGCCTGCACCACGAGAAAGAATACCCCACAAGAATAACTTTAGGGTCATCTCCGGCGTTGCTTGGCCTGATTCGTACAAAGATTTAATTTGGTTAACGTATGAAAAGCCTTCGTCAACTCCAGCTTTAAGTTCTGGAGTAAGCTGACGTAACTTAGCCGCCATACGCATTGGGTCGTTGGCATAATTAATTGCATTTAGTGGTGGCAGGGGTACGAACTCTCCACCCATAGCTTCCTGTTGCATTCTCATAAATGCCTGTGCAGATGACATGGCATCTGGATGCTTCTCTTTTAACCTGTCAATGTTGTTAAACACAGCGCCTTTGTTGTTCGGCGTAAATGCCTGCGGTACAGGAATGGTTGCCTTCTCTCCAGTGCCTTGCACCAAGAGTTCCTTTGGTAGCTTGTGAGCTATTACACCAATTCTGTCCGTCTGTGCCATTGGCAGTTCGGGTGAGAAGACCTCCGAAAAGTCTTTCTCAGAATTGTTTATATATTTTACAGATGTGGGCAGGCCATCAAGAGGCTGGGGAGCGTTCTCGCTTGTGTAATGTACGAGCTTGCCCTTAACAAATATCTTTCCGCCAAAGTGTATTCCAACACCGTCAACTCTCTCTACAGCATAGCCCTTCTCGTCAACGAATAAGTGATGCCCCACAACTTCACGCTTCTTGCTTCCGGGATTGAAAGAAAGAATATGGTCTGGGTTGTTAATAATTAACTCAGCCTCACCCCTTGTCATGTTGACATAGCCACCAGAGCCACTAGCCATTGGAACTTTGTCTTGCTTTGCCCCTTTAGGTGTTTCTCCGTTATAAATGTCTCTTCTTTTTGCTGGACTTACCAGCATCTCAGGATTGCTCACAGCCGCGAATATGTCATAGCCAAGTGCTGTGCTGTAGTTACGCCCCTCATGGACGGTTTGGGTCATTTGCAAACGACCATTATCGCCTTCTATAAATCCATTTAGATTTGGTCTAATAGAAACTTTTGTACCATCGTCTAAATCTCTATTGGCAAACAGCTTGCCCATGATTTTCTTTTGGTCGGTGGATTTTTGTTTGTTTGCTCTGATGAATTGTGCGTTTTGCAGAGTTTCATCTGGCAAAATACTGACATCGCCAACCTCTGAGAAGTCTCTGTCAGCCACGGACATTGCAACATAGTCTTCTGGGTCATCTGCATCAAAGGCAGTATATGCTGACTCTATAGCCAACTCATCTACAGCTTCTTGTACAGGGTCACCTCTTCTGCGTACACGCCCCTCTAGGTCTGTTTGACTTCTGCTCCCAATCTTTCCTGTCTTGATGTCTTCAAATATTGCATCAACGCTGTCAAAGCCTGTGTCAATATGTGCAGACTTTACACCTAAGAAGAAATTAATAATCCTCTTGAACAGAGACAGAGGCTTGCCAGCCACCTTCAGTCTACCATCAGCGTATGACCTAAACATTTCCGCTACAGCTTCTTCGTTTACTCTAGCTGTAAACTGAGCGTCTGTTTCCCCATCTCTTCTTGTGTTTAATTTAAGCGCCCTGTCTACAAAGTTGTAATCACGTTGTACGTTCTCACCGTTACGAACAACAGTTACTTTTCTTTTGTTTGCGGCGTTAACTAAAGTTTGGAACTCTGCGTCTGTAAACAGTCGGGCATCGCGCAGGGCATGAATAACCTCATGGTTCATCACGCCTTTCAAGCGAGCTATATAATCAGCGTCACTCATATTCGGGTCGTATATTCCGACAGCAATAGCAATCAGCTTTTGCTTAGGGTCATAGTAACCTTGCCCTACAGTTCCCGGCCTTGAACCGCCAAGCTCGTCCTCAAAAGAAAACTTAAAGCCCTTTAGCCCAAGGTCTTTCTTTGCATAGCTCTCTATTTTTTTTGCTATTTCTTTTTTGCGAGTCTCGTATTCTGCCCGTGGCTTTGCTTTAGACGCTTCTTGAGCGGCTCGTAAAGCAAGCATAGAGTCTTCGGCAGTAAAAGTTTGTTTAGCAAGTTGCCCAGCCGCACCACTTCTTGCGTCTATAGAGTCAATCTGCCTTTGTATGTTCTTTACTGTCTTTTCTGCAACAGCGATATCACTGTCTATGCGAGCGTCTTCTTTCTGTGTAACTTCCAAAGCCGCTTCTTGTGGTGACGAGCCATCCCAAGACTGAAGCAGGGCGCGCTGGCGCTCCTTCATATCTTCTTTTGCTTTTCTTTTAGACTCTAGCTTCTTCTGCTCTCTTGATAGCAATGCCCTAAGCTCAGTGGCCGGGTCTGCCGCTACGTCCTCTTCCGACAGGGGAACGTACTCAGAGTTGTTTATTTTTCTGATAACCCTGTTAGCAATCATCTCATCACGGATTGATTCCGCAACTGACTCTGCTGGCTTGTTTCCTTTTTCTGTTTTGGCGGCATCTCTGATGTTGGCAACTTCTGCCACCCCATCTCTCTTCACTCTTTCTACAGCCGCGTCATACTGAGCCTGAGTAAATTTATGTTTTACTGTAGCCCTATCCTCCATCTTAGCGTTGATAACGCCAAGTTGCTGTTCCTGTATTGAATCTGCCCTATCTGTAAGACCAGCTTCTCTGAGTTCTGCAACGGTTGTAAAGGGGCGTTGAGATGAGCCAATCGCCTGTCTGTACTGACCCAATGTAGACTGCTCTTCTTCAGATAGTCTTTTTAAATTTAGCCTTGATGTTCCAGCAACAGCGGCCTCTTGAGCTTTTACAGTTGCCTGCTGTTGTGCCTCTACTTGATTGCCTTGCTTGATAACCTCTGATTTAACAGATGGGTCTGGGGCTAACTCGTTTCTTTTCTTCAGGCCAAGTGCGGCATTGCCGTGAACCTCTTGCTGAAGCTCTCTGAAATCCTCATCTAGCTGGCGTGTTTTCTCCGCATGGTCTTTCTTGTTTCTGTCCCCTGAGATAAGGTTTGATGTACCACGAATACTTCCGCCGACAAGGCCAGCGGTTATTGCTACATCACGATATTCTTTAATTGCCTCTTCGCTTGTAAGTTCTTTGCCAGCTTGAAGCCTCTCAAGAACTTGTTGACCAAGCTCTGTCAAAACCTCCGTAGCCGCACCAGCGCCAGCGCCTTTTGAGGTGCGTGAGAAGATACCACCGCCGTTAATAAATTTCGGTTTAAAAATCGCGCCAACAACAATGCGGTCGGCAATAAAGTCTAGTGCGGATTGTGGTATAGCGGTAAGTGCGGCTACGCCCTCATCCACCACAGGGTTTACATCTTTTTGAGCCTCACGGTTCATGCCGTAGAAGAATGGAAGGTTTGCGCTTATACCGCCAGCTATGCCGCCAACTATTGCTCCCTTTGGGCCAAGAGCCGCGCCTATTTTAGAACCAGCATATGCACCAGCAAGCGTTGAGCCTATTTGAGGTACTTGCTCAACTATAGCTTGACCAGCGAATGACAATGCACTGCCAACTCCAGTTATGTCATCTATTCTGGTTCGATACTGTTCATTGTCGGCAAGTTGTTGTTTGTTTGTCTCTACAACCTCTTTGCCGTATTCTTTCAGAAAGTCTATGTCAGTTGACTCTCCAAGGCCTTCTATAGCAGAGCCAAAGCCAAGCTGTAGCGTGTCTATGCCGCCAGAAAGGGCCGCGCCAAACCCGCCCTTTTCTTCAGAGGTGGGCTGACCGCCAATCAATGAATCATTGTTTTGCTGAAGAATCTGCTGAATCTTGCCTTGCTCGGCATCATTAGGAGACTGACCAGATATATTAAAAGAGTAGTATTTACCAGAGCTACCCTGAACGTAATATTGCCCCATCTAAAACTCCTCTAGGAACTAGGTGTGGCTATATCATAGTTACCTGCCATCAAGCCCATACCAAGACCGCCTTGCATTCTTAACTGTTCTGCCAGTATTCTGGCGCGAAGTCTAGTTTGCTCATCAACCGACATATCGTTTGCAATTTTCTCATAATCAACTGCCAACTGGTTTGCTTGATTTTGCGTCAAGCCTGTTCTGCTTTTAGCAAGTTTAGAGCGAGCGTTAAGCAGGTCTATCACGCCCTCTTGATAGCGCTCATTAGACTCACGGAAAGCCTTTAGTCCCTCAAGGCCAGCCTCCCCAGCCGCGCCAAGTAGCGTGGGATTGTCAGAGGACATTAACGCCAGACCAGCCTGTGCAATAGCCAGCCACTTATCTGAGTCTCTGTCCTTCTTCATTTGTTTTTGAAGTGCAAGTATTTCTTCTTCAATAGAAGACAGCCCCGATGCTTTTGGGTCTTTGGGAGATGTTGGTTCTTTAGGAGGCTCTGGAGTTGTTTCTGCTGGCTCTCCTTTTGGCGCTGGCCCAGCCTCAACCACTTCCTCTACACCCTCCTCAACAGTGGTTCCTCTTGCCGTATTTTGAGTTGGGTCAAGTGGCAAGACCTGAGTTATATCCGCTGGGGACAGTGTGCCGGGTCCAATGGGGGTATCAATAATTCCCATTCCAGTTGCGGCACTTCCTAAGTCATCGGGGTCTTTGTTACGCATCATTCTTTCAAAGAAATTTGCTTCATTAACACCCTGTGCAACCAGTTGGTCTGCAATATCTTCATTGCCAGTTTCCATAGCCGCGCGTATTCTTGCACCATAAGAGGCATCGCCAATCGGTCTACCTGTGCCGTCTCTTATTATTTCCTGTGGAATATCAGGCATTGGCTGTTTTTCTGGCTCAGAAGTCAGTGTGCTGGCCTGTGCAGAGCTAATGGGGTTTAGCATTTTTAAAATATCACTTGCGGTAGAGCTTGCCGTTTGAGTTGAATTATTTGCTTGTAGAGCTTCTGCAATTTTCTCTTCATCGTCAAACTGTGCCGCACCAATCGCCTTATTAATCATGTCTTGAGAAAAGGGCTGTTGTCCTTGCTCAAAACCAATAATGGCAGGTATAATATCCGCACCACGTTCAGCAAGGTTTATCTGCTCATCTGGGTCTATGCCAGTTTGTTGAGAAAGAAAGTCTATATAGTTACTTGTGGGATTATTGTCTGAGGGTGGGGCATATCTATTCGCCAAGCCTCTCAGCGTGTTTATGCCATGTTTACTGCCATATGTTCTAAGAAGTCTTTGTATGGCTCTTATGCCAGCCGCATCTGAATCAAACTCAGCATACCCACCATCATCTCCCACTTCACCATAAAAACCAGCACCCGGTCTAATGTTTCCGGGATTGTTTAGTCGTAGGCCACGAGGAATGCCATTTTGAGCGCGTATCAATCCACCGTCATACTTCTCGTCAAACAACTTATCGGCTGAACCAAGAAAGATATTAGTACCCTTCTTGTAGACCATGCGTCTTCCGTCTTTTCCAATACGGATTTCGTAGTCCCTAGAAGAGATATCTCTTCCACGGTCTGTGTTAGAGAACAGCCCGCCAACCAATCCACCTTCTTCAAACGGCATAACGGCAGGCATGGGCATAGCACCACCCTTAACAGGCATTCTTCGGCTTTCTCTTTCAAAAGGAGCGTCTATGTAGGGCATTGGGTCATTAATCATGCCAAAAAAGTTTCCTAATGGACGCCCAATGGCTGGCCCTTCCCTTCTGTCTTCCATCATCATGTTACTGTCAAAATCAACCCCGAAGCGTGACTCAGCCATGTCCTCGACTTCATCTAGAAATGGGTCTACCTCTTGAGAGCTAATGTTTTTCTGAATGTCATTTCCAAACTGCATTAAGCCGCCAGACCTCATGGCCTCTGGCATCGCAGAGCCTACAGCATTTTGTACCATGGTACTTTTAGGAGCCATGGCTTCTGACATACCAGCAATACCAGACTGCGGTACACCAGCGGCGGCGATTGCCTCTTCAGCTACTGTAGGTTGTTGTGCGGCCTGACGCTTTGAGAAGTCATCCCTTACACGTTTGCGGCGCTGAATCTCACTTAAAACAAGAAACTGAGGCGCATTGCCAGAAGGCATTTGCATCTCATTAACAAGCTGGTCTTCAGAGAAGTTTTTAAGCTGGTCTTGGATGTCAATAATATTCATAGACCCTGCACTCCTTTATACAGACCTAGTGCAGAAATACCCGTGCCAAGCATTTGTTGAAGAGGATTATAATTGCCGAACTTAGTCGTTTCCGTAGATGGCTGTACTGGGACACCTCTAAGTATGGATGACATGAACTGCAACTGTTCGCGCGGATAATCTCTTTGACGTACAAAATCTTCATAGGCTATATCCAATCCAGCTTGTTGCCTAGCCATTTGGTCTTTGCCAATTTGTTCTAAGAGAGTCGCGGCTTGTATGTCGCCGTCTCTTGCCAACTGACCAAGTTTTGCTAACTGCGCTCCCTGTTGCCCCAGTGACTCGCCAGCCGTTAGGCCTAATCGTTCTGCTGACTCTCTTGACGCTCTATCTCTTTCAAATTGTCCTGATGCCTGTTCATATGCCGTCTGTTGCCCCTGTGCCTGTATATCTGCAAGTTGGCGCGAAAGTTCATTTTGAGCCATGCCTTGCGCGATGGCTTGACGTGAGCCGCCAAACGCGCCTGCCTGAACTGCTTGTGCCGACCTAGCGGCGTTTTGGTCTTGGAAGTCTTGAATAGCTTGTTGTTTTTGGACATCTACTACATTCTGCATATAAGTGGGCATATACTTCTGAGCGGCGGCGCTATCAAAGTCTTGCGACTGATAACCCAATCCTTGCATTGCCCTTCTCATACCCGCCATGGAAGCGCCTTGCGCTTGAGGCAACCCAGTTATGCCTTGTGAGGCAATGTTTCTGATGTTCTGTCTGGATTGTAGGGTATCGCCAGAAATATTAGCCAAGCGTTGACCAGTATAAGGATTATACGCTTGCTTGGACTCACCTTCCGTGCGCTTTAAAAGACGCTCAAAGTATGGCTTCACATACTTTGGCAAATTTGTCTGTACAACGGTTTGGTCTTGTGGCTGTTTACTGCCTTTGCCCATTACCTAACTCCATTCTATAAGCAATATACTCTGGCTCCCAGCCGTACTTGCCCAACCAACGCTTCCAAGCTTTTCTTCCGTAGCTTTCTAAATGGCTACATCCGCACTCTTTTGCGTATTTCTCAAGGGTTTGCTGTGCCAAAGGCAACCACTCACCCATTCTACTTCCCCCAAGCCAATCCATTGCCAGAGCTTTTCTGTTTGGATATTGAATGATTCTTGTGGTTATAGCCGCAATCACATTCATGCCTTCTTGTTTATCATCTATTACCAGCCAAAGGCCATACAGGCCGTTATCAGTCTCTTTAAATATATCGTCAATATGAAACTTACCTTTTGAAGTTTCTACTGACTTATTTAAAACCCTCGCTACATCTCCCCAGACAACGTGCAGAGCCTCCCTTGGTACTGCGGTAATCATCATGCAGGTAGCATCGCTCCTTGCGGTACTTGCTCAGGTTGTTTTGTCATGCCAGTTCGCATCTCTCGAACTCTGTCCATCATTTCATATAAACTCTTCGAGCCTGCGTCAGTCGAGCCGTTGCCCAGCCCGCTAACCACATCCGCAGGTACAATAAACTCTCCATCGGATAGCACCACATCTTGCTCTCCTTCTAGTGTTGCTGGAATCATGTCGTCCATGCCATCACCAACGCCGTTAACTTGACCTTCGGTGACCTCTGCATTCATGTTGAACTCACCACTTTGAACACGCTCTACAAGGTCGCGTAGCGCGTCTTCTCCGTATCTAGCTACAAACTGACCCAAGACTATCTCAGGGCTTTCTGAGCGGCCTTGAATAGCGTCTACGGCCTTAGATATAAGCTCTTTGTCGTTGGGGGCTTCTGACATATCCATATTGCCACCTTCTTGGTAAGCGAGAGAGGCAACGCCGCCCTCGTTGAAGTACCTAAATTCTGGGTCAAGTCCGGGTCTGTAGCCCAGTCCCGGTGTTTTAGCTTTTCTATTAGGAGAACTTGCTTCTGGAATGTCCTCATCGTCATCAAATGAAGATTTAAAATCGCCCTGACCGCCCATGCCAAGAGTTGCTAGGCCGGGAAAGGCTATGCCAGCAGTTCGACCTAGATTTGAGGTAAGAGCGTCCATTGCGCCTTGTGCGCCCCCTACTCCACTTCCTACTCCACTTCCTACTCCGCTCCCTACTCCACTTCCAGCCTGCTGACTAAGCACATCTGTAAAGCTAGGGCTTGCGAAGGAATTTGATACATTTGATGCCAAACTTCCCGGAAGTGGGGATTGTCCAAGACCAGACAATGCCGCGTTTGCAGGAGTGCCAGCATTCATTGCGCTTGCGGCGGCATTTGTTGGTCCCATTTGAACTGCATTACCAGCACCAGCGCCGCCAGCCGCGCCACCTAAACCACTAAGAGCCTTGCCGCCCATGTAGGACATTAGGCCAGTGCCGATAGCTGTTCCTATGTCATCACCTTGTGCCAGAGAGCCTAAGCCTGAGCCGAGAGCGCCAGCAGTTAATGCACTCATTCCGCCAAGCATTCCAGCGCCAGCTAGTGCAGAACCCCCTAGTCCAAACAAAAGTGGTAACATAATTTACTCCTTATAACCCTGCGTATTCTGTCTTTGCATCGTATGATGGGCAGGCTTTTTCTGAAAAGTCTCTGTGTCCATAGACCTCTGATTCTGAATATCTGTCAAGTATATCTTTGATAAGTGTGACAAGGGAATCCTTCTGTTCTTGGGTTCGTGTGTCTTTAGGATTTCCCTCAGAGTCAGACCCACCAACATAGCAGATGCCGATGCTGTCGCTATTATGACCCCTACAGTGAGCGCCATTGATAGACTCATCACGCCCAGCGTGAATCGAACCATCAAGTTCCACAACCCAGTGATATCCAATATCGCTCCAGCCCCTCTCTTCAGTGTGCCAGCGCTTTATTTCTGATGTCTTTACATCGCGTCCCTCTGGGGTAGCCGCGCAATGTACTATTATTTTTTTAATCCCCCGCATATCCGTCACCATAGCGTTCAATAAGGTTGTTAATAGGTATCCAAGTTCTTTCGTCTATTTTACCATCTTTTATTCTGATGTCGTAGACCCCATATGACCATCCAGTCAATGTATGTTTAGCATACTCTTCTAAGTGGCCTTGCGGTAGACTTGTACCCAAATTCATCACATTTAAAAGTTGATTGCCCATTTTCGGGTATGTCTTATCAACTCGTTTGTGGGTATGACCAAAAACCACATCATGCAAAGAATCTCTTGCTATTTGATTTTCTGCATACATACCGCCGTATGCCTTGCCCATTGTATTTAGCGGTGCGTGTGTAAACCCCACGTCTCCTATAAAGTAAAACTCTCCGTATGGAGAGTATGTCCAGTTATAGTCATCTAATGTTGCAAACAGTATCTGGTCAAGTAGCTCAATAACTTCTGGATTTTTATTTGTAAATGACCATATTCTGTCTTCGTGATTACCAAGCGTGACGTGTTTTGGAACATTATACCCTGCTAAACCTTTATGAAAAGACCGTATAGCCTGTTGAAAGCTACGCATATCTTCTTTAAATGTGGGCTTTTCTTGTCCTTTTACTGTGTCGTTACCATCAAATCTATTAAGAGAGTCTATGCTTGCAAAGTCACCTATCTGTACAATCTGGTCTACTTTGTTTTCTTTAGCGTACCTGCCCATGGCATAGAAGCGCCGTTTATCAGGTATTCTAGGGCTATCGTGGCAATCACCTATGGCTAAAACGTGCTTTGTTTCATCTGGCCTAGATTTGCGTTGTTGTATTCTAAATGTTGGCCTGAGTACAACGGTTGCTTCTTTTACCTTTGTCTCTTTCTTCGCCTGATTTCCAGTAGATTGTATGCTGTCTAAAAAACCTCTGTCTTTTGCAACTCTTAATCTAGAGCAAAAAGTAGAATAATTTAGCTCTAACTTTTCTGCCGCAACTCTAGCAACCTTATGACACTCTTTATACACATCTGCGGCCTCTTTGGCCTGTTGGTCGGTTAGCTTTGCATTAGCCATAATGTATCCCCCACTGAACCATTATATTAATAATAACAGTTAAAGGGCTATTTTGTAACCTTTTTAATCTTTTCTACGGTTCTGAGTCCACCAAGGCCGAGCATTCCAAGTAAAACAGTCATAAGAGAATCCATGTCGAATGTGGGTAATTCTGGTATCTCTACACCGAAATAAGAACACACAAACATAGTTACGGGCGCTAGGACAAAGTGCCAAGCCATGGCAAAAGAAAGACACCAGCCGAGAAAGGGCCGCCAGCCAGCAACAAAGATGGACTTATGCTGTGCTTCTGCTTTATTTATTTCCAACTGACCCATGATTTGCTCTTGCATATGTCGTTCTGACATAGTGGCAATTTCGTGAGCCAACTTTGCTTTTTGGTCTTTGTCCTCAATAAACTTGTCTAATAGCCCTGTAACTGGGCCTATGAGTGCCTGTATCATTTTTCTATAAACTCCAATATTTCCCCATTAAGAACCATTACCTTGTGTTCTTTACATGACCACTTTTGGTCAAAGTTATTGGTATGACCCACGTTGCGCTTTATCTTACGCCTAACAGATAAGCATTCGGACAAAGAGCGGTACGGTGTATACTCTACCCTTTCTCCGTTCATTACCAATAATAACACAAATGTAAGCTCAATCATGATTACCGTTTCTTAGCTTCTCTATATTTTCTTCCAAGCTAGTTATTCGCTTCTCGTAAAACTCCAGCGTAAGTTTTTGCTGTTGGTCGTAAGGTGCTTTGCCACCTTCTATTTCGTTCTGCAACTTCTCTAACTCGCTTGCGATGTGTTCTATAAGCATAAACTGTTCACTATCAGCAGGCAGACTACCCATTTCCCCTCTGGGCCATTTAATTCTAAACTCTGTATTTTGTTCTAAGTCAGCTTGCATCATGGTTTGATTAGTTTCTAGTGTGTTCAGCCTTTCAATCAAGCCAAAGTAAGCCCAAGTCGCAAGGCTGGCCGCCGCAACCATAGATATGATATTGCGTAGCGGAAGAGCTACCTCAGTATTTTCACTTAATTTAGGCACACCTGCCCCCTACATACACAAATCTTCATATTTAGTTGTATGAAGCCTATGACCTGACAAATCCCCATGTCTTATGCTCCACAGATTTAACAACCATTTAAACATTTCTTCTTCCCTTAGATTCTTGCCCCATCCATATGCCGAATATACCTGTCATAACACCCATTATAACAGACACAAACGCGCTCTGTTGCATTGTGGGGTCGGGCAACCCCATAAACCATTCTGCACAACGCCAAGACATGGCTATGCTACAAATCATTGTTAGGCGAGCAACTGCGTTATATTCGATTATTTTTTTTATATAGTCCATTTATACTACGGTACAATTTTTACCGTCCCTGAGTCATTGTACAGCGCACCAGACTCAAGTCCTGTTGCGGATGTAGGCAATGCGGTCAAAGTAATTGTTGTCGCCCGTAAATCTCCAGCAGTTCTTTCCTGTTCGATAAATATTTCTAATGCTCGAAGCAAATCCTGCATATAACCCAGAGAGTATTCTGATGTTGGCTCAGGTAATCTTGGCGCTGGTAAATTAGTTAATGCCATTATCTTCTTCCATCAGGCCGCACATCTACCCTTGGTGAACCCAGCTTCCATTTTGTTCCCAGTGCAGATGACTCAACACGAACAGCAAATGAACGGCCCCTAGTTCTTAGATTTAATTGTTCTGTAAATGTTTCCACGGGTGATGACGCAGTTCTAAAAGTAGTGCCAGCAGAAGTATTAGAAAACGCCGCGCCGGGTTCTGTTCTGGACTTTAGCGTAAATGTTGCTTGCGGGCTTGCAAGAGAAGTGGAGCCTATAAATGTTAGGTCTGGTATTACTTTTGTTACCAAACTAAAGCTGTCGCCATCTTGTATGTCCATTGGCGCTGACTCAATAAAAGAGTTCATTGCAGAGCCATCGTCATCGTACTCAAATTCGTGATTATACAAATATGAGCCTTCTGCCGCTATAGGGAAAGCTCTGGTTCCTCTGTCCAGCCAAGCTGAACGGCTAAGGGTTCCATAGTACCAAATGGAATCTTTGTAGTTGTATATAACGTATTTGTCATTCTCTCCGTCACCGCCATTAGCTACTGAATTTGTATCAGAGCAATACAGCCACATGACCTCAGAGAACTCTGAATTTACACCGCCGTACACTTTGTCTGTTTGGCTCAAATTAAAATCTGTAAACACATGGTCTTTTACGGTGCATTCAAGTTGCTGTGTCTGCCCTGAGTAAACATAAAAATTATCTATACCCATCCAGTACACAACGTCTTCCGTGGCAACAGCCGCGTTTGGACCCATGATAGTAATGTTTGACGCTAACTGCTGTAAGCCAAATGTAAATGGTGGCCCGATAAATCTCATTGAGTGGAGGGATGTATCTGTCCAAACCAAAATCTCACGCTTAGTCTCAACAGCTTGAACAAACTCAGAACCAGAGCCTAAAATTAAATCACCAGCAGTGTTAGATGTTGTTGGGAACCAATCTACTGCATTTTCCTGAGATGAAAATCTAATCAGTAGTGGGTCTTGCGTTCCATTGCCCTGAGCCGCAGATGAGCTTGAATTGATAGCGTCACAGCCAAAGGCTATAACGTGTCTATCTTGGTCAGACACAAGAACTTGCTTTGCTATTGTGGGAACAGACTTAGCTCCAGCCTTTGTAGAAACTTCCACCGCTCTTGCGCTAAGGCCAGTAGATTTATCCCAATAATACAAATTAGAGTCTCTGGCATTCATAATGAGGTCTTCGCCAAAGTTATCATGCGACCAAAGTCTTATTTCTGTAGATGTTGTAATGGCAGAGGCCAAGCCCCAACCTCCTGACCCCCATGTTCCAGCGCCCCACCCTGTGCCGCCAACTTGAGAGTTTAGCCCCACATTTATTTGATATGCCCCAACAACAGAACTGCCGCCGTTGCCTGTATCCGATGAGTTGGCAGTTACTGCATTCCCAGTAGTTGGGTCTTTGGCTGTTATTACATAAGCGCCAGAGTTTGTTATTGAGTTAATTTGATACTCTTGATTTAGCACATTGGCAGTAATAAGACCGCCAAGAGTTGCGGCCCCGCTAAATGTAACAAAATCATTTACGTTAGCGCCATGATTTGTGTCTGATACTGTTATTGAAGACGAGCCATTGCTTGCACTAAATGTAACATCACCAGCGGATGTTGTGTCTCTAAGTGGTGTGATGTCATTAAACGCCCCACCCTCTTCAATATAATATTTTAAATGCGTGCCTATACCAAGAAAGTTAGAGCCGTCTAGTGCTATCCAGTTGTGCAAGGCGCGACAAACACCCTGAAAGGTATTCGCAGAATACTTTAGCCAACCACCAATCTTTTCTGGGTAACCAAGACGAAACCTAATCTTATCTCCGTCTACCCAGCCGCCCTCATTTGAGTAGGAAGTAACATCCTTATTAATTCCAGCCTTAAATTGTAATTTTTGTAATGGCATGACATACCTATGATGGCTGTGTTATAGATGATGAGCTATAAAAAGTTCCGCCTAAAACGCGAGAGCCTTTACCATAACTAGGTGGATTCGTTACCTTAAAGCCAAACCACTTATAGCCAGCACTATTTGCGGCGCTTACATTATTTGTGGCCCATACAATAATACCATAATTGTAGGTATTGGATGTATTGGTAATAGAATTTATAGTTCCATCAGCATTCCAAGAAATGCTATACCCCCTTGCCCCACCAGTGCTACCGCTAGAACCAGCATTCCAAGCCGCGACCACATTATTTACCGCACTACTACTTGTACCACCGTACAAAATAACATTGTTATTGTAAGCGGATGTATCTTCGTTTTGTGAAATTGTGATACTTGCACTGGTAATAAAGCCAGTTCCTGCGTGAAAAACTGGTTGCCAAGCTACGGCGTTTTGTACGGCAGATATACTTGAAGGCGAGGCTGTACTGCTTTGCGAGGTAACGCCAAATCCGTTTTCGTTAAACAGATAAGACATCCAAACCCTTATATCTCTTGATGTAGTTCCCGCTGACGAATAAAAATCGCTAAGGCTGACCGCTCCAGACTGCGGCACAGAGGTATTTATGGCATTGTTAGAAACATTGCTTCCACCTCTATAATACTCAGCAAGTCCATCAGGAGCAGAACCACCAAAAGTTGTTCTAAGCTGAGATATGCTAATTTGACCAGAACTAGGCAGGGCCATTTTATATGCTTCCAAATCCTGTTACATCGTTTGCAGATGTAATAGCGCCATTTGTTCCTATCTTTGCAACTCCTGTGCCGTTATAGCTAAACACTAGCTCATTACTAACTACACTTATCGTCCAACTGCCTAGTGTGAATGTACTGCCGCTAATAGGTACAGTGGAGAAACTTAAATTGCCGGAACCGTCTGTTTGTAGGTACTGACCATTTGTGCCGTCTGCCTGCGGATAAGATAAACCATCAAGCACAACAGAGCCTGTGCCATTAGGCGTGACACTAATGTTTCCATTTGTACCATCTGCTATAGCAATAGTTCCGGAGTTAGTCCCGCCATTTGTGTTTAATGTTAGGTCGCCTGTGCCGTTTGTTGTTATTGTGGCATTTGCATTATTATCACCAACCCTAACTGTGTCAGCGTCAAGCTGAACATCACCTGTTCCGTTTGGTGCTATCACCACATTACCATTGCTGGTTGATGTTAGACTGTTGCCATTTACATCTAGGTCTGCTGATAGCTGTGGGCTTGCGTCATTCACTAAATCTGTTGGAGGTGTTAGTGATTTAAATTTACCACTAGAAGCGCCTCCACCATCTCCAGTTACAGCTTGAGTTGCACCAGATGCAATCTCTACGCCATTAGATGTAGAGTATGTGTTGCCCTTATAAATTATTCTACAGGCCGCATTAGTTTCGTTTCTAATTGTATAAAACTTTTTTTGGTCTGTTGGCGTTACCCTAAGTTCAAATGTAGACCCCGGAGTTCCAGAAAGAACCAAAACAGTCTTCTGACCGTCTGAAATAGAACCATCATTTGTTGTTAGGTCTTGACTACCAATTACGGTTATAGCCGCCTGTCCATGTAGGGCCGCGTCTATGATGTCAAAGTTGGTATTGGTTGTTGTACCCCAAGTACCCGCTTGGTCACCAGTACCCGGCTTCTCAATCCCTGTATTAGTTGTATAGGTACTCGCCATTTATACCACCTTATTAGTCCATGTTTCCACTGATGTACTTGCGTCTATCTCTGTCCAAGTTCCGCTACCAGTGCTTGTTATCTGCGTCCAGCTTTCTGGACTTCCATTGGAATCTACCTGTACCCACAGTATATCACCACTTGCCGTCTTTAAGAACACACTGTTCATTTCTTGTGACGCAAACTTTAAAAGACCTCCCAGAGACTTAGTAATGTCAAAATGAGAGTCCATACTAGAAGAACCAAACGCCACCAATCCACCCAGAGATGTTTGTGAAAAATTTATATCTTTTTCAGAAATTAAATAAAGCACAGTCAAGGCGTTTACCGTCTGTGTAAAATTAGCATTTATTTCAGCCACGCCTGATGCAACAAAAGATGCGGTACTGGTTTGTATAAAATTGGCGTCAAGAGTTGCTTCTATAGAAGCTATTATATTTGGCGTTCCCGTTTGATTAAATTGAGAACTAATTTGCGCTGGAGTTTGATGCACCAGCGTTTGAGTTGATGTCTGCGTAAAGTTAGCAGACATATCAGCTTCTGTTATTAACAATCCTGCGGCGGCAGACGCTTGTTTAAATATAGATGTAATTTCAGCAGATGCTGGGGATATAAAATTTTGTGAAGTTTCTTGTGTAAAATTAGCATCAAGGTCTACGCTACCAAGAAATACTATTCCTTGACTTGAAAAACCATCTACAGAAAATCCCTGAACGCCGAACATTATCCTGCTATTTCCATAAGGGTTAATGTTGAGATAACTCTGCTACGTCTGCTATCATCAGAATCATCTTCACTTCTGTTGATGTAAGCAGGGTAGCTACTACTGTGCGCCCGACAATGGACTTCGTAAGTAAGTTGAGAAGTTGATGAAGGGCTATCTAAATACATAGGAGTAGAGGGGCTTTGAGAAGTTGTTTCGGCATACTCACCCCCATGAAACCAATTTCTTGCTCTGCTACCAGCCGCATCGCCTCTTGCTCCAGTAACTTCAGAACTGTTTCTATATAGCTTTCCGCCCACACCTTCGTTTCCACCGCTTGTTCCTATGTGAATAACGGCTTGTACTAATATTTTGCTTGATGTACTTGTTGGTGTAATTACAGCCGAAAGACTGCTTATTGCAGAATAAGTGTTTGCATTAAATGTTTGTGTGTCTGTTTTTACAGCTTGCACAACTTGCAACACAGAACCAGCAGGCTGTTTAGAAGTTGGAACTGTAGTGCTTGTGCCTAACAGATTAGCAAGATTACGGGCGTTACTCATAGCTTACTCCGGCTTATCAGGCCACACCACATCGTCAAGTGATGTGTAGGTTTTAGTTATATCTCTTAACTGCTGTCTGTATGTTGCCCTTGCCAAAGGCATATCTAAATCTGATGACGCCCACCAATCTGTCTCAGCGATGAGCTTGTTACGCTCTTCACGCAGTAACTTTATAGGCTCTTTATCATTAAGGTCAGCTAGTTTAATTTTAACTGTACCCCATGTTATTCCCGCCTTCTCCCAATCATCTGAGTCATCAGACAGAATAGCCGTATCATTAGCTTCGTCTACGCCCACTACAAGGCTAAAGGCCGCGTTAAAGCTAATTGCGTCTGTAG
>Ga0098042_1000184_pt1 | contig 23700 bp, 30 predicted proteins | sample 9_EtaG_FD_75066 | JGI IMG/M metagenome (GOLD analysis project Ga0098042, IMG submission 75066) | Marine viral communities from the Subarctic Pacific Ocean - 9_ETSP_OMZ_AT15188 metaG | ecosystem: Environmental > Aquatic > Marine > Oceanic | place: Pacific Ocean | collected 2015-01-10
CTAGATACAACAACAAGTAATGAATGAAATCTTTGAAGCTATGTTATCTGGGCTCGATGAGCTCAGTATTTATACTACTAAACCTATGACAAGAGACGACGTACCTGACATCGAGGGTGCTCAGGTTATCAAGCCTTTGTATTTACTTATCAAGATAGATATAGATGCAGAGAAACACAACACACCACACAAAGCATACCTATATGGCGACAAGTTCTGCAAGGACAGGGAGTATGAGCTGGTCGATTATCACTATCCTATGAGCTATAGTGAACGCCACTACCCTTACATCGCACAATGAAACTAACAGAACAGGATATAGCTGAGATATGCTATGACATACCCAAACGTAAGAACACTAAAGGTCGTAAGAAACCACAAGCCTTACGTGCCGCAAAAAAGCGTACAAAGCAGTTAGTGCAACGACTCTCCTCACAGTCGTAACTAATTGCTTTATTATAGCTGGTGTCACAAGACATTGGCACAACATCACAATCATCAACACGGACGCACATGACCTACACACTATACAGAGCCACCATGGACAATGATGTACTCTTCCCTGTATATGCTACAGATGATGAAGAAGCTGCATACAAATCACAAGAGATTGCTAAAATGTATTATGGACGCAACCTCAAAGACGTAAAAAGAATCAAAGAGAAACTATGAGATACTACCCAAACAACTGGCAAGCCATCAAGGACACACCACCCGAGTGGTTTGAGTCTATTGAGTATGACGAGTTCATGGCTTGGAAGATGGACGGTTGGGAGTTTCCTACCTCTGTGTTCTGCATGATACGTACACGCAACTGTGAAACTGACAAGGTTACAGAGTACATCTACCAATCTAAGTCAGCAGCAGCTAAGAAAGTCAACAAGATACTTCACGACCACGACTGTGAGTTTACTGTGTGTACCCATGATTACGTTTCGTTCATGAAACCAGAAAAATACATTACAGAAGGAGACAAGGAAAACTATGTCTAACACACACGAAGTACCGCCATCAGACGTGTACACATATTACAACCAAGCATTACAGATGCTTAGCCCAAAACATCCTCACTACGAGGAAGTACGTAAACACTTACTAGCACAGGTGCAAGATGAACTCGCAGACACATATAACGGAAGATCAAGTCACGGAACAGGTCAACTTAGAACGGTCGCAGATCAAGCAGGGTCTTAAACGACTACAAGATCAAACCTACAAGCTAGAACAACAGCAGTATTCTTCTGCTACAGTGTATGGTATATCTTCTATTGACGCATTACTACCACGCGTAGTTGCACGTATCGAGAATACCAACAAGAAAATACATCAAGGCAAGTACGGAGCCGCCTTCAAAGATATACACCAGTACCTCGCAAGTATCGAAGCACTTGCTGCATCCGCTATTGCATGCAAGGTTACATTTGATAATGTCTTTGGTTACAAGGATGGCTGTAATACTGCTACAAATATATGCACCATGATAGGTAAAGCTATCGAAGATGAGTGCCACATGCGTCATTACGAGCATCATGCACCGGCTTTACTTAAAACACTCAAGGACAACTACTGGCACAAAGCCTGTGGTACACACCAGAAGCTAGTTGTTATCAGGACGCTGATGAACAGAGCTAAGGTTACACCATGGACATCTTGGAGTACAAGTATTCGCACCAAGCTAGGTGGTTGGTTACTCGACTGTATCATGGAATCAAGTGGCTGGTTCTACAAGCAACGCCTTCGCACAGGCCGTAAGACCACTGTGTTCATAGCTCCTACAGCTGAGTTCATGGACATCAAGGATGAAGTAATGGCAAATGCAGAGCTTTTCAGCCCGTTAGCATGGCCTATGCTAGTGCCTCCACGCGACTGGTCTAACGAGCAAGTCGGCGGATATATTCTTAATGAGGTGATGCAAGGTCATGAGCTCGTTCGACGAGGCGATCACGCACTAATACAGGGGGAAATCCCACTTGCTTTTCTCAATAAAATACAACAGGTAAAATATCGGTTAAACCCGTTCGTAGTCAATGTCGCTATGCTGTTACAAGACAGGGGGATAAGTGTGGGTAAGTTTCTACCGATTGTTCATTACGACCTCCCACCCAAACCAGTTGACATTGAGACTAACAAAGAGTCGAGAAAAGCGTATCGCAGATCAGCGGCAGAGGTTATGAACAAGAGAGCAGCAGAGTTCAAGAGATCCTGTCGCACACGTATGACTATGGAAGCTGTCGATCGCTTCAAGGACAGAGAGTTCTACATACCATGGTCATTTGACTACAGAGGTCGAGCCTATCCCATTCCAGCTTTTTTGACACCACAAGACACAGACTTTGGTAAATCTTTACTACAGTTTGCTGACCCTGCGGCACTAAATGAAGCGTGTGAGGATTGGCTTGCCTTTCAAGTCGCTACTACATACGGTCTTGACAAGTCTACTATGCAAGAAAGGCTTGACTGGACACACAACAATGTCTCACTTGTCTCACGCGTTGCGACTGACCCACTTAACAATCTAGGTGATTGGGAGGGTGCAGATGAGCCATGGTTATTCTTGGCTGCATGCGAGGAGTACTATCATTGTTGCTTGCTTTGCGATAGGACACAGACTTCGTTACCCGTCGCTACAGACGCTACATGTTCTGGCCTCCAAATATTGGCTGGCCTAGCCCGTGATAGATCGACTGCACTGTTGGTAAATGTAGTACCATCAGAAAGACCACAAGATGCCTATGCTGTGGTCGCCAAGGTTGCACAGCCTTATATTCCAGAGAAGTACCGTTCCGTCTGGGATCGTAAATGTGTAAAGCGTACAGTTATGACTATACCATACAACGCTAAACCTTTTTCCAATAGGTCGTATATCAAAGACGCTCTCAAAGAGAAGAGTGTCGAGGTAGACAAAGACGATCTCACAATCATCGTTCAATCAGTTCGTTCGGCTATGCAGGCAGTTGTGCCCGGGCCAATGTCAGTTATGAGATGGATCGAGGATGAGATCGGTAAGACTATACGTAGAGGAGAAAGCTATATAGAATGGACGACCCCTTCTGGTTTCGTAGTTAGACAGCGGTACTTCAAAAAGAAAGTAGAACGTATACAACTACAACTATTAGGTCGTTGTGACCTATCCGTCGCAGTAGAAGACGGGAAGGAGGTCGACATTAACAGGCACAAGGCAGCTACTGCTCCTAACCTTATCCATAGTCTAGATGCAAGCTTGTTACACCTTGCGTTACGGAGATTTGATGAGCCGATAGCACTAATTCATGACAGTGTGTTAAGCAGAGCTTGCGATATGGATAAACTCAGTGCTATAATAAGGGAGACGTACATGATTCTCTTTGCAGAACATGACTATCTCAACACCTTTGCCAGTCAGATACAGGCAGAGACAGAACCACCGATCGTTGGCGACTTACAGCCAGAGACGGTTATTGAATCCACTTATTTCTTTTGTTAATTATGAGCAAAAACGTACACGTCACAGACGAAGTAAAACTAGAAGGCTTTCAAGCCATACTTGAGCCCGGTAAGTTCGGCTATTCCCTCGCTGCTATTGTAGGTGAGGACATGGTTGAAGCACTGGAGACTGAAAGAAAAGCTGTCCTTGCATGGGCAGAGTCTAAACTAAAGAACCCAAAGAGAGCTACACTCAAGCCAACACCATGGGAAGAGGTAGCTGATGGTAAGTTTAAGATTAAGTTCTCATGGGGAGAGGACAAAAAACCACCTGTTGTTGATACCGAAGGATCACCAGTTACAGATGCCAAGACACCTATCTACGGTGGGTCAACTGTAAAGCTAGGCTTCTTCCAGAAACCATACATCTTGAAAGATGGAGTTACTTATGGTAGTTCACTCAAGCTTGTCGGCGTACAAGTCGTCGAGATCAAAGGATCAGCAGCAGGCGTAGACACAGACAGCATGGACGAGGAAGCTGTAGCTGACTTGTTCGGTAAGACTGAAGGCTTCAAGGCCACAGTTGCTGTACCAGAAGAAAGTGCCCAAGAAGAAGAAGACGACTTTTAAATCCAAGCTAGAGGTCAGCGTTGCTGAACTGCTTGACCAGCTTGGAGTCATTTGGGAGTATGAGTCACACAAGGTAGCGTATACTATTATGCACCACTACACCCCTGACTTCATACTTGCCAATGGCATATGTCTCGAAACCAAAGGGTATTGGGACGCTGAAGACCGACGCAAGGTGTTGGCTGTCATACGTGACAATCCAGACCTTGACGTACGCATGGTGTTCCAAGCACCCTTTAATAAAATCAGCAAGAAATCTAAGACTACATACGCCCAATGGTGTGAAAAACACGACATCAAGTGGGCAGCAGTACACGCAATCCCCATTGATTGGCTAACATGAACACAATATCAGAATTTGTGGCACATGAACCATGCGATAACTGTGGTTCGTCAGATGCTAACTCACGTTACTCTGACGGCCACGCGTACTGTTTCTCGTGCCAAAAGTACACCCCGGCGGACGGGGACACATCCACCTATATAATGAATACAAATGCACAATTCCTCGGATCAGCTGAACAGCTGCAGAAGCGAAGAATCAGCGAAGCAACCAACTCCTTTTACAGAATCTATAGGTACGGAAACACCTTACGTTTCCCCTACTATGATGACGATGGCAAGGTTGTTGGCTTCAAAATTAAGACTAAATCAAAAGACTTCCATTACGAAGGCCAGACTTCAAGCACTTTATTCGGGCAACATTTATTTCCAGCAAATGGTAAACGAATTGTTATTACAGAAGGAGAACTAGATGCTGCCAGTTGTTATGAAGTTATGTCAGGTTGGCCCATGGTCAGCCTTCCTCATGGTGCGTCAGCAGCAAGAAAGGACTTACAAAAAGCCATACCCTTCCTGCAAGGCTACCAAGAAATTGTCCTCTTCTTCGACAACGACGAAGCAGGGCGTGAGGCCACTGAATCTGCCTCGAGCGTACTCCCAGCCGGCCGCGTTAAGATTGCTAGACTCGATGCTTACAAAGATGCAAGCGATGCACTCCAAGCTAACGACGCTGAAGCAATAAGACGTGCAATATGGGATGCCAAACCATACAGGCCAGATGGCATCATAGATGGTAAAAATTTACTTGGCTTAGTCACAGAGCCTACTAAAACCTGTGACCATGAGTACCCATTTGAAGGGCTCAACGATAAACTACACGGCATCAGATATGGTGAGCTGACTACGCTCACAGCTGGGTCAGGTAGTGGTAAGACCTCTTTGGTCAGGGCTATTGCTGCTGACCTCCTAGCAAAAGGAGAGACTGTTGGCATACTTGAGCTTGAGGCAAACAATAAACGTACAGCACTCGGCTTGATGTCCGCTGCACTAGGTAAACCGTATCATATTGGAGAACATGACAGAGAAGAACTCACCACTGCATTTAATGATACTCTATCAAACTGGAATGTTTTTCTGTTTGATGGGTTTGGTAGCTTTGACCCTGACGTTATTTACAATAGGATCGAATACCTTGCCAGTGGACTGGAGTGTCGTATTATATTCCTCGATCATCTTAGTATATTATTAAGTGGACTCGACGGAGATGAGCGACGTATGATCGACTCAACAATGACGAAACTCAGGTCATTGGTAGAGCGTACAGGCATCGCACTATTTTTAGTATCACATTTAAGGAGAACAAACAGTGACAATAATTCGCACGAGGAAGGAGGACGTGTATCCCTCGGACAACTACGTGGATCTCATTCGATTGCTCAGCTCAGCGATTCGGTCATCGCTTTGGAACGTGACCAGCAAGGAGAGGCTGACGCTAATCTCACAACTTTGCGAGTCCTTAAAAACCGTTTCTCAGGAGAAGTCGGAGTCGCTACACAACTGAGTTATGATTTATCCACATGTCAATTCTATGAAAATAAACCCGAAGAAACAGTTGAGTTCAACCCAACTACAGATTTTTAAACCTAACCCACCTACTAGGAGAGCAAAACAACGTGCAAGATTTAGAGACAAAACCTACTACCCTCCTGTTCGATCTGGAAACAACACCACTCGACGCAGCTAGGACTGAAATACATTGCCTCGTCATTCTCGACTATGAGACTGGTGAGACTGAAAGATACAATGATACTGGTGCAGATCAGCCTATCCTAAGCGGTGTCAAATACCTAATGGATGCTGACACTATCATTGGACACAACATCATCGGCTTTGACATTCCGGTGCTGCAAAGATGTTACCCTTTCTTTGAACCGAGAGGAGTCATCGTAGATACATTATTATTATCAAGGCTATACCATCCTGATATGCTTGACGTTGATCGCAAGCGTAAGGTAGAAGGTATGCCAACCAAGCTTTATGGTCGCCACTCTTTGGAGTCCTATGGCCACAGGTTGGGAGAATACAAAGGGAACTTTGGACAGACTTCCGACTGGTCACACTGGAGCAAGGAGATGGAGGACTATTGTGAACAAGATACAATCGTTACAAGAAAACTATGTCAACATTTCCACCCTTACCTGATTGGGTCAAACTAGAACATCAGGTCGCACACATACTACAAAAACAGGAAGAACATGGATGGTACTTTAATGAGAGCTCTGCACGGGAACTTGAGCAAACTCTCAGATCAGAACTTTCAGAAGCTACTGAAATACTACGGAGGAGACACCCTTTCGTTGCCGGAGCAGTGTTCACTCCTAAGCGAAATAACAGGACACAAGGGTACGTACAAGGATGCCCCTTCACCAAACTCAAACAACTCAACCCCACATCAAGAGATCAAATAGCATGGATACTGAAGACACACAGCAACTGGACACCGAACTCGTTGACAGCCTCCGGGAAGGCGGTTATAGACGAGACCGTATTAAAAGATATTGGGTCGGAGACAGCCCTGTTGTTTCTTCGATGTCTAGATATTACCAAGAAATTGGGGATGATCTCGGAAGGCGTGAACGCATGGCAAAAGCTGAGTACGACGTGTAACAGAATACACCACCACTGCTCAGTAGCCACCAGCACATTCAGATGTGCACACAGAAAACCAAACTTAGCACAAGTACCATCAGATGAAAGATTCAGACAACTATTCCAAGCCACACCTACCTATAAGATGGTTAGTGCCGACCTTAGTGGGATTGAGCTCCGTATGCTTGCTCATTACCTTTCGAGGTACGATAATGGCCGGTATCAACGAATACTTACTGAGGGGGATATTCACCAGACTAACGCCGAAAGGATTGGAATCACTAGACGGCAAGTTAAAACTGTTACCTATGCCTTCCTCTATGGGGCCGGCGACGCCAAGCTCGGGTATTCCTTCGATAAACAGCTCACTGAAACCGCAGCTAGACGTAAAGGGAATGAAATAAGAAAGGCGTACGTTGCAGCTATTCCCGGTTTGAAGGAGTTGCTTGATGCCACGCAGAAGTGTGCGGCCAAAGGTTTCGCAAAAGGAATTGATGGCCGTAAGATCAAGGTAGATAAGGCACACAAGTTTCTTAACTACCTATTGCAAGGCTCAGCAGCTACAATAGCCAAAAGATGGATGGTGATTGTGAATGATTGCCTACCACATGATGCTCACCAACTATCGTTCGTCCATGACGAGCTAAACTACGAATGTTATCCCAAAGATACTGAAGAGTTAGCCAAGTGGCTCGAAATGTCTGCTAAACTAGCAGGCGAATATTATCACCTAAGATGCCCTATCGCAGCTGAAGCTAAGATTGGGTTTACTTGGGCAGACGTACACTAAACCACCATGAAACTACTAATTGATGCAGACTACATAGTATATAAGTGCTGTGCAGCCTGTGAAACTGAAATTGACTACGGCGAAGACGTTATTTTTGTTACATCTAACTTTTCTGACGCTTATAAGGCCGTAAAACGTGAAATAGACAATATAAATATGCAATTTGGCAGTTTTGGCTCACCAGTACTGTTTTTTAGTGACTCTGTAAATTTTAGGAAAAAAATTTCCCCAGATTACAAGGGTCATCGAAACAGAAAGAAGCCATGCGGCTACAAACGTGTCATACGTAACCTACATGTTGAGTTTGACGTTATAACCATGCCAGAGCTGGAAGCTGATGATGCTATGGGCATCTACGCTACAAAGTTTCCCGGCAACACTATCGTCTCACCTGATAAAGATATGAGACAGATACCCGGTAAATTATATAACTTAGAGGACACTACAACAATTACACCAGAAGAGGGTGCTAAATGGCATCTAATACAGACACTAGCTGGCGATCAGACTGATGGCTACAGTGGCGTGCCCGGTATTGGTGTAAAAAGAGCAGCTACGCTGTTCGATAAAGAAGGCTACGGCTGGGCTACAGTTGTAAAAGCATTTGAGGACAAAGGGTTGACTGAAGAAGATGCTTTACTTAATGCAAGATTAGCCAGAATACTCACAATAGATGACTATGATACCAAATCAAAAACCCCACTTCTCTGGACACCCAAAGCCGATTACAAAATTGACGGTTGAACAAGACCTCAAAATGAGGCTCATCGAAGATGGGTTACGGAAAAACTATAATAAAAAGGAGGATGTTATTACCGTCTTCCTTGCATTACAAGAACAAAACTTTATACTAGGTAACAATTTAAAAGAACTACTACAATACTTATAATGTCTACTCAATTCATTTCTCGCACCGGCAGAGTGCAATCTTGGATCGACGATCCTACATCAAGGCTGCCTGTATCTTGTACCATCTTTGTTGTTGAAGACAGCATGGAAGGGCCAGAGGGTATAGAAGCTAGCTGGAGGTTTGCATCCCATGCACTGCGTTATGGTGCAGGATGTGCTATCCACCTGTCTAAACTTAGACCCGAGGGACACACAAACGACAAAGGACTGGTAGCTACAGGCCCAGTCAGCTTCGGTAAGATATACTCAGCTCTCAACGAAACACTTCGTAGAGGTGGGGCTTACAAGAACGGAGCAATAGTTCTGCATCTTGACTTAAATCATGCAGACATACTAAAATTTATAACTACACCCAGACAGGAACTACCATGGGTGAAGCGTTGCGTTGACATAACACCAGCAATGTGGCGTAACTGTAACAGAGAAACAAAGGAGGCTTTACTACATGGAATCAAATCAGGAGACATCTGGCTCAACAAAATTAAATACGACGGAGAAGGGGCTCGTATCTATGGAAACGTATGCCTTGAAGTATACTTGCCCTCACGTGGAACATGCTTGCTACAGCATGTCAATCTCGGTGCCTGTTCAATCGACGACCTTCAAAAGGCTTTCGTATCAGGCATGTCCGAGTTGTGTGATCTCCATGGCAGGACAGGTGTTGGAGAATCTGGAGAATACCTTACCTCGGAAGTCGACAGACAAGTTGGGCTTGGAGTGCTCGGTCTTGCCAACTTCCTCAGACAATACAGTATCTCGTACGAGGACTTTGGGGAGGCACTTAGACGAGTAAACCAAGGGCTCTCCGCAAACGATGCACCGGGCATAGCAGCTTGGGGATTACAACACGCTATCTTTGAAGCATCACAGATAGCAAGAGAACATAACATGGTAAGGGCGTTCGCTATTGCACCCACTGCCAGTTGCAGCTATCGCAGTAAAGACCTAGACGGCTATACATGCACACCCGAGATAGCACCACCAATAGCTAGAACCGTAGACAGAGACTCCGGCGAGTTCGGAGTAGAGAGAGTTGAATACGGCGACGTTGAGATTGCAAGTGAAGTAGGATGGGACGCATATAAGCGTGTAGCAGACGAAATCATCACAATGCTCGATAGGACAGGATTGCTTCATGGCTACAGCTTCAACAGCTGGAGCGACGTAGTAACTTACGACGAAGCGTTTATCGAAGAGTGGCTAGCTAGTCCACAGACTTCGTTATATTATTCCCTCCAAGTCATGGGCGATGTACAAGATAAGTCTGATGCTTACGCAGCGTTAGGTGATATTGATGTCGACGATTACTTGGCAGGCATTTTAGATAAACCCCAATGCGACTGCGAACAATGAACCCATACGAAAAACTATTTAACAGGAAAAGAACATGGACACCCGTCCAACCTACCAAAGGAGCACTGAAAGAAGGTGCTGAAGAAACCATCAAGCGTGCTCTCGCAATACGTCATATGGAGCTACCAGTTGGAGACTTCATTCTTGAGGGTCTTGAGAAAGAAGTACCCGATACAGCTAGAAAGCTTCTCATCTCGAATGTTAAAGATGAAGAGAAGCATGACATTGCGTTAAACTTTATTGTCGATGCTCACGGAGCCGACATACAATCAGAATTAGAAGCTATAAAAATAAGAGATGCTTGGATTGCACACCCCGATCATACTATTACAAAAGCCCTCGTTGCAGAGCGAGCTATATTCTTTGTTCTACTACCTTTCTTTAGGTTTACTGGTGATGCTGCTATCAGAACAGTATCAGCTGATATATCCAGAGACGAGCAAGTACACGTGGCAACGAATAGCTTGGTCTGTGCCGAGCTTGGCCTTCGTCCTAGCAGTAGCTTGGATAAGCTTAGGAAGGCAACTATTTCATGGGTAATGCAACCCTTGAAAACTTCACCGGACAAACATTTAGACAAACAGTTCTGGCTTGATGCGAGCGACCGGTTGATGTACGAAGGTAAAGCACCACAGTTTGCTGATACCAGAGCAGCTCGTATGCCAGCATTTTTTGAACATGCAAATACAAACCTCCCCCAATACGCTTAGCTTTCACTCAGAGAAGCTAGAGAAATTGGTAGAGGATTTGGAGTCCAAGTTCGCTTGGCATCCCGTCCACCCCAAGGAGGACTTAGCCTCCATTATGTACAGATCCGGTCAAGAGTCGGTAGTACAATATATAAAATCTATTTTAGAGGAATAACTATGTGCGTAGGCCCATTTAGAAGACAACCACCAACACCGGCAGCACCAATCCCACAACCAATACAGCCTAGAAACCCTGACTTAGTGCAGACTGCTAAACTACCTAGCAAAAAGGAACTACTAGATCCTGATGATGTAGCTGGCGTTGAGTATGGTACATCAGCTAAGAAAGAAGATCAAAGAGGAGCATCCAAAAGAATGGGTACAGACGCTTTGAAAATCAATATCAATTCTGGTGGTGGTGAAGGCGGAACAACTGGAGGAATAAATGTCTAAGGCTAGGGAAAGATACACCCAGCTACTAACAAACAGAACACAGTTTCTTGATACAGCAGTTGAGTGCTCTGAACTTACCCTGCCTTATCTAGTCCAACAGGATGACAACTACAAAGGTAAACGTACTCTAATACAACCCTACCAATCAGTAGGAGCCAAAGCAGTGGTAACACTTGCAGCAAAGCTTATGCTTGCAATCTTACCACCACAGTCGGCCTTCTTTAAATTACAAGTAAGAGACGACCAGCTTGGTGAACAGATGGATCAATCTATGCGTAGTGAGCTAGACCTATCATTCTCAAAAATTGAGAGATTGATTATGGATTACATAGCTGCATCCAGCGATAGAGTTGTAGTGCATCAGGCATTGAAACATCTGATTGTATCTGGTAATGCTCTTATATTTATGAGCAAGGAAGGCTTAAAGCACTATCCATTACAGAGGTACGTTGTCAATAGAGACGGTAACGGTAACGTTGTAGAGATCGTTACAAAAGAATTAATTAACAGGGAGATATTAGGTCTCGAATCACCTAAGCCTCCAGAACAGCCAGTTAATGGCGACTATGGTTCGACAGAAGATGACGCAGAGGTGTATACCTACGTGCGTATGGATGAAAACAGTGGACGCTGGCTGTGGCATCAAGAAGCTGACGATCAGATACTTGAAGGCACACGTAGTACAGCACCAAAAGGTACTTCTCCATGGTTGGTTCTTCGATTCAACACAGTAGACGGTGAAGATTACGGTAGAGGTAGAGTAGAAGAGTTTCTCGGTGACTTGCGAAGTCTCGATGGATTGTCTCAGGCTCTCGTAGAGGGTGCAAGTGTAGCAAGTAAGGTTGTCTTTCTTGTCTCACCATCAGCTACAACCAAACCCGGAACGCTGGCTAAGGCCGGCAACGGTGCTATTATACAAGGTAGACCAGAAGATGTAGGAGTCGTGCAAGTTGGTAAGACTGCTGACTTCTCAACAGCTGCTAACCTAGCATCACAGATAGAAAGAAGAATACTCGAAGCCTTCTTGGTTATGAATGTCAGGAACGCAGAGAGGGTAACAGCAGAAGAGGTACGCCTCACACAGTTAGAACTAGAGAAGTCTTTGGGTGGCTTATTCAGCTTGCTCACAGTAGAGTTCCTAGTACCCTATCTCAATAGAACATTGCTGATACTACAACGAAGCAACCAAATACCTAACCTACCAAAGAATCTTGTTAGGCCAAAGATCGTGGCTGGTATCAACAGTCTCGGCAGAGGTCAGGACAACGAAGCTTTAACTAGGTTTATACAAACAGTTGCACAAACACTAGGCCCAGAAGCGTTGATGAAGTACATAGATCCTACAGAAGCTATCAAGAGATTAGCAGCTGCACAGGGTATTGACGTACTTAATCTTGTACGTACAGGTCAACAGCTAGAACAGATGAAGGAACAGCAGACACAGGAAATGCAATCTAAGTCTCTACTAGATCAAGCTGGTCAGCTAGCCGGTACACCACTTATGGATCCTAGCAAGAACCCAGACATAGCTGAACAAGCAGCTGGAGTGCTGGGCAACCTAACACAACCACCACAGTAAAACATGGCAGAAACATTATCATACGAAAATAATACACCAACTGAGACAGTTGAGACTAATCTTACCCCTGACGAACAAGATTCATTACGAGTTGCGGAAGCACAGGAGCAAGGTAAGGAGCCTGCACCAGCAGAAGAAGAGCCTTTACTTGCCGGTAAGTATAAGAACGCTGAAGAGCTAGAGAAAGCGTACAAAGAACTAGAAAGTAAACTAGGCGAAAAGAAAGAAGAGACAGCTGAACCTGAGAAACCAGAGGTATCTGATCACGCACAGCTGATAACCAGTGCATCAGAGGAGTGGAGTAAAGCTGGAGGTAAGCTTACAGATGCTACCAAAGCTAAGCTAGCAGAAATGTCTAGTCAAGATTTACTCAACGCTTACATGGAAGTGCAAGGCAATCAACCTGTACAACAGATACCTGAGATAAGTAACGATGATATTTCAAGCATCAAGGAATCAGTAGGTGGCAACACCCAGTACACTCAAGTCATTAACTGGGCTAAGAGTAATCTACCCGAAGAAGTAATACAAGGCTACGACCAGACTATAGAAAGTGGTAGCCTTGCAGCCATAAAGCTGGCTGCTGCTGGGCTCAAAGCTCAGTATGAGGCAGCCAACGGCTCAGAGGGTAAGACCTACACAGGTAAAGCTGCATCAAACAAGGGTGATGTATTCCGAAGTCAAGCGGAACTCATCCGAGCTATGGATGATCCAAGGTATGACAACGATGAAGCATACCGTAATGACATTCTAGAAAAACTTGACAGATCAGACATTAATTTTTAGGAGAGCTATGGCTTACGGTCCAAAAAAGAAAACAAAAAAAGTAAAGAAACCTAAAAAAGGAATGAAATACTAATGCCGCATACTAAAAACGTTAACTCATTTGATGAGCAAAACACTCAGGATGCTGGTGGTAAGAAAGCTAAACGCAAACGCTTACCACAACCGATTAGAGGTATAGCTAACTTCTTAAATGAAGAACAAGCAGCAACTCAAGAAAACTTTGAGAAGCTTCGTAAACTTAAAAAGAAACCTAGATACTAATGGCTGATTATAAACAGTTAACTATCGACGACGAGTTCAAAAGGCTTAAAAAAATTAAAGATGAGGGCCGTCGTTATTCACCCAATGAGGTTGATACAAGGGGAGGATCTCCCGGTCAAATCTTCAAAAGGGTTGAGAACTTTAAAAAGAAAAACAACAACTCAGTAAACGCATGACACACAACCACAACGGCCAGAAATGGCACCCAGCTGAAGAGCTGAACGGCAGACTAGCCATGCTAGGATTCGTAATTGCTGTTGGTACTTACATCACAACTGGACAAATTATCCCCGGAATATTATAATGACACCCGAAGCAGAAAGATTTAATGGCTGGGCAGCGATGCTTGGTTTTATAGCAGCAGTTGGAGCATACGCAACAACAGGACAAATCATACCCGGTATTTTCTAGTGCCAAAAGGAGCCGGCAAAAAATACTCTGGCAAACAAATGAAGATTGCTAGAGTCGCACCACCACGTGACAAGATCACAGGAGCAGATTTTAAAGGACTAAAAAATGGCAAGAAAAAGAAAGGGAGTAAGCCTGTCTCTCGGAAGAGGTGAGAAAAGTCGCAAAGGCGGACTAACAGCTAAAGGTAGAGCCAAGTACAATCGTGCCACTGGCTCTAAACTCAAAGCTCCACAGCCCGGAGGAGGGGCTAGAAAGAGGTCATTCTGTGCCCGTATGGGTGGCATGAAAGGCCCAATGAAAAAACCAAACGGCAAGCCTACAAGAAAGGCTCTTGCTTTACGTAGATGGAAATGCTAATGGCTAAGAAAAAAAAGATTAACAAACCTGTCAAAGACTTAAAAGATTTTGATGATCCTAATTCTCAGATCAACAAGAACAATTATAAGTTAGATCAGATAGGTAAAAAGAAAAGAAACAAATATGTAATGAACCATGATTTCTTTAGCGATAACGGCAACGTAGTATAATGGCTATTATTTTTGGTATTGATGGTTCCAAGCAGAACCGCAAGGGATCTAAGATTGCTATGGATCTTACACCTAGAAACGAAAAGAATCTAAACAAAAGAATAAAAATGGATCCTTTCACAGGTGGCGATGAACTTGATAAAATAATCAAAGAGCAACGCAAACGTAAAAAAAACATGAAAGGTAAATCGTGATGCGAAAAACAAAAAAGATACGACCCTTTGATGAGCAAGATACAAAACTTGCTAGGGGTAAAACTGTTAAACAACAAGCTAAGACCGATGTACTTAACATGGTCAAGACACTAACTAAGCAAAATAAACATGTTGAAGCCCAAGCTCTATTCAAAGAGTCATTCAAATAATGCACAAGAAAACTAAAAAAAAGGGCGGCAAGAAATGTGGCTGCCCACACGGAGGTAAGTAATGGGTAAGTTATGTCCTCGCGGTAAGGCAGCAGCCAAACGCAAATTCAAAGTATACCCCTCTGCATACGCTAACGCTTACGGTGTTAAGGTATGTAAAGGACAAGTTAAAGCCGGTGGCAAAAAGAAAGCTGCACCCGGATATTCACGTAAGAAAAGAAGGTAATGGCATTAACTAAACGCCAACAAGATACTCTTAAAAAACATTCCAAACATCACTCTGCCAAGCATATGGCTATGATGCGTAAGGATATGAGAGCAGGCATGAGCTTTTCAGCAGCACACAAAAAAGCACAAAAGGCAGTAGGCAAATGAGTTTAAGACGATGGTTTAAAGAAGAATGGGTAGACACCAAGACCGGCAAGCCTTGTGGCCGCCAAAAAGGGGAGAAACGCAAAGGCTATCCAGCTTGCCGTCCGTCGAAACGCGTTTCTTCCAAGACTCCTAAGACTACTGGTGAGATGTCAAAAGGCGAAAAGGCCAAGTTTAACAGATCAAAGACCAGTAGCCGTAGGATCAACTACAATCACAAACGACGAAATAAATTAAAAATTAGAAAATGATTACAGCTCAAACACAAACTCTAACTAGACAAGAAAACAACTGGCAAAGGTTCTGTGAGTGGGTCACATCTACCGACAACCGCCTCTATGTGGGGTGGTTCGGTACATTAATGATACCCGCACTCTTAACAGCAGCAACATGTTTTATCGTAGCATTTATCGCTGCACCTCCCGTCGACATTGACGGCATACGTGAGCCAGTTGCAGGCTCTTTGCTATTTGGTAATAATATAATCTCAGGAGCAGTAGTACCTAGCTCTAATGCTATAGGTCTACACTTCTATCCTATATGGGAAGCAGGCACATTAGACGAGTGGCTATACAATGGTGGCCCTTATCAGCTTGTTGTCTTCCATTTCCTCATTGGTATCTCAGCATACATGGGTCGCCAGTGGGAACTCAGTTACAGATTAGGCATGCGTCCTTGGATTGCAGTAGCTTACTCTGCACCTGTATCAGCAGCGTTCGCTGTATTCCTTGTGTACCCGTTCGGTCAAGGGAGTTTCAGTGATGGTATGCCTCTTGGTATTAGTGGTACTTTCAATTTTATGTTCGTATTCCAAGCAGAGCACAATATACTTATGCACCCTTTCCATATGGTCGGTGTTGCTGGGGTATTCGGTGCAGCTCTTTTCTCTGCTATGCATGGAAGTCTCGTTACTAGCTCTCTCGTTCGCGAGACAACTGAACTCGAGTCTCAGAACTATGGGTACAAGTTCGGTCAGGATGGTGAAACCTATAATATTGTCGCTGCTCATGGCTATTTCGGCAGACTGATTTTCCAGTATGCGTCATTCAATAACAGCCGTGCTCTTCATTTCTTCCTTGCTGTCTTCCCTGTTGTTGCTATATGGATCACCTCAATGGGTATATCAACAATGGCCTTTAACTTAAACGGTTTCAACTTTAACCAGTCAATCGTTGATGCTAACGGCAAAGTTATACCTACATGGGCTGACATAGTAAACAGACAGAACCTTGGTATGGAAGTAATGCACGAAAGAAACGCACATAATTTCCCTCTAGACTTAGCATAAGTCCACGTCCGTTCATCCTTCGGGACGCATGAGATCTGACCATGGAACGGGGGTCAGGTACTGAGGTAACTTATGTCTCAAGTAGAACTACAAGCTCGAATCAAAGAGCAAAGAGATCATGCTAGAGCTATGAAACTTAAGTATCGTGGCATCGCATACACACCCAACAGGTAAGTGGCACACTGGGAGGTTCGAGTCCTCCCTTACCTATTGGCTTTTGCCCTCTACGGAGGATACCTTAAGCCGTCATGACGGTGGGATAGACCACAAAAAACTGGCCAAAAATTTCAGTACTGAGAAAGTAAACACATAATACATTCTTAGAAATGGGACAACAAAATTCAACTCTGACTACAGGTATTACCAATCTGGGTCAGGCTAATGGTAGTGGTGATAAGAGAGCCCTTTACCTTAAATTGTTTTCCGGAGAAATGTTCAAAGGCTTCCAAAGGAACACGATAGCTCGTGACCTTGTGATGAGAAGAACACTTCAAAACGGAAAATCTCTTCAGTTCATCTACACTGGACGCACAAAAGCCGAGTATCATACACCCGGAAACAGCATCCTAGGTAACTCAGACTCTGCACCACCAGTAGCAGAAAAAACAATAACTGTTGATGATTTATTAATCAGTTCAGCTTTTGTTTATGAGCTAGATGAAACACTCTCACACTATGATTTGAGAGGTGAGATCTCTAGAAAGATTGGATACGCTCTTGCAGAGCAGTATGACAGAAAGATCTTCAGAGCTATCACAAAAGCTGCACGTACAGCACACCCTATCACAAAGTCTAACTTTGTAGAGCCCGGTGGAACACAGCTACGTGTAGGTACAAACGCACAGGCTTCTGACGCCTACAACTCTGGTTTCTTAATCAACGCCTTCTACGACGCTGCTGCGATCCTAGACGAGAAGGGCGTGTCTGGTGAGGGTAGAGTAGCTGTTCTTAACCCAAGACAGTACTACGCACTTATACAGAACGTAGAAACTAACGGACTAATCAACCGTAACGAAAGAGGAGACGCATTACAGTCTGGTAACGGCATCATTGAGATCGCTGGTATCCAGATCTTCAAGTCAATGAACATCCCATTCTTCGGTAAGTTCGGTACAAAGCTCGGCGGTTCTGCATCTGCTACAGATCCCGGAACAGCTGCACCACTTAACAATGGTGACTTCGTAGGCGAAACAATGGCTGACGAAAGAGCTGGTACATCTGCAACTAAGACTGTTAACACATATGGTAACAGCGATAACTTCAATAACAGCTGTGGCTTAATCTTCCAGAAAGAAGCTGCTGCATGTGTTGAAGCAATCGGCCCACAAGTTCAGACAACATCTGGAGACATCTCAGTGGTATACCAAGGAGACGTTATCTTAGGTCGTCTAGCTATGGGTGCAGACTCACTCAACCCAGCAAGTGCTGTTGAGTTGATTGCCGGTAAAGCAGTTTCTGCTGCATCTGGTTCTGCAAACACAACTACTTTCGAGTAATTTACACTTTTATACGGGGGCTTCGGCTCCCTTTTTTTCTTATGGCTTCCACAACTATTGACATCGACACAGAACTGTCCGCAGTAAATAATATACTGGGGGCTATAGGTCAAGCACCAATCACAACACTTAACTTTGACAACCCAGAAATATCATTTATATATAATCTACTCCGCGATGCCAACGTAGACACGCAGGCAGAGGGGTGGCATTTTAACACAGAAAAACACGTAGAGTTTGCTAAAGACGCTAACGGTAACATTGCAATAGGTAATGATATATTATCTATGGATTTACACGATAATCGTTTTGATAGACGTAAAGATTTAGTACGTCGTAACGGTAAACTATATGATAAGATAAAACATACAGACGTCTTTGAAACTGATTTATTATTAGATGTTGTACGTCTGTATCTTTTTGAAGATCTACCTATTGTATTTAGAAGATACATAACTAACAGAGCAGCCAGAACAGCAGCTACACAACTTGTTGCTAACCCACAACTTGTAAAATTAATTGCTCAAAAAGAGGCTTTATCTCGTGCAGCTCTCATGGAGTACGAGTGCAATCAAGCAGATCACAGCATGATGGGCTTTGAAGACGAAACTCACTACAGAACTTATCAACCATTTAGAAATCTAAGGAGATAATGGCAGGCATTACACAAACTATACCTCAATACTCACTAGGAATGTCAGAACAGCCTGACCAGCTAAAATTTCCCGGTCAGGTACAAGAGGTAACAAACGCAATACCAGACATAACCAGAGGTCTATTTAAAAGACCGGGTGCTAAAAGAATCGGAACTGACAAGCTAGCTAATGTACAGAGTGGTGGTTCGTGGTTTCATTATTTCAGAGATCAAACTGAAGGATCCTACATAGGTCAAGTAGCAGCTGATGGTCAAGTCAGAGTCTGGCGTTGTAGCGACGGACAGCAAATGACCACAGCTTACGGCACAGGCGGACAGACAGCAATACAAAACTATTTAGCAACTAGCACACCAGAAAATTTACAATTCCTTACCATTAATGATACCACCTTTGTTAATAGCCGTGATAGCTCTAATGCTAACACTCTCGTTGGGACAACGGGAACTACAGATGCTACTCCAGATGCTCACTTCGGGTTCGTAGAACTACTACGTACAGAAAACGGAAGACAGTATGGACTTAATATTCACGGTTCTAATACAACAGTTACAACAGTTACCCGAGCTACACGTATCAAAATATCAAGTGATACACTAGACGAATCAGACGGCACAGGTCACTGCCCCGGTATCGGTACACAAGTGTTTAGTATAGACTCAGGGTCTAAGAAGAACTTAATATTTAGAATCAATACTTTGGGGCAACAAGGCGTCAGCCCTAACTATAGTGCTAGCCAAAATGGGCCGGGTGGTAATAACTACCGATGCAGTTATAATAGAGAAGTAGTATTACTACATGGTGGAGAAGGATGGGTTACAGGTGATACAACCACGGTAACACTAGACTCTGCATCAGGCGGTGGTTCTGGTGGAGCTACTCATGCTACATATACTATACGTGTAGAAGATCACGAATCTACACAAGTTAACGCAACTATATCCTCAGCTGGTGATGGCCTTATACGTCCAGAACCTACACCTTTTGATGCAGATACAGCAGTAACAGCTGATACTATTATTGGTGGTATTTTAGCAGATCTACCTAGCGGTATTACAGGTAAACACATAGGTACAGGTATATATCTTTCTAGCTCTAGTCCATTTAGTGTTGATGTTGTAGAAGAAGATTTGATGCGATGCTTTCAGTCATCTATAAACGATGTTCAAAATCTACCTAACCAATGTAAACACGGATATATAGTAAAAGTATCTAATGCTTTACGAGCAGATGAAGATGACTACTATCTTAGATTCGATGGACAGAACAATAAAGATGGTGTAGGCTCTTGGTCTGAGTGTGCAAAACCGGGTATAGCTAAGACACTAACTAACATGCCTCTAGTTATACAACGTACAGCTACAACTACATTTACTGTTAAACAGTTTACATACAAAGATAGAGAAGTAGGTGATGATTTAACTAATCCGCTACCTTCTTTTGTAGGGGCTCGTATTAACAAAGTATTGTTTTTCCGAAACAGGCTAGCACTCCTGTCAGGAGAAAACGTAATAACGTCGCGACCGGGATCGCTTGGTACACCTGACTTCTTTATAGAAACAGCTCTTACAGTATCAGCTAGCGACCCTGTAGATATATCCGCTGCATCTATGTTTCCATCAGAATTGTTTGATGGTATTGAAACTAATACAGGTCTACTGATATTTAGTACAAACCAACAGTTTTTACTTGCAGCTGACGATACAGTATTTAACCCAGATACAGCTAAGCTTAGAAGTGTATCTACTTTTAATTATAACGAAACTATAGCTCCAATATCATTAGGTACTACAGTAGCATATATTGATAACTCTGGTAAGTTTAGTCGATTCAATGAAATGGCAAACATACGAAGAGAAGGAGAGCCGTCGATAGTTGACGTTAGTAAAGTTGTGCCTACACTCTTACCAAAAGATATAGACTTACTTACTAACTCCAGAGAAAACTCTATAATACTAATGAGTAAAACTGGATCAGATGTAGTGTTTGGTTATAGGTATTTCCAAGTGTCTGAACAAAGAAAACAGGCTGCATGGTTTAAATGGAAACTAAACAATCCATTAACATATCATTTTATTATAAATGATGAGTATTTCTTTTTAGATAGTGATTACTATTTACAAAGCATCAAACTCGTGCAGACTTCAACCGATCCAAGTATAGTACAAGATGAAACAGATTTCTTACTCCACGTGGATAATCATACTAATGTTAGCGGTGGCAGCTTTAACGCAACTACGAATATCACCACCTTTAGCGGTGTTAGTTGGTTAAACACTGTTACAACACCAAACCATGATCTAGTAGTTGTCGATACAAATACTAACTCAACACGTGTTGGTAGATATGCTAAACCTACAGTATCTGGTACAAGCTTTACTTTACCGGGTAACTGGTCTGGAGCAACTCTTGTGATAGGCTATATCTATCCATACGAGGTTAAGTTTCCTAGATTCTATCCAACTAGACAGCAAGGTAATGCTAGTAGAGCTGATGTAAACGCATCATTAGTATTACATAGAATTAAAATACACTTTGGTAAGATAGGTCTTTATGAAACTACACTTAAACGTGTTGGTAAACCTGACTACACAGAAGTATACGAATCTACACAATTAGATGAGTATGATGTGTCTGATGCACCATATCTAGATGAGTTTATTAAGACCATACCTGTATACGAAAGAAACACAAACGTTGATGTAATACTTAGATCATCACACCCTGCTCCAGCTACGTTACGTGCGTTGGCTTGGGAAGGAGACTTTTCACCCAGATTTTACAAACGTGTCTAAATACATACACCCACTCACAATAGAGGCTGCTACAGAAGTGGCCTCTAACCTACGTCCAGACGACCTCAGAGAGGTACAAGAGGGTCACGGGATAGATCCTACCCTCTTACCAGTTCTAATGACTCACGACCCATCCTACGTGTATTTTACAGTGCCTGACGGCAAGACTGCTGGCATGGCCGGAGTAGGAAAAGAAGGTGATATATGGATGCTTTGCACCCCTGCTATACACCGATACCCAATTACATTTGCAAGAGAAGCGAAGCGGTATGTCGATAGCCGCGAAGAGCGACTCCTTTGGAATATAGTTGATAGTAGAAACACAGTACATTTAAAACTGCTGAAGTTTCTTGGTTTCAAGTTTTTACGTAAGTTAAAACATGGGCCGAACAATGTAACATTTATAGAATTTTGCCGTGTGCATAGACGCTAACGAAGGGCTTAGAAAAGAAGCCCAACTAAAAGCCCAAGAAAAAAATGCAAGATTTCAAGCTGAAACTGTTAAATATTTTAACAAAGAACCACAGCTTGAAAGAGCACAAGAAGCTAACGTTTTAGGTTTTTCACGAGATACCAGTGATGCCTACGTTAGATCTTTAAGAACTATAGGTAAAGGTAGAAAGTTTAACGAAGATGCTACTCGAGCTTACTTTGCTACACAACCAGTAAATGAAGGCGGTAGAAGCCGCAGATTCGGAGCTAAACAGTATCAGCTACTATTAGCTAAAAGATCAAAAGTTGACAGCGTGATAGATAACGTTCTTGGACAAGACGCTGCAACTGTAAGACAACTTAACGTGCGTAAGTTTCAACAAAAAAATGCTGCGGCTAGAGAAGCTCTTGGTATACCTCCATCATACGGAACACCAGTAATGATGCCTCCAACAAATAGGCTTGGTGGTGCTTTACAGATTGCACAAACAGGACTAAGTATTGCATCTAGTGTATATGGTTTAGGAGGACTAGGTGCTGGAAAGGCAGGGCCACTTAGCGGTTTACCCGGATTTTTAGGAGGTGCATAAACAATGACATCATCATTTGGAAACGTCATAGGTACACCACGGGATAGATTACCCGAAACTGGTGATAACTATGCAAGAGTCGAACCTGACTTAACAGATGCTGTAAATAATGAAATAACAAAACAGCAAGCTGACACCCAAGAGTTTTACAATCAGATGATTGAAATAGAAAAACTCAAACAAAAAAACTTTAACGATAATTTAAACGGTATTGCAGATCTACTTGGTACTGCTAATACATTTAAGCAGCAACTTGATGCTGATAAAGATGCTAGAGAACAAATAAGAGACGCTAAAGATCTATACAATAATAGAATAAAAGCTACTGAGTTTGAAAATGCACTTAAACGTGGTGAAGTATTAGAGGCACAAGACACTGCATTTTTATTAGATGCTAGAAAAAAAGATCGTAAATTACAGCAACTTCTTAACACTAAGTTTCTTACAAATACAGACGAAGTAAGTGTTAAAGAGTTAAAAAGAAAAAATGAAGTTATAGTAGGAGGTCTAGGTACGTATGCTTTAAACGCAAACCTAAAAGATAAACCTACAACTGTTGAAGCAGAAGAAGTAGTTGACAGGGGTATGCAAGCTGCTGTCGCTAATGTTTTTATTAATGCTCAAAGACTTGGACTTAATGTTAAAGGTCGTGAGTTTAGAATGTACTTTACACGCGAGCTTTATCCCAAACTAGCAAAGAAAAGAGAACAATTACTAACTGCTTGGGAAAATGATAACTTTAGAACTTTTGAAACTAAAAGAGTAGAGAGGACAGATAAATACATACGAACAGAATTAACAACCGCAGCTAACAGCTACAACGTTAATGATCCAAGTACTATTGTTAATCTTAACGATGAAAATGTAGGACTATTAACACGACTTGGTTTTGATTTTACAGATAAGTTTGAAACACCAAAAGATGGTATAAATTATTTAGTAGATAGAGTTGTAGCTTTAGCTGATAATGGAGATATAAGTGAATATGA
>Ga0098042_1000189_pt1 | contig 23618 bp, 8 predicted proteins | sample 9_EtaG_FD_75066 | JGI IMG/M metagenome (GOLD analysis project Ga0098042, IMG submission 75066) | Marine viral communities from the Subarctic Pacific Ocean - 9_ETSP_OMZ_AT15188 metaG | ecosystem: Environmental > Aquatic > Marine > Oceanic | place: Pacific Ocean | collected 2015-01-10
AAGCCCTGTTTAATGGTCTAACTAAAGCTTGTTCAAAAAAATCTCTATGCTTATCACCTTTTCTACCTTTACCCATGAAGTTATATAGTAATCCTACAAAGTCTTCATGTGATGGTGGTATAAAAAATCTAAACTTACCTTTGCTTTCGCCACGCTTTCTAGCTTTAATATTTGAAAATCTTTTTTTAGCATCAATACCAGTTACGTCTTCTAATATATCGTTGAATTGGTTGTTCATTGAATTACTGAACTTTACTTTAGCTTGTTGAACATTAGATTTAACATCTAATTGTTCTAGCGCGTTTTTAACAGCGTCAACATTAGGTAGTGCATCATCTACAAAATACATATCATTATAACCTTGCTCAAATTTATTAAGCATCCACATGGCCTTTGCATCGCCAGTGCTATCGCCTAAGCCTGTTATGTTTTCAATAGGTATGTTAATGCCTTGGGATTTTAACCAACCGTGTACCGCCGGTGCTGCTTGTTGTGGTCTTGCGGTAAGTACAAACACGTTTTCAGGTCCATACTTTTTAATTTGATTTTTCATTTTTTGCAATAATGGGCCTTTTTTACCACCACGCACGTTTACAAAATCTTTAAAATCAAAAGTATAACCAGCATCCATATATTTTTGACCTAACACAGGCCATTCAGCACTACTAATCTGCACAACATCATCACCTTTAGTTGCCGTAACAAAGTTCTCACCTTCTACGATTAAAGTTTCGTCAAAATCAAAAGTACTCATACCTCTTTTTTTATCGTGGTACTCTTTACTTGCTTTAGCGTTATTAATAGATTTTGAAAATTTACTTATTTGATCAGCAGATTTTTGTAAAGAAGCAGCTCCTTCTAACAACGAAACAAAAGAACTTTTATTACTTACACTATAATCAGATGTTTTTTTAACATTTTCAACTGAGTTTTGAACTTGTATATTAAATCTTATTACTCTACTACCACCTGGTAATATAGTAGAAACTTTTTTACCGTTTACTGTTTTTCCTTCAGCGCCAGAATTTTTTAAATATACGTTACTTGTAATTGTAAAAGCATCTTTTATCCAAGGTAATTGCGGTAAAGGACTTTGCTTAGGGTCGCTTACATTGTATAATCCTACACCAAGCGGTTCTAAAAAGTCTACACCAAGCACTTCTTCTCCAGTCATAGGATCTTTACCTACCTTAGCTTCGTAATGATCTACAAGAGGTTGACCATCTTTGCTAGTTTGCTTTATGTTGAAAGCACTCAGGCCTTCTTTTTGTAATACAACGTATATATTTTCAACTACTTTATCTCCTATTTGATTTAACTCAGTAGCAGCATCTTCACCTTCCAAACGCCTACCTTCTGTGTTTAGCGGCATTTTATTGCCATTTGCTAATGTAATTTCTTTAACACCATTGTTATACAACACAACAAGCTCGTTATATCTATCAATATATTGATCTAGTGGCCCACCATCTTTTAGTAATTCTTTATACAAACCATCAAAATCAATAGAACTATAGGATGCAGGCTTGTCTTTAGCTAAAACATATGTTTTATTTTCACGATCAATTTTTTTTGTAGATAAAGCGCCCATAGGCACATTAACAGCTTTGTCAGCTGTTTCACCGTACTTTAACTCTAAACTACGTCTAACACCAAATAAATTAAACGAAACATCAGCTAAACCACCTTTCTCAGTGTTTATATTTACTTTTAATTGTAAAATATCAGGGTCAAGACCATAGCTTTTTATTAAGTCTATAACTACTTGCTCAAAAGCAAAACCTCTATTACGATACAGCTTTTTATTTTTATTTGCTGGACTATTAAAATATTCGTTTGTTTTTTTAATAAGTGTTGAGCTAAATTTAACTGTATCAAAAGTTTTTAACTCTTGCTCTACCAACTCTGCAGTTCTAGACGCTTGTCTAAGTTTAGCTTCTAATACGGCATCTATATTACCAGAGTTTTCTGCTAAATAATTGTCAATAGCTACATCTTTTTTTCTTTCACCAATCATTAATAACAATGCTCTTCTTCTTTCTCTTAAAACACCTGGTTTTCCCTCTGTATAATATTTAATATATTTAGGCTTGTTGGCTTTAATATCAAAAGCATCTTTCCTATAATTACTAACAATACCAGTTTCAGGATCTATATTTTTATAATCTTTTGTTTCAACTTTTTTCTTTTCAAACCAAGGTAGTTTTCTAATTTTTTGAATACCTATACTTTTTCTATTTTCTTCAAAAGTATCTCTAATAAAAATTTCATATTCTGGAGTTGCGCCAACAGTACCGTCTTCACGCTTACCTATTTTAGGTATCGAGCTGTCTAAATCTTTTCTAATTTCATTTAAAACAAGTTTATCGGCACGCTCTTTTAAATTAGTAGGATTTTCTTTTATTAAGTTATCAACTCTTTCTGTTATTGTGCTACTTACGTTATCTTCTAAAGGTAAGTTAAAATTTCTTAAAACTCTAGGACCTTTAGCTAAACCCTGTGTGGTTTCTGTAGTTGGCGTAGATGTATCTTCTAGCTCTTTTGCTTCTTTAGTGTCTATAGTAGTTGTTTTCTTTGCTTTTTCACCTTCTTCAAATAATTTCTTTTTAGCTACTAAACCAGAATACACAACATTACCAGCTTTTCCACTACCACCATATATCCATTTAGAAAGCTCAGGCGTTTTAGCAGGATCATAGTTCATTAATCTATCAGCAAGATTTTGTCTTTGTATTTCTTTTTGCTCTAATGATATACCTTCTCCGAATATTCTATCAAATTTACCTTCAAGCATTCCAGAGTACACATTATCAAAAGCACCACCTGGTTTTTGAAACTCAGCTTTTGTTTTAGCACCTTGTGTATAAGTATCTATTTTTTGAGATATATCACCCTCACCCTTATCTAAATTTACTGTTGATCTTGAAGCTTTAGCTTGAAATTTAGCTACATCAATATCTTTATCTTGTGCCGCAAAAGCAGTGACTCTTTCACCAAGTTTACCTTCTTTTACGTTTGCTTGGTATTCTTTTAAAAAATCATAAGCTTGTCTACCGTTTTTAAACTCTTTTTGATAACCAGGTATTAATTTATTTAAGTATTTTTGAATTTCCAAGCCAATTTTTTGAAATATTGTTTCGTTGAAAGTTATTTCTTCTTTAACAATAGCATCAGAAAAAGCAGTAAATATTTCTTCTGTTTCAAAAATAGCATCACCTTCTAAACCATAACTTTCTTTTAGTCTTTTTCTAACAGCTGCTTCTTGTTCTTTATTTAAAAATCCAATAAAACTTTTTCCTAATTTCTTTTTATCTCCTGTACTTAACTTATCAAAAGATTTGCCTATAACGCCATGTAATAACTCGTGTGATCCAACACTGATAGCGCCCTCTTTTAAAGCTGTTTGTTTATTTATATATATTTCATCACCTTTGATAAAACCATCCATGCTAGAAACATCGCCTTCAAAATCACCTTCAGTTCTTATTTCGTCATATTTGTTTTGAAACTCATCAAGAGATTCTACTTCTACGATTTTTTTACCTATTTTTTCAGCTTCTTTTTTTGCAAACTCTATATTTTCTTTGTAAAGCACTTCTTGTATAGACTCTTTGTTTTTTCTGTACGTGTTAGAAAGTCCTTGAATAGCCACGTTGAAGTCTTGTTCAGATATTTCTTTATTTTTAAATTTTTCTATTAAACTATTTGCCCTAAAAGCTGTAGCATCTGAAAGGTCTGACAATTTTTCTATTTTGCTTATATCATCTTCAGAAAGATTATTGTATATATCATTACCTTTTTTAACTTTACTTTTTATACTGTCTTCAACTTTTTTAATTTCTTCATTAAGTGCATACTTAATATCTTCATCTTTAGAAGAATTAGAACGTTTTTTTAAATCTACTAGTTTACTTAAATCTTCTTCAATGTCTAAATCTTTGTTAGATTTTCTAACATTAGTTAAAGCTTTGGCCGAGTAAGTACCGCTTTTAAGACCAGCGCCGCCAAAAAAACCTTGTAAACCAGCCTCTATACCTTCTTCACTAAACATGCCTTTTGTTATAGACATGAAATCATTTATATCTTCTCCTTTACCTTTTGCTACAGCTAGTTCTTTGTTGTATATTTCTAACCCTGTTTGACCCATTTCTGTTAAGGCCTCTGTTTTACCAGTGCTAAGTATATCTAAACCAACTCTTATGTTTTTATTTTTTTTATAATTTTTAGTTAAAAAACTACCAACCTCTTTGTTCATTTTTTTACTAATAGCAGTACCCTTTAGTGGTTTCATAATTTTACTAAAACCAACGTACTCTAATCCAGCTTGTAAAGCCCCTATTTTAAGTGGGGCAGAAACATCGTGATCACCTGATTGCATTAACTCATCTAATGTTACGTTTTCTGCCTTTGCTTTTTCTTTGTTGGCTGTTATAAAATTATCAGAAGCAAAATCAAAAAAGAAACCAGTTCCTCCTGTACCCAAGTTATATATCACAGATCCACCAGCGTTAACTATAGCCCCACCAATAACAGATAAATAGTCACCAAAACTATCCGCCTGTTTAAAAGTCATTGTTTGTTTTCTATCTTGTTTTTCTATTTCAAAGTTTCTTATAATGTCCTGAAATTGCTCAGAGTCAGATGTGTGAAAATTCTCCCAATAACCTGTTCTATCTTTTGCAATTTCTTTCATTTTATCCCTACCAAAAACACCTTCGTAAATTAATGTACTAGCAATTTGCAAGCCAGAGTGAGCTCCTAAATTACCTTCTTTAGCAACTTCTTCAACTGATTTATCTCCAGTTCCAATACCATAAAACTCAAGAACATCTCCGCCCATTTCAAAAGCATTAGATATATTGTTTTTAAAATTTTGCCAAGCACTAATTTCTGGTTGCTCCGAAGAACCACTTTCCAATTGTGATCCCGTATCTTCTTGACTTACCGTCGGATCTACCACTAAGTCGGCTTGCTTTTCCACGAGTCCCTTGCCTTTCATGGTTTTTAAATATGATTCAAAATCCATACCATATTTACTGGCGGCTCTCTGCAAGTCTTCTTTTGAGTATTCTATACCTTCTAATTCAAACATATTATTTTATTTAGGGTTTAACGGATCGTATTCTATATTGTACTTTTCTTTAAGAAATTTTACTATTTCATCAGCAGTAGGATTTAAACCACCACCTTTAACAAAAGCTTCATCACCTGTTTTAAACCTAACTATTTCACCATTAACCTTTATAGGTTCTTTTTTAATTGGATCGTACATCATTATATCATTAGAATTTAACTTATCAGCATTGAAAAGACCGGTACCAATACCAGATAAACCAGTTTGTAAGTATGTTTTAAGGTTTGCTTCTGAGTAAGGCGCGAACATAACATCTGATCTTCTATTAAGCCCAAAACGTTTGTTTAAATTTTCAGCAGCATCATCATCATCACCAACATCTATATCTTTAAAAATTGCTTTGTTAGTTTGCATTTTTGGTGTGTTGTCACCAAAAGTAATAACCTCATCATCACTAGTTGGTGTTACACCAGCATCTTTTGTTAAAGCTTTAAAATCAGGCTCTGATATACCTAATATTTTTCTAAGCTGATCAGAATTACCAAAAGAATCGTTATTACTGTCTGTCCAACTGTTAGTTTTAGGATCGTATTTATAAGCTGTCTTAAACATACTAAAGCTAGTGGCCTTGCCATCTTTAGCTTCTAAAAAACTATCATATATATCTTTACCTGTTTCATAATCTATACTTCTATTACCACTCTGAACATTTAACCGTTCGTTTGTACCAACCCAAGTTAATTTATTACCAGTACCAGTTCCACTACCTTTTTTAGGTGGTTTTTTACTAAAACCATAGTTGTGCGCTTCTTCTAGTTTTCTAACTGTATAATCTTTAAAAAACTTTTTGCTAACTTCTGGATCTTTCATACCTAAAATATTAGCAGATAAAACAGCATAATTATTTGCGTTTTGTAGTTCAGCTTGGCTTATGCCTCCACTATTATCTAAATCTGTAACACCCTCTGCAACACCTGTTAAAGGAAGTTCTTCACTACCTCCAGTAGCTTTAAGCAAAGTACTATATAAACCAGCTGACAAAGTACTAGGACTTTGTATATCGTCATAAAAAGAAGTATTAGAATAACCAAATTGAGTTCTCATGGCTCTTTTTAAATCAGTTGGTGTTTTAAGCATGTTATCTAATTTATTTAAAGCTAACTGTTGCATTTGTGGATCAAAAACCCCGTCAAGACTACTATTACCCATTTGAGCGTATTCATCGTTTAGCTTATTCATATTTGCTTTTAAAAGGCCTTTGTCATCTACATTGGTGGCTATACTTTTAGTAAATTGATCCAATGTCATTGTTTGAGGATTACCGTTTAAAACTGCTTTTTCACCATTTTGTTTATATAAAGTATATATTAACTCACCTGTTGTTTCATCTCTAGTTAGTTTGGCTATATTACCTTCTTCTGTAACATTATCTTTTAAACCACTCTTAATAATAGCATTTACCATTTCAGCTTCAGGTTCATTTAAATTAGCATCGTACAATCCAGCTGCAACAGCTTGTGTACCATTTTGAATAGTTAATGCAGCCGCGTCTATCTCAGCAAAAAGCTCTTTTTGTTTTAACAATAACTCTTGTCTTTTAATTCTAGTTTCCCTGTCACCAAGTCTACCGCTAAAAATACCAAGATCTTTAAGCTCATCTTTAATACCATATATTTCTTTTTGAAACATATCAGCATCATCAGGGTTTAAACCAGCTCCAGCAGCAGCGTATTTAGTTAGTTTTTCCGCGTTTAACATCATTTCACCACCAATTTTAGCACCTAGCTTAGCAAAACTGCCCCATGTTTCACCTTGCGCTTCCATTGTTTTATCGTAGCTATCGGCAGCTCTTTGTAATGTTTTACTGTAATCAGCAGGCGCATTACCCGCTGCAGATCTATATGCTGCATTTACTAACGTTGCATCTGCCCCTGGATTTAAATTTATTGCCATATTTTATATTGTTTATTATTTATTAATCTCAAAACTAAAAATCAAATATATTACTAGCTGCATTTGTTAAAGTATTAAACATACTATTTTGTGATTGTGAGCCATACATATCTGCTTTCATACCCATAGCAGCCATTTGATTGGCTAAACCAGCTTGGTAAGATTGATTTGCGCCAGCTAACATACCATAATCCATACCTAACAAAGTAGAGAGTTGACCTGCCTCAGCAGCTTGAACAGCTGCAGCACCTTCCATTACTGCCATATCAGCAGCATATTGACCCTGTGCTTGTAAATTTAGTTGTGATACACCTAGCTGTTGTGCTTGCGCCGCTCCAGCTAACATCATTTTTTGTTGTTCTGAAGCACCAGCCATTTGCATTTGTTGAACTTGCATTGCACCAGCTCTTTCTGCTTGCTGTAATTGCATGCCAGCACCTCTTTGCAGTTGGTCTATTCTAGAACCTTCTTGAGCTGCTAACATTTGATTTTGTCTTTCTTGTTGACCAATACCAGCTGCTATTTGTTGTGTTTGTAACTGCCCTTGGTTTGCTAGTGATTGAGCTAAACCTGCAACACCACTAGCGCCAGCCGCGCCTCTCAGTGATTGAAGTATGTTAGCACGCTGTTGTTGGCCTTGTTGAACTTGAAAATCAGCGGCACGCATATCAACAGTCATGTCTTCAAAACGATTTTCCATGCCCTCGTACATGTTATCCATGCCCTCGTACATATTTTGAGCATCGGCATATACGTTTTTGGTACCACCATAAATATTATCAAACTCGGTTTGTATGCCAGCATAAGCGTTTTGTGCTTCTGCAAATGGATTTGTAAACTCAAAGTCTTCATACTGACCTCTAGTTTTATCTGCTTGAGCTTGGGCCCTTGCCTTGTCAACTTGAGCATTTTTAACCTGCTGTTGAATCATGGCATTCATCTCGTTCATGGCACGCGTTTGATTTGCTTTCGCTCCTTTTCCAAAAAAATCTCCCATATTGTTATTGTTTTATAAAGTTGTTTGTCAAATATTTAAAGCCTTCGTTTTTAACTGGTATTAATATCCAGTCTAAATCTTTATGTATATTTGTCATGTGGTCATTCATGCATATTGTAAACAGTTGCATTATACCAATTTTTTCTGCTTCTTGTTCTACTTTTTGTACTAAAAGTCTTATTATATCTCCTCTATCCTTTTCTTTGTACTTAGGATTTGTCACTAAATAAGTTGTCCAACCCACTATACTTGGTTCCATTATAAATAAAAAATAACAAGCCACTGGCACATTATTTTTTTCTATAACAAAACATCTTTCGTTTTGCGGTAAAAAAGCTCTTTGAACTGGATTTAAACCAGTACGCTTCCACCACCATTTCCACCATTCGCAACAAGTTTCGTAGTCTCCTTCTTTAAAAGTTCTAAAGTTTATACTATCATCCATTTAATTTAATTTAAGTGTACTTATATAGTCACACTTTTTGCTATTTATTTACTACTAGGAACTACATCTGTGCTTACAGCAAATAGTTCTGCCGCGGTAGACGATGTGTTTTTAAATGTGAAATCAGCATAATATCCTTTTAAACTAGACTCATTAAATCTAATATCTTTTGAAAACGATAAAAATTGTTGTGTATTAACATCAACAGGTTCTGTAAATATATCGCTTTGACCTTTTACTACTATTCCAGAGCTATTTATTTCTTCAACTGTACCTGCAAATAGCGGTTTTCCTACAAAATTAAACGCTGCTGCTGAAACTCGATTAGAAACAAAAACTAAATCTCCTATTTGTAAAGAAATGTTTAATTTGCTACTTAAATTTACTTGTGTAAAAACCATATTTTATTTTTTTAAGATCCTGCTCCTATTGATAAAAATTTATCTATATCAAAATTTATTGTTCTATTTGCGTTTGGAAAAGCGTCTATACCTACAGTTGTTGCAAAATTTATTACAGCAAACGTTCCTTCAAAAGTAAGAACCGTTCCTTTGTTTAAAATTTGAGTTAATTCAACTACTATAGCGCCATTTCCACCAGTCCCATCTGCATCTGCTGTAATACCTGTAATTCGATTACCACTAGAATTATCTACGCCTTGACCAAAGTAATTATTACTTGGATTAACCGCAAGTCCAAGTGTGTTGTTTAAGGTTATAGTTGTAGATGTTGTAAGATCTCCATCTGAATCTAATCTAACAGTTTTAGTTAATACTTCTGGAGTAACACTTATAGCGTCAAATGTTAACAAAGCGCCAGTTGCGTCGTTAATTAAATCAGTGCCATATGCTCTAAACGTCATTGTTTCACCTTCATCAAAACCAACTTCTTGGCTAAACGTAAGTATAAAGCTTGATTCAAAAGCGTCTATACCTGTTATGGTTGTTGTTCCAACAGCGCTTCCAGCTTTATTTTCTGGAGCCGTGGTACCTTTATAAAACTTTAATTCCATGCCAACCACTAAGTCTGTAACGCTAGCTACAACCACCTTACCAGTATCCTCAGTGTTTCCCTCTGTATTGGTAACAACATTTTCTGTTGCTTCAAAATACCAAGCTTGATCTTGGTTTGCTGTAACTAAAGTTGTCACACCACCTAGTAGATTTCTTCTTTTTATTTGCCCAAAAGGTGAAGAAGTGTTTCCAAACAAACCAAATCCATGAAGATCATCATTATTATTTGTTGCATCAAAATCAATTGTTAATTCACCACCACTAGAACCAAGTGCTCCACTAGCTGTAGTTGTTGCAAACGTTTCGTATTTATTAGTATTAATAGTAGCCGCTTGAAAAGTTAAAGTTGCGTCAGCAGCTTGTTTTGATATACTTTTAGTTATAACGTTTGATTTTGAATTATTAACAGTTGTACCACTAAGCGTAATTAGTTTCACAACGTATTCACCACCACCAGAAGGAAACACAATGTCTTTTCTAAAAACAGAGTTTTGCATTGTAACTAACAAGCTGTTGTTAATATCATTATATCCAGATTCAAAAGCGTTGCTTTTAAAATCATAATACAAAGTGTGTGTAGATGAGCTAGTTGGGTTTTGTAATACTACTAATTGAAACTTGGCATTAATATCACCAGCTACAGTAATTTTTCTAACGGTTTCTACGCTAGCCATTTCAGATGTATCTATTATAAGACTATTTATATTCATAAAATTTATTTTTAATAACCACCGCCGCCTGTTGGGAGATATCTCACGCCGACACCGCTACTAACTGCACCACCGCTACTAGTAGCACCACCAGTAGCAACACTAGCGTTAGGAGAGGTATTGTCAACAGGAGAAACTCCACTTGAAAAAGGGTCTACATATGTACTGAGCTCTTCTACAGAATCAGCTACCTCAATACTTTCTATAAAACCTAACCCTTGAACGCTAAACAAACTTGTATCTATATTTTTAGTTTGATCTTCTATTGTACCTTTTATATAATTAAACCATTTGCCTTCTTTTTTAACAAACTCTTCAACAGTTCCAACTTCTAAATCTGTTTTTATTGCTGTACACTCCCAACCTCTTACACCACCTGGCGTATATGTTGCAATAGCATTGTTTAATGTTATTGTATTTTTTGATTGTGAAGCATAAGGAACCCTAATGCGAGCTTGACTACCTTCGTAATTTAAAGTGTTAAAAGTTTTTATTACAGATGGCTCTTGATTAAACACAGCTGTTACTGTTGATATTTCAAAAGGATCTTTATAAAAAATATTATAATTAACAGCTTCTTCAGGTTTTACATATATTTTTGCACCAGTATTATTATCTATACCGTAAGCATTGTTTCCTTTATCTAAAGGCACGTGGTGTTGGTATAAACATCCTTCGTCAAAAGTGAAGTATTTTTTAGAAACACTCAATCCGTTTTCAGGTACAAAACTTTTAAAACTAGTCCAACCATTAACTGTTTCGTTAAAACTTACAGTTTTATCTTCAAACATAGAGTCTGTAAACACTCTCTGCATTGTTATATTGTCTATTGTACCATCAATAATATCATCTGGCAGACCTTCAATAGAAAATACAAAAGAATTTTTTAAATCAGAAGTATAAATAGGATTAAATTGATTAGTGTTACTCCATTTAGATCCAGCCACGGGATTACCAGTTGAATCTAATTCGCCAATCGTTACTACTTGTTCAACAAAACCATTTACACCAGTAAAAGAGTTTATATTACTTATTTTAAAACCATAACCATCAGAGTTGTAGTAGTAAACAGAAAGTGTAGCCGTGCTATCTGGTGTTATAGTATGTGTAAAACTTATTCTATACTTTTCAAATTGTTTTATAGTTTTAGTAATTAATTGACTCGCACTTATAAAACCTACAGAATTTCCATAGCTACCTACAGCAGGACAATTAAAAAGCACTATGTTTAACTGTGAAGGGTCTGAGCCCCAATAAATATAATCATTTAAAGACGTGTTAAAACCGTTAAAGTTCCAAGATCCAGCAGATCCACCTAAAAACACTTGTTGAGCATCTGTAAGTTGTATATCGCTTATACCGTATTCTTGAGCTACAGATTGTCCAGCTTTTTCTCTTATAGTTATTTTATTAGCATCTGTTGCTGTTAAACTTGATACATTGCTTACAGCTTCTATAGAACCCGTAGAAGTATAATCTGTAAAAGTATTAACATTAGCACCTAGCTCACCTCTTAAAAATTCCCAGTTAGTATCGTCACCGTCAAAATTAAATTTAATTAAATATTGACCTACGTGTTGAACATCTGTAAAATAAATACCTTCAACATTGTTAGTTGCGCCAGTGTCAGTTATAGCAACAAAACCTTCTAAATTTCCAGAAAAAGCATTTCCAGTTTTTTGATTTGTATTTACTGTAAAGCTTAAATTCCAACCAACGGCTGAAACTACTGGTGCATCTTGAGTTTGCAAGGTGTTGAAATCTTGACTCCAATGATGTAATCCTGAAGTTGCACTAGCTGGAACTTCCCAGTTTAAATAACCTCCTTTATAATAAACTCGCTTACCTTGAAAAGCATGATTTATATCTTCTGGAAAACCTGAAGAATCAATGCTTGACACCGTCCATTGATCAGCTGTACCGCTGGTGTTTAACCAGCTTGTCCATATGCTACTATTAGAAATACCACCGTTTAATTTTTTTGTTATTATTTTATTTATTTTAATACCGTTGAGAATACCTACCGCTCTTAAAGTAAACTTATTTTCATTAATAGTATTAGCTAAAACTTCAGAGTTTGTTTGTATTTTAAATATAGCTCTTAACACTGTTCTCTGTGTACTATATTCAGTCCTTGTAACAGGTACTAAAGCTATGCCATGACCACCAGAAAATTTACCAACCCACGATTCACCATACGATGGGGAAATTGATAAATCATCTCCAGCGCTAAAACCTCCATATGTTAAATCATTTTCTAATACACCCCAAAGCCTTAGTATTCCATCTCCACCAGAATAAAATTGACCAGCATCAGGATTGTGTGATTCATCCCATTCAATATCTACTAAATACCACGTATCTATTTCCCAAGGATTACCACTTATATTATATTCAATGTCTAACGCGCCATATTGCTCGTTAGCAGGTGCGTTAACAGGCGCTACTGTATTATTTTGAACGTAAATATATTCATTGCTATAATTTATTGCTTCAGAATGATTACTTGGATAAACCGCGTTGTAGCCAACGTGACTCATGTAAGTTCTATTATAGTAAACACCAACAGGACTTCCAGAGGCGGCACCTAATGTTCCATAAGGAGATCCACCCGCTGGCGCTGTACTAGGCCTGTAATATTGAATAGGGTTACTTTGGTCTAGTTGTGAAACATTTGTAAGGCTTTGCCCGTATTCAGTCACCAATACTTTACCGTAGTTACCACCGCAAACATTAGGTTCTTGAGCTTGGGTACGATATGTATTACCACCAGTACCAGTTCCCCAAGCGTTAACATCTATATTCCAAGGAAAAGAACTACCAGCGTTGTGTAGTACTTCTGTCCAAGCATCTACTTTTACAGCTGGTATAGGTGGAACAGCCGCCACACTAGTTATATCTGTTTGTGCAGGCTCATATGGCGTTCCTGGTACCGCTACACCGGTAGTAACAGTAGTAACAATATCATCTTGAGGCGTTATAGTAAAATCAACGTGTGGTTTTGTTACGCCATAACCTTTTTTAACAAGTAGTTTGTTTATTTGCCAAAGCTGATAATTTAAAGGGTTAATAAAAGTTTCAGTAGAACTAGACGAGTAGCCCACTATATTTTCATCGCCATCAAATTCACTTGCTTTATACTGTGAAGTATTAGGACTAGTACCATTGTATTCTGTAGAAGCTGGTTTCGCATTACTTATACGTATTCTAAGATTATTAACAACTTTAACTTCTTCAATTTCAGTAATTCCACCAGTTGCGTTAGCCGCGTTAGGATAACCACCAGGATCTTTAAACTTAAAACTAACACCGCATGTAACTTTGTGAGTTCCATAACCATCAACCTGACCAAAAGCTGGAAAACTACTACTTAAGTATTCGTCAGCAGTTAATCCTTGGGTCATAGATGGAAGATTATTATTTTGAAAGCTAGAAGTAGCCTTAGCAGGATTGTTAAGTGTAGAACCAATCCAACTTCCATCATCAAACGTGTCTGGAAAATCAACAGTAGAACTTGTTGAAAAAACTCTTTTTACACATTTAAAGCCATCGTTATTATCATTTTGTTCATACATGTCAGGAGTTAGATAAGCAGGGTAATTAACTGTTTGGAAATCACTACCCATATTATTAGGGCTAGTATTTGCGCCATAATAATGAGAAGTAGAGTTTATATTATCTACGCTGCCAGCTTGTAGTATATTACTATTAATTAAATTAGTTCCATCAAATAATTGTATTCTAGGTATAATATAATTATAACCTAAAGTTGATTTTCTTCCGTAGTGTGCAGCACCTGCATTGTATTCATCTATAGCGGTTTTAAAAATAGTAAGTTCAAACTGTATGTGTATTTCATCACCAGCGTAAAAAGCTTTATGCCCCTGTATTCCAACATTACCACCGTTGTCATAATAAGTTTGTAATACGCCACGGCCAGGATATGTTTGATTTCCAATATCTTTAAATTCAACATAAGAATTAGCTGGATTAGCTCTATAAAATGTTATTGCGCCTGCAGTACCGTTATCTACATCATAATCACCATAATTGTCTTGACCATCATGCCTTGTTATACACTGGGCTATTTGCGTTATAGAATCTGGCAGATATCCTCCGTAAGATGATTTATTTGGATAAACAATTCTATCTTCTACAAACGGCGCGTTATAATTAGGTTCGTTAAGAGAAATACCATTAACAAATCTTTTAATTCTACTAAAAACGTTTGTATCTGCTAAACCAGTTGCGTTGCTACCGAATAAATCACCACTTACACTTGTAAATCTTGGATCATACCACCAACCATTATCAGGTAAGTTCTGTGCTTCTTCATACTCAGCTTGTTCGTTGTTTGTTATAATTGGTGCAACTGCCACGTTACCTGCACTATAACCTTGTGATACTGCATAATCTATAGCATCTTGCTGTGATAAAAACGGATTACCGTTATTGTCTTCTGTATATACAGCTACAGCTTGACTTGGATCTTGCGCGTTTGACATGAATACAGTAACACTATATTCTGTAGGTGTTGCAGGAACTTCTGGTGTGATAATAATAGTACTCTGCGAATATGGAATAACAGCCTTAATACCACCTACTGGAATTTCAGCATGATGTACTATTTTAATTTGCTCTTGAAAATTATACGCAGCGTATGTAAAAGGGCTCCAATCAAATATATTATTTGAGTTTTCATATTCAAGAATATCATACTGTGGTGCGTTAAGTGGTTCGTAAAGAAAATTAAAAGAACTACCATTAAAAACACCTGGGTTTGTTACAACACTTAAAGATCCTAGTGCGTACTCTTCTAAAGCTTCTCCAGTTCCTAAGTAAGAATCTAATATAAAGTTTTCACTAAAATTAACATTGTTTGTTAAAGTTAAATTGTACTCTTCTTTATGATTATCATAAGTACCTATTAAATGATTATATTCTCTTAAATTATCTTTAAACCAATCATTCATACCTACTTTAGATATAGGTGTTAAACCATCTTTAGATAGTCTAAGTACAGCGCCTCTTTGTTTGTCTGTAAAATAAGCCCTATAAGATTCTGAAGAAAAAGATTCTGGATTTGTCGCTATACCATATTCACCTACAAAAGGTATTGTTTGACCTAAAACATTTTGATTAGCTACAAGTTGTGGGTTTCCATCCGCATTAAACAAAGCATCTTTATTTGCTAAAACTTTAATCACTTTATCTTCACAAAAAGTAACTAAGTCTGTATTTCTACTATAAAGTCTTTGGACACTACCATAAGTTGGATTTAAATCTTTTGTAATTTTTTCAGCCATTATAAACTGATTTAAATCATTTACACCACCATCAGAATTATATATACCAGAGTATATTAATCCATTTTTTCTTCTTTCTTGTCTATATGTTTCTTGTGTTATAGTAGAAGCCTTTACACCATTTGTAATAAAAGGCTCGTTAAAATCATCTCTAATTCTATTAGATTCAACACCATTACCAAAAGAAAAACAATTGTTCCAAGAAAGTCCAGCGGATATAACATCACCAATTTCTTCTCTAAAAACAAAATTTGTTTTTCTACCTGTACTACCACCATCTAAATCTTGTTGACCAGCCTCTGCTATAGTATAACTACCATCTTGTCTAATAAATTTAAACGACATACCGCTATAGTTTATTTCAACACCAGCGCTTCCTTTTGGAAAGCCAGGGTGAAAAATAGCCTCGTTATTATTCCAAGATTTTAATATAGAACTTGATGATATCGTAGAGTTTAAAACTTCTACTCTACAACCAAGCGGTGCAAAAAGCTCGTTAGTAGTTGGGCTTAATTTTATAGGTATGTTATTACTTGCTTCATAATATATATCTAAATCTACTTCTTGTTTTTTAGGATCAAGCTCCCATATAGCTGGAAACTTACTTAAATCAGAAAGTATAAAGTCTTCTATTGGATTTAAAAACTCAACATCACAAAACTCGTTTAATTGGTGTTGAGCACTCATACAATCACCAGGTGCGCCAGTACCATTACCAAGCTTTGTTTGCGCATTTATAGGATTCCCTAAAGAACTAGTACTATCAGCAGGGTTTTTATCCAGTTCTATTATATAACAAACACGTCTATTATGAGAAGCTCCAAATTCTTTTATTTTACGAGTTAATCCTGAATTTAAAACACCACTTGCATCATAACCTAGTAAAGATGCTGTTCCAAGCTGTCCAGCGCTTACGCCTTCAACTGTATCTAACCACCGCAATGCAACTTGTTCAACACTTTGATATATTTCATTTTGACCATCAAGATGTACATATCCATAATCAACACCGAGAGCACCAGTAGTTCCAGAAATATATCTATTGTAAGGCTTTCTCCAAGAAGTATGGTTATATAATTTTTTTACTTGTACTTTTTTAATAGTATAAACAGTATCGTCAACTAAATCTACAACAGCAGTTGTAGAGTCTACTGTTCTTGTTCTGTGAAACCTAAATTTAGCACCAGGGTATAAGTTTCTTATAAAGTCACGTATTTTATTATCTTCGTCTCCATTTTTATTAAAAGTAGGATCCCACTGCCTTTCATAAAGTTCTTTATGTTTAATATTGTAACCATAACCAACACCAGGCCCAGGGGCTTCAGATAAATAATTATCATTTTCATCGTAATTACCTTCCATAGGAAAATGTAAAAACCTTTCTTCTGGATTAACGTTTGTTCCAAATGTATCAAATTTTTCTTCACCTGTAAACACACCGCCGCCCCATATACCTTGTAAATTAGCTGCAAAAGATTTTTCACCATAAACAATAGAGGTAGCTGAAGTAAGGTCTAAATCAAAGTTTCCATCGTGAAGATCTTTTCCTGGTGCAAAAAACGATAGATGCATAAAGTGCCTGTTAATATCATTTTCATCTTCAGCATATGTATTTGTGTTAAAACCAACACCATGCTCTGTGCTTGACGATGTTATACCACTAAACCATCTTCTTGGTCCTCTTGAGTGTTTTAAAGATGTTGTAACAAAACCTTCTAAACCATTTACAGAGTTATCATTAACTGTAGTTAAGTTATCAGAATTATCTCTTTCAACGTTTTGCAATGGACCAACCCAACCATCAACTTTTAAATTGTTATATTTATTATTGTTAGGCAAACCAGGTGATGTTGAAATTAACTCTTCATTATAATAAATAGATCCAATAGGTATTTCAACACCAGAAGTTAATATATTTGTTAAGTTGTTAAAATCTGAAAGCCATTTTTTTAATGGTGGATAACTCCAAGCTGATTCTTCAGAAGTAGCTTCGTCATCATTTTTTGTACAACCAGACCAAGTTATACAAGAATATTTAGCATTATCACTAGCGTCACTTTGACCAGCGGCCATATGTAAAGCGTCAACAAAGAAAGTGGGACCGTGCTCGCTATCTCTTAGATTTTTCCAAACTTCTGCAAAGTCAGTAACTTTTAATCCATTAGCAACTCCATCACCAGAGGCATCACCCCAGCCATTTATTGAAGAACTATGAAATATATAACCAGAATGACCTAAATCGCCTTCATAATTATTCAACCCATAATCTGTACTAGCAGCATCTGCTGAGTCTCCTATATCATCTCTAAGAAAAAATAAACTTGCTGCAGATGAAACGTAACTTTGGTCTAATATATTTTTTATATTACCACTTTCAATTAAATCTGTAACTTGATTTTTAGATATTTTAACAAAAAATCTTCCTGAAAAATCGTCTGTTGAAAGTTCTCTTTGCTCTATTTTAAAGTCTAGCTTTGCATGAAGATATCTTTGCGCATGAGTAGCAATTTGACTAGAAGCAAAATTACCATCTTTTTTTGCTATATTAGCGTCTTTTTCAGAAATTGGAGTGGCTAGTTTAAGTTTGTAATAACCGCTATCAAAGATACCGCTACTAACTTTATATTTTTTAGAACTTACACCAGTATCTCTATTTCTCCAAGAAACATATAAATTTTCTTTAAGACCGTGTTTAGAATCAACGTTTGTTTCTAGTAAATCAGCTTTTAAACCACCAGCGTTATAACTATTTGCATGACCTGTTCTCCAAGAGTTTCTGTGGACTTGTAACATAGTTGCACCAGCAATATTAGGCTGGTAGTCTCCCGCACTCTTAAATATACCTGGGTAGGTAGAGTGTGTAGAAGTCATTGTGTTAGCGGCCTGATAAAGAGTTGCATCTTTGTTATGGGCTACGCCAAGATTGTTATATTTATACTTTATAACATCAGGAGCTTCGTTTGCTATATCAATAATTTTAAACTTGTTTTGATAGTCTACTTGTTCTTCACCAGTACCAATTTTTTTCTTTAAAATTATATAATCTTCTTCTGAAACTTTATTTCTATCAGAAGATGGAAAAGAAAGCCAAATATGATTTTCTGAGTTATCTGTTGAGTCAGTAGTATTTATAACCCAAGCTCTATCCATAACAAGGTTGTAATATTCGTTAGAATTTTCTTTTATAAAAAACTTTAATGAATCAACCCACTCTGGAAAATTTGTTGGAGTACTAACATTTAGCTGTAAGCTTTTGCTAGCGTTTTTATCACCATTTTGATCTTGCCAAGGAACAGTTATAGCAGCATCAGTAGATGTAAAAACAGGTGTCTCTCTACCGTATTTATCACAATAAACAACACCTACTTGATAATTTCTTTGAGATTTAATAGAAGGTAATCCTTTTATATCAAAATTATTAAATTTATTTTTTCTATCATCATATGCGACTGAAACACTAACACTATTAGTTAGATCGTAATTTTGAACATAATTACCATATACTATTCTATTACCAGTAACTTCTTGCGCTAAAGCTTTTTTAGGCACATTGTCCCATGGTCTTAATAATTGATTAGCAGGTAAAGCGGCATATATGTTTTCTGTGTTTACAATATATTTTCCTTGATTATACCCACCATCCGCTGCATAAACGTATGACTTTGGATTATCTATATTTTCATCAAATTGATGTCCAATACCTATGTTTGAGCCTTCGTTATTACTCCAACTATGCCACTCTTTATCGCCCCGCTTTATAGTACCTATAGAATATATAACAGGTGATTCTTCTTGTTTATATAGTAATTCTATTTCCGCTACATCTTCAGGCGTTTGTATTGTAACAAAATCAGTAAGCTCTACAGAGTGTATAGAGTTAACCATAGCTTTGTTGTGAGGTTCTTTTATATCGTAAGCATTATCTTTATTGTATAATATATTTGAATTATTAGAGTTGGTAGTATCTTTAACATATTTAGGGTTAAATACAACATCCGTAAATGGCGCAAAAACAGAATACTCGCCATCTAAAAATTTATATCTATAAGAAAATCTTGGGAATTTTGTTTCAAATAAGTTAGGAATATTAAATTTACTATTTGAATTTTCTGAATGATTTATTTTAAAAGAAAGAACATCTAATGGTTTTGGCCTTATTACAGTAACGTGTCGTTCTTCTATTTCTACATTAATATTATCACCAAAAATTACATCACCAACATACCAGTCTTCGTTGCTTACTTGGTAATTAGGTGGGAAATTATCTGGATCCATCGTAGCGTAAAGACCTAGCGCGTTGTCCTTAACCGATATTTGTTTTAAACCTAAAAATTTATTATTTCTATAATGCCTAACTGTTAAACCGTAACCAGTTCCAACAAGATCAATGTCAATAGAGTCGGTGTTAGCATGTACTATATTACCGTATTCATCTACAAAATCATCGTAAGGTATACCTAAAAGTTTAGCGAGCCTTCTTCTTTGTGGTATGAAAAAAGCCCCGCTTTTATTATTTTCAAAATCAAATGTGTAATCTTCGGCTGTTGCTGTTACAGAAAGGTTTTCGCTGTTTATAACGTGCTCTATTGTCATGCCATCAAAACTACCTTTTTCAAAAGACAATGTTGTGTGTACGTTACCGTTAGGATTTGTACCAGCTTTACAAATATCTATATTTATTTTTTTAGGCTCGCTATTGTTATCAGTCCAAAACAACAAGTTGTCAATTACATTTATTCCAGTAATTATGTTTCCAGAAAATTTTAATACAGCATTTAAAGTTCCAGCTTTTTTATCTACAACTACTGGAAGAGCAATTTCATTAACCGTGTCATATTCTAAAATCATATCTTTAGAATAACTTGTAATAAACCAATACAGCTTGTTTGATTTTTCATTTGAAATACTACCAACACAGGTAAACTGATTACCACCTACAACTAAAGATTCTACTCTATGATTACCTAATATATTTTTTACTGTTCCAATGTTAGAACCTTCTGCGGTAAATACTTCTACGTTTAAAGCGTCTCTATATTCACCATTAGGTATTAATCTTTCGTCAAGATCTTTATTCATTTTCCCTTTTAGGAAAGTATTTTTAATCTCCGGCATATACTAGTGTTTTATCCACTTAGATTTACCTCTAAGTATTTGAGTTAATTCTTCTAATTTAATATTTGATAATCTTAATTTAGCATTTCTTACTGCGGCAAATTTTTCTTTTGTTAATCTACGAACTAAAGGCTGACCATAAGAAGATGTTGATAAAATAGCGTGCGATATATATTTATACATGGCTTCTTCAGCAAACTTATGAACTTGCATTTCCGACTCAGTTCCAAGACTATCACTTATATAATCTAATATCACTGGTTTTCCTGAAATATTAGAGCTAAAATGTATTCTTCCTAACCTTTGATCTATATAGAAACTACCATTTGCTTGAGCACGTTGAGGATCAAGGCCATATCTATTACCAGCCATAGGCCAATAAATATCATCTTCATAATCATCATTGTTGTTTTCAGAAAGTGCAATTGCTTTATAACTATTCCAAGTTGATGAGTTTTTTTCATTACCTTCTTTAGGTAATAAAGTTTTAGATATTTCAGTTCTTGTTACAATTAAATTATCTATAGAGTTTGCTAGCGTTGGCGTTGCGCCAGTATTTCTAGTCATTGATGCTGTTGAAGGTATTTCAGAGTTTATAAAAGATACTACAATAGCATAAACCACATCGTGATCGCTAACGTTTATATTTAATATTTCTTCAGAGCTACTAGTTGGATCTGCCTCGGCAGTAGCTGGTCCTTGCCACTCTATATAACTTTGGCCTCCAGAATAAGTAGATAAATCAAAAAGAGTCGTGTTTAAGTTATAACTAGGTATTGGTGCATTTGCACCGGTGTTATTTCTATTATCTAGCGTGCTAGTGTCTGGAATAGTACTGCTAAGTCCAAATCTTAAAACACCTCTATTTGGCGTTGTGTTTGTAACAGGTGAAGCAGACATAATGATAGTATTAGCAGTACCTGTAGCTGAGATATCTAAATAATTTATATCACTAACATCTATAGCTTGGTATACAGTGTGAACTCTCGTGTTGTTTACACCACCACCATTACTAGCTGTGTGAAACCCAGTTTTTAATACGCCGTCAACAATATCAACACCTCCACTTGTATTTCCTTCTAAAGACACGTTAGAGCTAGTTGTAAAAGCAGGTGTAAGAGGTTCGGAAAAATTACTATTTTCTAATATTCCATTTACAGAAGTTATCCAATCAAAATCATAATCACCGTTTTCTGTTTGTCTTATTTGAAATGGGTTATTAGTATCACTAGTGTGATACAAAGGGTGTTTTATACCAGATGAATCAACCCAAGATAATTTAGTATAGTTTACATAATCCTGCGGTAGTGGCATTACTAATGTTGGTGGAAGATCTATTTGATGTGATTTTGTAGATTTAAAAGTATCAAAAGATAATTCCGCTAAAGCTCTTTGCGCGTGGAATGCAACATCAGTTCTTTTAGCTTTTGGTATAACTTTGTTTTCGCCAACATAAACTACCATAAACTGATTTATAATATCTTCTAATGAAGTAAATTGATAATTACCAAGATCATTGCCTTCATAGTATTCTTTTTGTGTATTACCGTCTAATAATCCCATTTATCTATTGTTTTTGTTGTTGTGTAGTTTTCATATCTTCTTGTCCAGCGAGCTGTGCTAAGTTAAAGTCTTTAATAGATACTCCAGCAAGTTTTAAAATACCAAGCACTAAACTGTTTTCTTCAGAAGCATCGAGCTCAAAGTTTCTATGACCATTCATCGTAGGGTCATAAAGAGCGTTTGTTCCGTGAACAGCATATGTCCAGTTTGGAGGTGAAGGTCTTTTAATGTAAGAGCATTTGTACTTTCCTAAATTATTAGAAGCTGGAGAAATTATGATTGAATGATCGTTGATATAATACACAGGTCTTTTTTGTGTAGATTTAGTTAACAAGCCGCGTTCAGATTCAATAAAGTTTTCTAAAGTAGTTTCTTGTACTGTACAAACAAGAGTGTTAGTATTTTCGTCTTCACACCAAACTTTACCCAACCTATAATAACCATGTAATCCTCCTTCAAGAATAGGTGTAATACCTAAAAGTCCAACAATTTTTTTAAACGGACTTATTTTTTTATCTATTATATCAACCATATCACTGTAATGACTATTATTACCAGGCGCTCTTTCAAATTGATTTTTATCATAAAAATATTGCTCAAATATTTCCATCTGAGCAAGATCTGCAAATAGATTAAACTCTTGTGGAGTAATATAACCTCTTTGTTCTTTATTGGCTAGCGCTAAAACTTTTTGATATACATTATCAACTCTTACCATAATTTCTTTTTAATTTGTAGTTTGCAATCGCCCCGTAGAGCGACTGCATCTACAGTTAGATTAATTTAATCTTTTTTCAATATTGGAGTAAATCTCCATTCCTTCGTCAGTTTTAAACCAAGCGGCTAAAGCTGAGTAAGGGTGCTCATCAAAAGGAACGTTCATTAGTTTTCTATCATTAGATCCCCATGAAAAAGTTCTTTGATCAGAAGATAATTGTAATATTCCCATTTCAGTTGCTCTAATACCAAAGTTTCTAAGTACAACGTTTTCATCATTTACTAACTCTAAGAACAGCTCTGGATTTCTTTTAGCGTATAATAACAAATCTCTTCTAAGCTCCTTAGAACTCATGTCTGATACCTTAGAACCAACTTCAACTCGCATTATAGCTTCTGCCATATCAATATCGATGTTATTAGCCGCGTTTAATGCTTCTATTTCCATTTCTAACCAAGCTATTTGGTTTATTGCTTTTGCAACTGGTTTTTCTTCATAAAACATTTTGTTTCTATCAGGGTGATATAATGAAAGTAGTTTTTGTAAAACTGTTTTTTCTTTTTCAACAACTAGCATACCATTTCTAAAAATAATATGTTCTAGTCTTTGGTCACCTTTCATTTCATCTACAAAACAAGTTTTTTGATTTTGACAATACTTAAGTTCTCTTTCGTAACCTTTTTCTTGATCAAACCAGTGTATGTTTGCAGATCTAATAGATCTA
>Ga0098042_1000190_pt1 | contig 23573 bp, 28 predicted proteins | sample 9_EtaG_FD_75066 | JGI IMG/M metagenome (GOLD analysis project Ga0098042, IMG submission 75066) | Marine viral communities from the Subarctic Pacific Ocean - 9_ETSP_OMZ_AT15188 metaG | ecosystem: Environmental > Aquatic > Marine > Oceanic | place: Pacific Ocean | collected 2015-01-10
ATTTGTTGGATCCGACAACAACAGTCCCTCCGTTGATTTGACGGTAAGTGCGCGGCCATACCCCGGTGCAAACTTCAATCAAACCAACACACAGGGCGTAACAAGAACGGCGACCACTCCTGTGGAGCAATGGACAAATGAAATAGATGTGCGTCTTCGTGGGAGATCTTTTGCCTTTAAAATATCTTCTAGCACCACAGGAACAACTTGGAAGTTGGGAGCGCCAAGGATAGATATTCGCCCTGATGGGAGACGTTAATGTCCAGCAGGGTAATAAATTTCCCAAGATTTCCTGACGCGCCTGAAACTTATACGCAGGAGCATATGGATGATCTAATAAGAGCCTTGGGTTTTTTCGTAGATATTGTACAAAATCCGGGTGAAGGAAGAGCTACCAAAACAGTTCTTACAGAGATGCCAACGTCAGATTCTGGACTAGAGGTCGGAACCTTGTTTAGAATTGGCAATGATGTTAAGATTTCGCTACTGGATACAGCGGTTCCTGATAGTGCATCCGCAACAACGTCGTTAGGGTCAGTAACAGTATCGGTTTCGTGATATGAAATTAAAAGATATTTTAAAAATTGCTGCTCCCGCCGTTCTTGGCCCCATGGTCGGTGGATTGCCATTTTTATCAAGCATCCAAAATCCATTCATTCGTTCCGCTCTTGGCACAGGAATTGGCTCATTAGCATTTGGCCGCAAACCTAAAGATGCGCTTCGTGACGCTCTTGTTGGCGGACTCAGTGGCGGCATCATGGATGGATTTGGCACAGAAGCGGCACAAGCGACTCAGGCTTCGCAAGGCAATCCTCTTTTAACAACTGGGACTGCCCCAACACCAACAAATCAAATTGCCACCACAACACCAGCCAATACGAGCGGAGGAACAGGCATTGCGTCTGTGATCGGCAAAGGACAGGCGCTTGATGCTGGAAAAGATTTAACCATGAGTGGTGAGCTTCTTCGTAGTCTGAACCTCGCTGGCGAAAAAGAAGGTAACCTACTGTTCAAATTACTGAATACACAGATGGGTGAAGGCATTGCTGCTGGCCTTGTCGCGCAGTTGCTTGCTGGTGATGAAGAAGAGCCACAAGGTTCATATGAACGCAGGCCATTTGGTGAGGGCGGCCCCGGCGGTCAACTTGGCGGCATCCAATACATGAAGGCTGGTGGAGAGCCAGACTTCTTCCCTCGTCGCAATGGCGGCATTGATCCAAGCGAAGGGTCAGGGACAAAAGATGATGTTCCTGCCTTGTTACTGGCTGGTGAGTTTGTTCACACCAGAGACGCCAATGAAGGCTTGGGCAAGATGATGGGCGCAAAAAATAAAGATGAAGCTGCAAGAATGGGCATTCAGGCTCAATATGAGCTTATGGATGCTTTTGAAAGGATGGCGTGATGGCAGTCCAAACCGTTGAATCCGTACAGCGATTAGCGCCGTACCTTGAAGGACTAGAAAAGCGGCTTTTACAGTCCGCTTTTGGTACTTTTGATGGCGACAAACAAACCTCCAAAGGTTTGTTGGATAGCGCTCTTGGTCTTCCTCAGTTCCAAGTCGCTGGGCTTGATCCTCTGCAACAAGAAGCACTGCGACTTGCACCAGAGATGTTTGGCTCATACGCGCCATTTATCAGAGGCGCAGGAGGTCAAGCTGCTGCCGGTTCTGGTGCTTTGGCTGGTGGCCTTGGTATGTTGGCAGACCCACGCGCTGCTGTAGATATGTACATGAACCCATATCAAGATGTTGTGGTTGACGAAATCAATCGTCAAGCAGCGATGGGTCGTCAGAAAATGGCCGCACAAGCAGATCGTGTTGGCGCATTTGGTGGTTCACGTTACGGAGCGCAAGAGGGCGAGGCAGAAGGCCGTAGGCTTGCAGCGATTGGTGAGGCTCAACGCAAAGGCTTTGATACAGCCCTCACAGCATCTCAGAACGCCGCAAAACTCATGGGTGGCATTGGCTCTGCATATGGCAACCTTGGAGCCACAATGGCTGACATTGGCCGTGTAGGCTCAGAGCTTGGCCGCGCTGACCTTGGCATGCTTACATCTCTTGGAGAAATAGGTCGTAACTATCAGTCGCAAGTTCTTGAGGCACAGCGGCAGAATCAGTTGCAGCAAGCGCAAGAGCCGTTCACGCGAATTCAACTTGGCCAACAAATGCTTAAAGGTTCGCCAAGTGCTGATCTTGCCAGCACATTTAGAACAGCGGTTACGCCAAGCACTAATCCGTTCTTAGCTGGTGTGGGTGCTTACACTGCCCTTCAGGGTGTGCAGTCTGGCAATCAGTCTAAATAGGAGCGCATGATGGCGATTAGACCAACAAAAGGCTCTGGTATCGGACAAGTCTCACCGTTTGATTTTTTAGACAGAGGATTAGACGCCTCATCATTGTTAGGTGCTGGCGTTAACCCAAGACGATCTGGCATACGTCAGGCCATTGATTTGTCTGGGCAAAACAATAAAATATTGCCTCGCAACTTTAGTCTTACTGACGTTTCTCCTGTTCCGGGGTCGGTTGGCATGAGTGAAGTTCCTGTGACTGGCGCTCCTGATTTAACGCCTTCTTTTATTACTACCGATGATCCGGCAGGGTTTTCCATTCTTACCCCAAGAGGCCAAGAATCACTTGATGAATTTCTCGGCATGTTGTCTATCGCACCAAGGCCGGGAGGTCCGGCTCAAGTGCGGGACGCTAAAGCGGCTGCACGAGCGCAGGGTCTTGACCCTGACATTGGTCCCGGCGGCTTGGACTTTGACATGCCTAATATGGATGCTTTCAAAGCCTTTATGGACTATGACCCAAACAAAGACGCTGGATTTGCGGCATCTTTTATAAATGCACAAAAAGATGTCATGTCTCAAGACCCGATGAATACAATGGCTTATCGCTCCGCTAATGCGGCAGCTAGTGCTGCTGATGCGGAAGAAGGAGCGGCGAGTGGCAGTGGAGCAGGGGGCGATGGCACTTCTACGACAGATGCAGATGGCAATGCTTTAGGCGCAGTAGACTATGACAGTGTTTCTCAATTTCCCACTGATTCTGATGACCCCGATGAATCTCCCGCAGAAAAAGCATTTAAATCAGGAATGGATGCCTATTTAGCTGCTTTAGGGCAAAAATCAGATGTCGGTTCAATAGATGATTACAAAAAACAATTTTCTGATGCTACTGGCATTGATACATCTGGCAAAGTAGATAACAGCACAGCGTTGATGGCTTTTGGTTTGGCTCTTATGCAGAACAAAGCTGGTAAGGGTTTTGATGTAGGTGAAATGCTAAGTGCCGTTGGTAGCGCTGGTGAGAAAGCGTTGCCTGCTGTTGCCGCTGCTAAGAAAGAGGCAAAGGCTGGTCAAGTTGCTGCTGGTAAGTTTGCTCTTCAACAACGTGCAAACGATATTACTACAGCAATTTCAAGACGCAATAAGATTGCTGATCGTATTGCAGAGCTTTCTGACAAGGCTTATGACCGCGATACTCAGCTTGCCGTTGAACAATTGAAGGGAACTATAAAGCTTGAAGATCGTAGGCTTCAAGAGCTTGCAGCTAATCAACGTGCAAGCACTGAAAGTCTTGCTAACGCTGGAAAACTTGGAGAGCCAAAGAAAATACTTGTTGGCGGTTTTGACAAAAATAAGTTCGAAGTCCAAGCGCAACAAGTTGGTGATACAAATGTATTCCAAATTATAAATCCTAAAGGTGCTATGCGTACAGTGGACAGCATGATTAGAGGATCGTCTTCTGGTCTTGAGACAGCACAAAGAATGAAAGAAATCGCGGCATCTGGAGAGATTACTGGATATAAGAACTTGTTTAATACACTTCAGTTAGTTGGTGAAGGTGTTTTCTCTGTTCCATATTCAGGTGAGGTAGACAACAAACAAGCCGAATATAAGGCGGCTGTTGGAAAAATGTTGACTCAGTTCCGCAGACTCCTAACAGGCGGCGAGGCTGGCAATGCTATTTCTGACAGAGATGTTGCCATCATTGAAAAGAATTTGGGGTATCTTGAGCAGTCCCTTCTTGGAAATGTAGCAGTATCTTCGCAAGAAATTATTGCAAAAGTTGAAAACCTTGAAGAGATGTTTGAAGCCAGACTAAGAGATCATTCTGACTTCAAGAGAAGTTTGATTGAAATGGGCCAGCCAGCGGGTCAATATATGGAATACAATCTTGGTGAAGATGACGACTTTACAGATGATTTTCTTCCCAACTACACTTTGACAAAAGGACCAACTGGGAATCCTCGTTACGTCCTTAAAGGATAGTATTTATGTCGGTTATCGAAGTAGCGGCTCCTAACGGCCAAATTCTAGAATTTGAAATATCTGGAGATCGCCCTAGCTCTGGTGAAGCAAAAGCTATTCGAGAAATCTTGAGTGGCCTTGGAGGAGATCAGTCTCAACTGGCTCAAAAAGAAGAAGATTCTTTCGACACAAAAACCGGCGTTAAAAGCGGCAAACTTCGTGCCGCTCTATCAGCGGCTGAAACAGCAGATGAAGAAGATGCGATTCTTGCACGGGCTGGGTTCTCCTCAGAAGACTTTACAAGAGATCGTCGTGGTAGACTTGCGCTAACGCCAACTGGTGCCGCCAAGACTGGCATGGAGACTGACAAGAACGTTCTCATAGATGAAGAGGGCTTCAGTCGTTATGACTTTGCGGACTTCGCTGGTATTGCGCCAGAGGTAACTGGTGCCATTGTAGGCGCTGTAAAAACTGCGCCTCTTGGCGCTCCGGGTGGAGCGCCCGGAATGCTTGCTGCTGGTGCATTAGGGGCAGCTACAGGTGCTGCTGCTGGAAATCTTTTTGAAGAGGGCATTGAGGGTTTATTTGACGTTTCTAAGCAGACGGCTGGTGAAATAGCCAGAGACACAGCTAAAGAGGCTGCAATTGCAGGTGGAAGTGAGCTTCTGTTTGGCGCTCCGTTTGTTGCTTTTAAGTTATTATCTCCCAAACCGGGTGTCATACAAGAGGGTGGGCAGCAACTAGATGATATTGGTTTGGCTATTAATCGCAAATATCAGCCCACAAAACGAGCTATGGGAATTTCTCCACTCGCTGCAAAACTAGAACAAGTTTCAGAATCTGTTTTTGGCGTCAGTCCTCGCATGCAAAAGAACTCCACACAGATGAAGGTGGATCTGGATAGATACAATCAGGTAATTAATGAGGCTGTAGATGCAGCACAGGGACAATTAGCTGGAGACTTTCTGCTTGAGGCTCAAGCTTTAACCGGTCAAGCACTTTCCAGCGCTGCGGCTAATGCAAGATCATCTATCATGAGCCAGTTAGACGATTCCGTGAAATCTGTTACGGGCAGCCTCAGAGAAAACAAAGCGTTAGACGATCAATTGTTCTCGTTAGTTAATGACTCTTTCAAAGCTTTTGAAGAAGTTAATACAGCTAACTTCTCGCTTATTGACGATGTTATGAGCAAGTCCATTGGACAAGCGGACATCCTTCCGACCAATAGCTTGAAAGAACTTGCTGATAGCTTCCAACAAAAATATGGGCAAGTGGCTATTGGTGGAGTGGATAGCGGTGCTAAATCTATGGCAGACAGCCTTGCTGATCAAATTGGTCAACTTGGCAATAAAGCAAGCTTTACCACGATTTACAAAAATCGTGAAAATCTCGCTAGAGCAATGTATGCAGCGCCCAAGAAGTTTGGCACTGAATATCAGATGCAGAAAGATGTTCTTGCTGCTTTGGACAACATTCTTACGTCTTCTAATATCGAAACTCTCGCACAAGGCATCGGCAAAAGATTTGGGACTGAAAGTGTAAAAGCGCTCAAGGCCGCGTCTGACAGCATCCCAGATGCCCGTAAATTCTATAATGAAGGAATGAAAAAATTTGAAAGCATCGAAGCCGCGACAACAGGAAAGAATTTAGTGGCAGCTTTGCGGCGAGGCGAATCACCGTCAAATCTTGCTGGATTTGGCATGTCACTTATAAAGAATGGAAACAAAAAACCTTTAGAGAATCTTCGTGCCGCTTTGGGTACTGGGCCGCAATATGAAGCAATCAAAGGGTCTATTGCTAAAGAGTGGATGAGAACAACTTTGAAGAACAGCGGTTTCGACACAGCCAATCCATCTCTATTTAACCCTGACAAATTAATTAAAGCGATTGATGATCTTGGAGAAACAGGCGAAGAATTGTTCGGGCAGCAACTTGCCGGAATCAGATCTGTAGCTAAACAGATGGACAATCTTTCCATTGGCAAAGTAAACCAGAAAATTTTGGATGATGCTTTTGAGGCCGGTTTAGATCAATCAGTGGTAGCCGGAATGAGAAGCGCTTTAAATGCTGCCCAGAGCTTTAGTGCTGTTCGTAAACCTCAATTACTTAAAAAACTTAATGACGGAACCTTGGAAGCTGATGAAGCTTTAGAGCTATTCCTCGCACCTAACGCGAAGAAAAAAGAAATCCGGGCAATAATGAATTCTTTTGAGCGCAGCGGCAATGAACAAGCCATTGCCAGCATTAGAGGCGCAGTTCTTGACGACATTTTTGAAGGCATGGGGGCTACAGTAAACGCTCAAGATTTAGCGGGGCTTGCTGGTCGCATTGCAAAAAGAGACAAAAATCAAAAGCTGGATATCCTTCTCGGCAAAGAAATAGCTCAAGATGTCAGAGAATTTGGACGCATAATGAAAACCTTGTCCAAAGACGCATCTACTTCTGATCTTGTGGCTAATAGCATAACTGTAAACTTTATGAGTCAAATTGGTCGTATTTCTCGTCTATTCTTAGTCGGCAAGATATTTGACGGAAGTGGCGCTGTGAAACAAATTGATGATGCTTATAAACTTAGTAAAGGCATGCCAGTAGAAGAGCGTGCAAACTTTATAGGCACAGTCGTAAACGGTTTGTTTAAGCCCGTGCCACAAGTATCAGCGCAACTTGCAGATGAAGGTGCTAAGAACACGGCTCGTGAAGTGGAGGCGCTCGGCAATAGACTTACAGATCGTGTGACGCAAATCACCACACCATCCACTGCATCTGGCATTGGATCTGTAGACGTAACGCAACCATTAACGCCGGACATAGCTCCAGCAACCGGAACAAATGTACAGGTTCCGTCAATTACCACTGACGCAACGCCCGGTGCAAATATTCGTCAAATGGCCACAAACAATCCCGAAGTAGCAAGGGCGCTTGGCATTCGTGGCGCAACAGCAGGATTACTCTAATGGACATGGATAAACTCCGGCAAGAGATTGCCGACGATGAAGGTGTGAAGCTTAACGAAGATGGGCAGCACATCATTTATTTAGATCATTTAGCACTACCCACCTGTGGAATCGGCCACCTCATTGTAGAAGGTGACGATGAGCATGGGCAGCCTGTCGGCACCGTTGTTAGCGATGAACGTGTACGCCACCTGTTTGCTCGTGACTGTGCGGTGATGATAGATGACTGCAAAGTTCTGTATTCAGACTTTGACGATCTGCCAGAAGAGGTGCAGTTGATCATTGCAAATATGATGTTCAATATGGGAAGACCGCGCCTGTCAAAATTCAAGGACATGAAGGCGGCTGTAAACGCAAGGTCATGGAACGCCGCAGCCGACGCTATGGTCGATTCCAGATGGTATGATCAAGTCACCAATCGAGCGAAGCGTCTTGTGGCCCGTATGAGAGCTTTAGAGGATCAAGCTTAATACACATCATTTCTTGATTGTCTTCACGCTGTATGTCGGCATCCACATACACAGATAGCCTGTGACACTCCTCGTGTGTCTCAGCAGACGATAGCGCAACCACATCGTACTCTGTGGGCGCTACCGCCGTTACAAGAATAAGCATCCATTCATAGGGCATCTCTACCCCCGTGTAGCTGATCCAATCCCCATACTGGCCACATTGTTGCCATAATCTTTATCGTATGCGTCTTTGACCAACTTGGCAATCTGTAAGCCAATGGTGCGGTGTTCTTCTTTCGCCATAGCGCGAAGCTTATTGTATGTGTCCATGTCAACGCCAACCGACTTGACTTGTTTTGCTTGTTTCATCACAATCTCCCAAAGATTCCCACAACGGCCCACATATTACCATGTATCCATACAGACGCAAGAACAAGTACGGCGCGAAGAAAACCACTGTCGATGGTATTACATTTGACTCGAAATGGGAGGCGCAGCGCTGGGGTGAGTTGCAAGCTATGGAACGTGGTGGGCTTGTAAGAGATTTAGAGAGACAAATAAAATACGATATCGTAGTGAACGGCGAAAAGATTTGCCGATACATTGCAGACTTTAAATATAAAATAGTTGACGACGACGGCGCGGAGACAGAAGTAGTTGAGGACGCCAAAGGATTTGAGACTGCTGAATTTAAAATAAAAAAGAAGTTGATGAAAGCAGTTTATCAAATAGATTTATATCTTTCTAAAAAAGCTGTTGACAGGCGATGATTGCAACCCTATGTTGAGGATGGTTTGACGACCATCACAACAGGAGGGTTCCATGAACTCAGCAGACATCATGGCGTTCAATGACCTGTCATCGCTCAAAGAGCATCGTGACAGCATTAAGGCGCAGATCGCAAGTCTTCAGTCTCAAATGAAGATTGTGAATAATACCGTTCAAGACATGTATGAGGAGACTGCCCGTATGCAGCTTGCCCAACAGGGTAAGGACTTTGGGCAGACCACCATCAACACCGAAACTCATAAGGTGTCGATAGATTTCCGTAAACGTGTTGATTGGGATCAGGACAAACTCAAGCAAGTGCTTGACTCAATGGATCCTGACGCTGCTCGGCATTACGCAACCATCAAGATTACGGTTGCTGAAGCCAAGTATCAAAACGCACCACCAGAAATCAAAGCTGCTCTTTCTGAAGCGCGGACTGTGTTTCTGCAAGGTGTAACCGTTGACATTCAAGATAAGGAATAGGTGTATTATGCAAATCATCTCCGCCGCAGAAAGGCTTGCCGAAAAGCGTGGCCATAAGATTGTGGTCGCTGGTAAGTCTGGTGTGGGGAAAACATCACTGGTGCGTACCTTGGAAATGGACAGGACTCTGTTCATGGACTTGGAAGCTGGTGATGCCGCCATTGAGGGCTGTGAAGTCGATGTCATTAGACCGCGCACTTGGCAAGAGTGCCGTGACTTTGCATGCTTCCTCGGTGGCGGGAATCCCGCGCTTAGTGATGACTCTCCATATAGCATGGCTCATTATGAGTATGTGTGCCAGATGTATGGTGATCCAGAAGCTGTCCTGCAAAAGTACGATACGATCTTCATTGACAGTATCACTGTAGCAGGACGCTTGTGCTTCACGCACAATCAAAACCAACCAGAAGCAAGGTCAGATCGCACTGGCAAGCTGGACACTCGCGCAGTGTACGGCGCACAGGGCCGTGAGATGATGGCTTGGCTTACTCATCTTCAACACATCCGCGAAAAGAATGTCATCTTTGTTGGCATCTTGGATGAGAAGACTGATGAGTATGGTCGGCAAACATATGAGTTGCAGATAGAAGGCTCAAAGACAGGGCGTGAATTGCCCGGCATTGTCGATGAGGTTATCACGATGGCTACTCTTGTGTCAGACGAGGGCAACATGTTTCGTGCGTTTGTCTGCCAAACTTTGAATCAATGGGGCTATCCAGCAAAGGATCGTAGCGGTAGGCTTGATGCTATCGAAGAACCCCATCTTGGCAAACTGTTTGAGAAGATGTCTGGGCCGCGTCCAGATGCAATGCAGTTTGTCGATCCCACACAGGTCAAAATAGCAGAGGGAGTTAATTGACCATGCTTAATTTAAACAACGTATCTTACTCTGATAACGGGCCAAAGGAATTTGATTTGATTCCTGATGGCACTGTTGTCCGTGCTTTCATCAAACTTGAGGGCGGTGATATCGAACTGCCTGAGTTTGGGGGCGGAACATATTTCAAGTCGTCACAGAGTGGCGCGAAATGGATGCCTACTGAAATGACCATCGTTGGTGGCCCATACGACAAGCGTAAGGTTTGGCAGAACATCTTTGTCGATGGTGCCAAGCTGGATGAAAGTGGGTTCTCAATAGCCAAGCGTATTGGCCTTGAGACGATCAAGCGCATGGTTGACAGCCACTTCTCTATCGCCATGAAGGACGATTCGCCAGAGGCCGCGCAGAAGCGTGGCAGCATCAATGGTGTCCATATGCTGAATGGCATGCAGATTTGCTTCAAAGTCGGCATTGAGAAGGGCAGCAACGGTTATGCGGACAAGAACAAGATCAAGACCGTATTGACCCCAGACTCCAAAGAGTTTATTGCAGGAGATCCTGCGGCAGTCGCTCCAGCGGCTACTCCCACTCCACAGGCGGCCCCAGCGCCTAGCGCACCGGCCACCACAACTACAGCGGGGGTAACACCGACATGGGCGCGTTAAGTTTTATTAGGTCATTTTTTGGCGGCAACCCTCGTGAGGTCGTCAAACTCGGTAAGGGGGGAACCGGGGCCGTAAATCCCCCCACTATCGTTGAACTCAGCAAATCGGATGGGGTCAAGGATTATTGGAAAGAAACTTACAAAGTAGACAAGTCCGGTAATAAGAAGCTTGTTAAAAAAGAGTGGATAACTCCTAAGTTTTGCAATGATACCTACACCATGATATCTCGCAAAAAAGGAGCCACGGTTTCTGAGATCATGCAAAGGACGGGCAAGACCAAAGGCACGATTTATCAGGAAATCTCTTTGCTCAAGAAGAATGGCGTTAAGTTTGTGAGAACTTATGAAAAGCCATCCTTTAGGTTTAGAGTGAAGTGACATGTTGCTCCGTCCGTATCAGGAGGTAGCAATCAATGATGCCGCTGATGCTCTGGACAAACATGGCAATACGCTTGTAGTCGCTCCCACTGGGGCTGGAAAGACAATCATGCTTTCCGCTCTGGTGGGTAAGCGCCGTAGTGTATCCAAAGATGTTTTGATCCTACAGCATCGTGACGAGTTGGTTTCACAAAACTCCACAAAATTTCAACGTGTGAATCCGAAATTATCTGCGAGTTACGTCAACGCTTCACAAAAAGACTGGGGCGGCGACGCAGTATTCGCAATGGTTCAAACCCTTTCACGCGAGAACAACCTGAAGCATATGCCCAAGGTTGACCTTATCGTTGTGGATGAAGCGCATCACACTGTAGCCGACACATACCAACGCATCATTAATGCCGCTAAGAGGGCCAATGAGGGGGTGCAAGTCGTTGGCTTTACCGCCACCCCCAACCGTGGTGATAAGAAGGGTCTGCGGGACGTATTCACGAATTGCAGCCACCAGATCGAAATCTCCACATTGATTCGTGAGGGCTTTCTTGTGCCGCCCAAAACATTCGTTGTGGATGTTGGGGTGCAAGATGAATTGCGTGATGTACGCAAGACTGCATCTGACTTTGATATGGCAGATGTCGAAAAGATTATGAACCGCCGCGCTATCAACAAGCGCGTGGTTGAAGAGTGGTTAGATAAGGCTGGAGATCGTAAGACCATCGTATTCTGTTCAACCATTCGTCACGCAGAAGATGTGTGCGAAGAATTCGTTGGGCAGGGCGTTATCGCTCATGTTGTTACAGGCAATACACCATCTAATGAACGTGAGGAGATTCTACACGATCTCGCGCACGGTGAGACACAAGTGGTGGTAAACGTCGCTGTCTTGACTGAAGGGTTCGATGCGCCGCCTGTGTCATGTGTGATATTGACACGGCCATGTTCGTACAAGTCCACAATGGTTCAGATGATCGGGCGCGGTCTGCGTACAGTTGACCAAGAAGAGTTTCCCGGCGTCGTGAAGACTAACTGTGTGGTGCTGGACTTTGGAACATCTGTTCTGACACATGGATCGTTGGATGACGCCGTTGATCTTGAGGGTTCCGGTGACAAGGAATCCGGAGAAGCGCCCAAAAAACCCTGTCCTGAGTGTAATTCCGTGGTGCCTCTCGGCGTTAGAGAATGTCCCTTTTGTGGGCATTTGTTCCGGTCCAATGAACAGGATCTGGATGGCTTTGAGATGACTGAGGTCGATCTGATGGAGCGCTCTCCGTTCAGATGGATAGATTTGTTCGGGAATCAGGCATGTCTCGCAGCTACTGGCTTTAATTGTTTTGCTCTAATCGCAGAAGTCGATGGCACATCTATGGCTGTTACCAAGAAAACAAACGGCAAGGTTAGGTTGATCTCTGTCGGCTCTAAGCGTCAGGTGATGGCCGCAGCGGATGACTACATGAGGCAGCATGAGACAGGTGATTCAGCAAAGAAGACGAAGCGTTGGCTGAACGATCCTGTAAGCGATAAGCAGCGCAGCGCATTATCTAGGCAGGGGGTAACCGTCAGTCCAATTGACTTCTCGTGGACGAAGTATCGGGCTGCTTGTATGCTTAACTACACATGGAATAAGCAATTTGTGGACAATATCGTCTACAACGTAATATCGGAGTGGGACGAATCAGCATGACAAGAGGTGAGGTAACTTTTTTGTTTCACAGAAAGGAAGGTGCGGCAGTACAAGCCACTACCTTCATGAATTTTGCAAACGTTAAAGACCTTGATGGCATGCAGCGTCAAGTGATTGACGCAATCATAGACTTCACTGAAGACAAGCAAGATCAGTATAGGTGTGTGACTGTTGTGGTCGATATACCTGATCTTGAGCATTACCTAACCGCAATGGTTACTTTTGATGAGGAGGGCGAAGAATGGCTGAACATGATGGCAGCGCACGAGGTGCAGGAGACAATCCATTAAGGCGAATTGCAGAATACTTTGAAACCGTAGGATGGAATAAACGTCTGGTTGATCTGACAGAAGACGAAGTGGTGGGATTGATATTTATCGCAAAGAAGACAGAAGGGCTAGAAGATGTCTACACAGAACCTTACCTTGCAGAGCTATTTGACAGGATCGTCCAAAATTCCGTCAAGCCAGAGCCAGCCACCATCCCCTTCTGAAGACGCAACAGCAATCATCAAAGAGCTAGATCGGGCTGTCATTGAGAAAGAGCGAAAGCAACCAGAACGCAAGTATCTGGGGGCTTCCTCTCTCGGTGATCCATGCGCTCGTAAACTTCAATATAGATATATCGGGCAGCCAAAAGACAAAGATAAAGGGTTTCCAGCGAAGATTTTACGAACATTTGCTCTCGGTCATACTATCGAAGATCTGATGATTATGTACTTCCGTGATGCTGGATTCGATCTACGCACGGAGAAATATGGGGAACAATTTGGATTCGACACAGCGGACGGCGAAGTTCGTGGTCACATCGACGGTGTAATATGTGGCGGTCCAGTACACCTCTCCTATCCAATGCTGTGGGAATGTAAATCCGCATCGGACAAGAAGTTCAACGAATTTGTTCGCAAAGGTATGGCGGAGGCTAACCCAGTCTATGCGGCTCAAGTGGCGCTGTATCAAGCATATATGAATTTGTCAGAGAACCCGTGCGTGTTCACGGTCCTGAACAAGAACACAAGTGAGATTTATATAGAGATGGTGCCATTCGATGCAGACCTTGCACAGAAGACAAGTGATAAAGCAGTGCAGATATTAGAGGCAACAAGGGGTAATGACATTCTTCCGCGTATCGCGCAGAATGACGACTTTCACCTTTGTAAGTGGTGCGAGTTTCGTAAGACTTGTTGGGAGAAAAAAGGAGCGGCCTGAGTAAACCGCTCCTTCATGAATAACGTCACTGACGGCAAAACAGCGGACGATAGGGATCAATATAATGAGTGTGGTAAGGTTTGGCAATACAACATCTAGTGTTTCGGCACATGAATTAGTCGAAGAGATTTCTAGAAAAGTTCCTAAAACAGAACAAATTCGCATCCTTCAGGATACGTTTCCTGCTGGGCGCATTCACGGGAAAACATTCTACATAGGCTCGTTGCTTGGTGACTCTGGCAAGTCGATGAAGATCGACATTGATCCGGCATCACCACATTTTATGCGTGGGCAGGATTTCAACGGTGGCGTTGGGGTAGGCGGGATCGTGAAGATTCTGATGCACGGCAGAGACATGAAGATGGGCGAGATCAAGGAGATGTTCTCGGATTATCTCGAAAACGCACAACCACAAATTGTTCGGGACAACGGGCCTGTCGAACATCCGATCAAAACACAATACAACGCCAACACACCGTATGACGCACAATACATCTACACCAATGCAGATGGCGAAGTGCTGGTCACGGTGCGTCGGTACAATGTGAAGGACATCACTGGGCAGCCTATGCTGAACAGCAACGGCAAGCCCAAGAAAGAGTTCAGGCCGTTTGTCGAGGGCGTTGGCTATTCCAAGTTCCCTGATATTCGCCCCATGTATAACATCCCAAACATCTTGGCATCAGAACGGGTGATTTGGGTTGAAGGTGAGAAGTGCGCTGACTCTTTGAATGATGCTGGTTACACAGCGACATGCACGATTGGCGGGGCTGGTGCGCTGACCAAGAAGACATCGGCGCAGTTCGACTTCTCTCCATTGCAGGGCAAAGAAGTAATCCTGTGGCCTGACAATGATCCGGCTGGCAAAAAGTTAGCTGACTTAATTCAAGACTTGGCTCTGGCCGCTGGTGCAAGGTCAGTCACAATGCTGACACCGCCCATGGGCAAACCTGAAGGATGGGACGCATCTGACGCTATCAGTGAAGGCTTCAACATTGAAACCTTCCTGAGTACAAAAGCTAAGTCTACAAAAACAAACATCAACCTACTGGATGATACGTTCTCGGTAGCTCGTTTCCAAGGCGAAGCACCAGAACAAAAGTTCTTGATCGAAGGCACATTCCCAATGGGTGTGCCGATTATCTTTGCTGCTGCTGGTGATTCGGGCAAAGGCATGATGACTCTCGACATGGGCATGAAGATCGCATCGGGTAAGCCAATGACAACTGCATTCGGTGGTCTGGTCAAAGAGTTCGGCAACGTGGTGATCTTTACGGCGGAGGATGACGAAGCTGAGATGCACCGCAGGATTGATCGCTTAGATCCATTCGGAGCTAGGAACGGCTACATCCACGATCTCAAGGTGGTGCCACTACCAAATGTGGGGGGTGTGTTCCCCATCATGACTGATAATCATGGTGAGTTCTCGACATCCGAAGAGTTCGAAAAAATATACGAACAAGTGTTACAGATGCAAAACCTGAAGCTCATTGTGTTCGATCCACTCGCATCTTTCGTACATGCTGATGTTAACGCTGATCCGGCTGCTGGTGCAGCTCTGACTGGTCTGCTGGCAAAGATGGCTACTGAAACTGGCGCATCGGTGCTTCTGTGCCACCACATGACGAAGATCAAGGAAGACGCAGTGATCAAGACACCAGAGCAAGCTCGTAACCTTATTCGGGGTACGTCTGCTCTTGTTGACGGTGTGCGCTCGGCATTCGCCGTCTGGCAGGTCGATACAGTTCGGGCCAAGAAAATGTGTGAGCGTATCGGTGTACCTTTCCAGCGCAACACTTGTTACGACGGCGCTGTCGTGAAGTCGAATGGTCCTGCCATGAGAAATGTTCGTAATTTTATTCGTGATATGAACACGGGCCTGCTGACTGATCGCACCGAAGAAATTACAGCGATGAACACAGGCACTGCTTTAGAGGCGAAGCTAGATGCTATGCTACAATGGATCACAGACTGCGAGAACAATGGTATCGCGCTGACACATATGAGCGGCAACAATGCAGTTCATAAGAGGTCTGAGGATTCTGACGCTCCTGATATTCTAAGAGGCGTGAGTAAAAGCTCTCTCGAAAAATATGTTCGGGATTTACAAGACGCTGGTCGCATCGACAAGTTCCAACTCACGCCAACTGGTGGTCGGGTCTGGCTTGGCTCTGTCGATGGGCCTATGAGTCGGGGTGAATACGAAGCAACAACAGCGCGAGATAATGTGTAATCAGGGGTTGCAATTTAGAAATCATTGCGTATATTAATCATTGAAACCTCTTTGTTTCGGTTGTGTGAATCCGGCGGCAGTCCCTAACAACTGTCGCCGGATTTTTTTACGACTCGTTTACGAGCAATTGTTCGTGTTTACGAGTATCCCAATAGTCTTCGCCATAATCATGAACAATTTCTTCTTCTGCGGCGATGTCTCTCAAAGCCACAAAGTCCAAAAATCTGTTATCAGTTTCACAAATTTGCCATTCGGCATTTGGATCTGATCCGTGGTTGTAGATCATGCCTGCGCCTAAAACACAGTAATAATCCCCATCTTCATCCATGCTTTGAAACACATAATCATTCAATCGACTGTTCTTTTTAAGATCATCATCGTCTATGACCACATAGAAGCAGGACTCTATGATCTCACCTTTGGATATGTGTTGATTGGCAAAGACTCCCATACCATCAATATTTGACTCTCTAACTTTTATCAGAGTCATTTCTTTTCTCATTACGCAGCATTTCGAGTCCAGCTTGTTGGCAGCGATTCGCCATTTCGAACATTTGTTCGGCATCCATTTCCACAACCACAACCTCCTTCAGTTCATCCATGCTGATGGCTATGCCGTCGTTGCGTGGGATGATCAGTACCCTTCTCATTTCGTTCTCCTATCGTGCTACATTCTTGCCACATACTTTGTAGCACATGTCATGCCCGTTAATTACGGCTAATTACCGCGCACAAAACTGCACAGGTTTTTGTCCATGAAAAAGGTGTTGACATAGGCATTGATTGCTATTAGCTATACAGGACTATCAAACGACAACCGAGGCTAAACCAATGAATAGAGACATCACGATTACTTACAGCAAGTCTGATCTTTGGTGGAAGACCACCCTTGAAGACTTGTGGATTACCATCCTTGAGGGTGGCAGTAACTATTGGGTGGACAAGATTGATCACAATGTGACTGCTCGTGTTTACGGCAATCTGGATGGGTCAGGAATTGACACAGAGTTCAAGAGTGAGTTGCCAAGCCTAAAGAATGGTGAGCATCTCATGCAAAACTTTGAGGTCATTGTTTATCATGGCGCGGATGAGTTCGACTCCCGTGTTTACAGCGAGACTGTCAGGATCAAGACGTTCGACGTTATCTATGATGGCATCAAGCTTCTGTCTGATGACGTTAAGATGACTATCATGAACAATGGTGATTGGGACGCGAATGACGCTGACCACATCTTCCAGCTTGGCGTATTTGGAGAGGTCCGTTATGGCTAACAAGATTGATCAGGGTGTTCATCTGTTGCTGACGCATGACGAAGCGCAGGCAATTCTGCAATCCATGATCGCAGGTGAGTATGACTACCTGAACACAGAAACTTGGGATTTTAACTACAGTCCAGAGCAAAAAAGGCTTTTTTCTTTGTGGGCCAACATTCGGCGCAAGATCAAAGATGAGCTTCTGGATAGTGCGGAGCATGCGACATGAGTATGGAAAATATGAAAAAAGCATTGAGCGACGCCGCGCCCGGTTTCGATAAGGTCGTGCCTAAGTTTCTTGGTGATGGCCCTACATTGTCTAATGGACTGTTGGCCGCGCTGGCAGAGCCTAAGAAGGGTCTTATTGGTTATAAGGGTGGCAAGTATGCCGAGGCTGCTCGTCGCAACACACAGGCTAGTATCGCTACAGCGCAGAAGTTCGTTGTCAGCAATAGTCTGGTTGAGCATGCGTTTCTGGCGTCCATGTCACGCCCCAAATATTTGATTGATATGTTGCAGCGTGGCATCCCTGCCTTCAGCAACATGTGGATCGAATGGGACGAGGACTTTCGTCAGGACATCGTTGCCCGTGAGATGAAAAAAGCTGGCATTGATTTTGACGCTACAAAAGCCGAAACAGCAGATCGCGTTGGCTACCACATAATGAATGTCAATGATCAGCCTCTGTACATGCCATATGTTGACGGATCAAATTTTGGTCATGAAGGAATTCATGGTGATCCAATGGGATTTCATATCTCTAATGATAGTGAAGCGGATGATTTTGCTGAACGTTATTTCGGTGATCTTGAACAATTCACTACAATAGAAGCTATGAACCTTGATTTTGAGATCACTAGCAAGTCTTTGCTTGGCGCATGGTATTATGACAAGCACAAAGATGATCCTAACTTTGAGCGTTTAAAGCGGACGTTTATCCAAATCCAAGCTGCGTCTATGCACTGGTCCGTGCCGCAACAAACTTTCGAGCGAGGATGGACCAATAAAGAGATGATGGAAATACGGGCTGGATCACTGAAAGCACAGGCTGGTGATGGCCGGTTCCTGATCGCGCTTCTGGGGTTGCTGAATTACGATCTAGTTGTTCATGAGACAGTACAGCCGCCAAAGAAGATTGATCATATCCGCTTTGGCCGTACCGTCCCTAAGAACGAGTACAAGGTCGTTACAATCAATCTGCCAAAGCCCCGTGGCAAGCGCATCTATCAGCAGATGTTTACAGGCCATGGAACGCCAAAGAAAGAACATTGGCGGCGTGGACATTGGCGGACACTACGAGACAAATCAGGCCGCGTTAAAAAGCGAGTGTGGATCGGTGAGATGAAAGTCGGGAATCCTGAGTTGGGTACCATCGTCCATGACTATAAGCTTGATAAGAAGATGAGTTAAGGGGAGTAGGAAGGCGTCCTTTCTGGGGCGGGGGGCAGTAGGTTCGCCCTCGTCCAAGCCAAAGAACCCGATGAATTGTTCGTCACTAGCATGTCCCTGCAAGGCGGATCGTTCTGAAAGTTCAAGTAGCGGAACACAAGGCTATGAATCTCTACCTATCCAAGGCTCCCCGACGCTGTTGTGTTGACACTTGGATAAGGATGGGCAAAACCGTCGCCTTCGGCTGGAGTCCAAGCTTACAAGTCGCGGACTCGCAAACAGCAGGATTAGCGGTTAATTCATAGAACACCTATCACTAACCGAGTGAGGAAGGGTAAATGAAAGAGGCACTGCAAAAGATCAAAGACGAGATGATGAGGCCAATCTACGAGAAGCGCAGACATCTTGGGTGTGAAATATGTGAAAATTCCTTTTATGGCTATTACAAGCCTAAATCACGGCATAGATTTCACGCCGTGCCAAATGGCAAGACATCACCGCATCCCACAAAAAAGGGCTGGCTTACAGTTCATACGCATGACGATGTTTTCTACCCAGAATGCCCAGATTGCGGTATGGACTCTTTCGTAAATGACTACAAGCAAGCAAAGATCAACATAGAACACGAGAAAGAACAAAAGCGTAAAAATAAGGCCGCAGCCGAAAAGCGCAAGGCAACCATAGAGCGCAAAAGAAAAGCTTATTGGGATAGGGTCAGACATGTGAGAGCGAACCCTAATGACATCACTATGGAAGAGTTAAAAAGCTACAACTTCATTGAGGCGCTAGTTGGCAGACCCTACTATGGCAGTCGAGACAAGGAAACGTTCTGGGATCAGAATGGTGGCAAAAACGGGAAGTATGTGGTGCAGTTCCATTCTCATTACAAAGGCCATAGCAGGTCGGGAAAGACGCATTACTACAATAATTGGTTCGATATAGAGGATACCGAGACAGGCGAAAAATTTCATGTATCACAGAGAGGGTGAACACGGTGAATTGTTCGTGTTCTGGTTTCGTTCTGGTTTGTGTTAGTTGGTTACAAAGTTGTAAGTAAATGGATGTAAGTTCATAAAGTTCAATGTTTACAATGGTTTGTTACTTACAACTTAGTGGTGGCAGTGATTGCTAAAAGTAACCAAAATGTGGGGTGTAAGTTATTGAAAAGGCTCAAACTTACAACTTCGGTTTTTTTACCCCTATAAATAGGGGGGAAGGTGTACGAACCTTCCCCCTGTAGCGTGAGGTCAACATGAGCGAAATCCAGAACAAATGCTGTGGATGCGAAAAGATAATCACAGGGGTCGTTGTCCAAAGAGATAGCGGGATCACTATGTGCGAGAAGTGCGATCAATTGGCTAGGAAGTATGAAGAGCCAAGTGCGGTCAGTAACGATGAACGTAAGAGAGTGAAGATTACAATGTCATTCGGATTGGATGATGAAGAAGATACGCTGACAGAATACGAACAAATGGTCGAGGATATGCTGGATCAGAAAGCAGAGAGAATTGGAATGATGAACGCAGGCTGGAAACAGACAGAGAGTGGTGTGTTCTATTATCCCGATGACGATAACCCTAACATAATTCATCTAAGCTATTAGGAGCGCATTATGCCAAAGGTTGGCGAGAACCTACCCAAAGAAGCATCACTGGCCGGACAGAAGCGTCTAACGCCGCAACAGCAAGAGTTCCTAAACAACTACCTGCACAAAGACATGACACAGACAGGAGCGGCTCGTGAGGCTGGCTACAAGAACCCTTCAGTGTCCGCAGTGCGCTTGCTACAAAGCAGCGTCGTACAGGAACGCCTACAAGAGATGAGGCTAGAAGCACAGTCACGCTTTGGTGTCACAATAGATAAGTCTATTCGGGATCTGAAAAAGATGCGGGATGAAGCGTGGAACGCCGGTAAAATTAGTGAGGCCATTCGGGCTGAAGAGCTACGCCTGAAGGCAGCAGGGCTACTGATCAACAAGCAGCACGTTGTGAAGGAAGATATTACCGCTGCAACCAAGGAGCAGATTACCGAGAAACTGGCTGAGTTCCGCCGTTTAGCTGAATCAAGAATGGTAAATGTCACACCGGATGTAGACGTTATTGAACATGACCCACAAGATATAGTGTAATATAGCGTAAGTCCCACTAAATCCCACTGCCCACACCGCGCGGGGGGAGGAGGCGGGGACTTCGGGGTTTTCCAGAAGAATTGTTCGGGTTCGGGACCATCGGGGTGGTCGGGATCGGGGTCTTCGGGCTTCGGGGTTGACTTCGGGCTTCGGGATCGGGGTATGATCGGGTTATCCTCCCTCGACTCGCCCGGCCATTGGCGTGATCAGTGGTCGGGTCTTTTCGGGTTCGGACCAAAACCCGTACAATTGTTCGGGATCGGGTCCGGGGTTCTTCGGGACGAGGATCCTCTAGAGAAGATCCAGCCCCCGGAGGACTCAACCTCCTCCTCCGGGGCGCTGCGAACAAACCCGTACAATTGTTCGTGTTCTTCGAAGCCCCCCGGCACCTCGTATTCGTTCCAAAAAAAAAATAAAAAAAGTGTGTTTTTGTTGTTGACCAGGGTCGCAATGGTTGCTATATATAATTCAAGAGTAAGGCAGGGGCTAGGATAGAATCTAAGCCGAAACCGGTCCAGAAAGCCAGAGAACAGACGGTGAGCATCTTGCTTTACTCGCCACAATCGAATAGGAGGCCATCATGGCTTTAGAAAACTTTATGACTAAAGAGTTCGCCGCTCAGTTCTTTGCCAAAGATCAACTGGGTCAAACCACATTCTTTGAGTGGTTGGACGAAGCTTTGACTTTCGCTGGCGACAACAAGACTTCAGACATCCGCACATTGGAACTCCAAACTGGTGAAGGCAACACCAAGACAATGTATGCAGTGCGAGTCTCAGATGCCTAGATTGGGGTTCGGGTTCGCAAGCATCGGAATGATTCTTCTCGTGCTGCTAACAGGAGTGGAGCCGATCAGTGAAGCAGCGTTTTGGATTCATGTAGGGTTGATGTACATTGCGATTGCAACCATCGGGTTGGGAGCAGCGCTTATGTACCGGAAATAGATTCGGGCTTTCTATATAGGGTGAAGGTCTGAATCTGACCTCCCAGCGGCACGGGCTGGGGGGTCTTTTTTTGTCCGTAGCTCAGAACCCGAACAATTGTTCGTTTCCACCAGTTCCACCAGTTCCGCCTGTCCCCCCGGTACCACATGATACTTTTTCTGCTTTTTCTTGTTGACAGTGTTGCAATGATTGCCTATATATAATGTATCAACCAAACAGAGGAGGCCGTCATGGCTGACATCAAAGAAGTACCGGGTGCAGGCACCTATGAGAATATCGTTGAGCTTATGGGCGCAATGGAGGCAGCAGAGTCTGAGTCCATGAGCGACATCACAGACCAAATCATGGAGATGCCGCTGAGTGTGTCCGTTAGGTCTGGCTGGCAACAGCCCGGTGTCAACGATCAATCACCAGAGGAATACGAACTCCTGCTGGGAACTGGGGGGCCAGCCGTCAGAGTATATGGCAGGCTCGACCAGTACGGACGGCCAAGGAGCGCAGAACTACAAGGCCAAGATTGGTTTACTCCATGGGAGCGCACCACCGTGGATCAGGATGAGGAGATCTTGCTGAACTTCGCAGGATATTTCTATTATGACTAAATACTTCGCGTATGGGTCCAATCTGAACATGGAGCAAATGGCGTCGCGGACGCCGCTTGCAACTTCAGAGGGCCAACTTTATATCGACGATTGGCGGCTCGTCTTCCGAGGCGTTGCTGACATCGAACCACACAAAGGTGGCCGCTTGGCTGTCGGGCTGTGGAAGATTACTAAACCTGATGAGGACAACCTAGATAGATACGAGGGCTATCCTCGGATGTATCGCAAGGAGGACATTCACGGCATGATGACTTACCGCATGAATAGCGTTGAAATCATCCCGCCGTATGAAGATTACTTCAACACGATACTCCAAGGGTATCGGGACTTCGGGCTTGATACCGATTTGCTCTATGATGCACTTGATGACTCATGGATGAGAAAGACAAGGGCAGACATATGGTAAATTGTTCGGGTTTGGGATAAAGGGCAGCCATCGGGCTGCCCTTTTTTTGTTCGGGATTCGGGGTTCGGGGTTCGGGGTCGGGGTCGGGGTTCGGGTTTTGAAGTGGATCTGGCCCCGGCGGATCTGGATTTGATGGATCGAAACCCGAACAATTGTTCGTAAACCAAAATCCAGTTAACAAATCTGGCCCCGTTCCGGCCAATTTTTTTTGGCCCCAACATCAATAATTTTGCCGCGTTCAGCGTCTATATTTTGAAGGCTCAAAAAAGTGAACAATTGCACTATATAGGTGTTGCCTTATGCAATGTTTGCGTGTACTTTTTAGGGACTGACGCAAAGTTGCGTCTTCACAACTGGAAAAAACTGAGGAAAATCAAATGCTTACATCAACAACATCACTCACACCACCGTTTTTCACTGCCGGCATTGAGTTGGAATACAAGTGTCAGCACACATATCGTCGCATGCATGAAAAGCTTTATCATGCTGGCTTCACTTGGGCCAAGGCGGTTTACGATGGGTCTGCTGCACCAGATGCAGAAACCATTTTTGCACCAATGCCAGTAGACGAAAATGGCATTATGCCATGCGCACAGGCAGACGTTGCCAGACTGATTGAGTTTCTGGAAAGTGAGACAGCCGACTGCCCGTCTAGTGTCACTGGTCTTGGCATGCACACCCATATTGGCAACCGGCTAGTCATGATGGACCCACAAGGCTATTGGAATGCCAGCAAGACTGAATTCGCATCTTCCAACAATGGCTCTACTACCATCCCATCGTATTACCAACCAAACGCTGGTGACATGACTGACGTAATGTCTATGGCCATGTTGAAAGACATTGTGATGCGGTATGCCGATCATCAGAGCGAGATTGACGCCATTCTGGCCCCGTCGCGTCGTGAAGGCGGCGCATCGTCTCGCTGGTGCCATAGCATCCGCCCCGTTGGCTA
>Ga0098042_1000192_pt1 | contig 23331 bp, 28 predicted proteins | sample 9_EtaG_FD_75066 | JGI IMG/M metagenome (GOLD analysis project Ga0098042, IMG submission 75066) | Marine viral communities from the Subarctic Pacific Ocean - 9_ETSP_OMZ_AT15188 metaG | ecosystem: Environmental > Aquatic > Marine > Oceanic | place: Pacific Ocean | collected 2015-01-10
CATTGGCAAGGACACGATAGAAAAAAATTTAAAGAATTATTAAAAAATGCCAGAAGAATACATATTCTACACGGATATTATTCACCGCATGTTTTTATCACAGAAAACAAAGATAAAATACATAGTGTGGGAATACATTGTTCAGTAGAAAAAAATATGAAAGCAGCTATGATGTTAGATATAAAAAAGTCATTCCACTTTCATATGGTACCAGAGTGGGAACAAGAAATAATCAGTTATGCAAAACACCCTTTTTGGATTGGGTTATCACAATGGAATGATATAGAACATATACCAAATTTTTATGAATTCAAACACAACAAAGATGTCGTGGACAGCAATAGAGTAGGATACGCCGCCAGAATGGAAACCCGAAAGTGTCCACACTTCTTACAAGGTATTGATAGTTTATTCTTTACAGATGTGGGTGATGTAAAATGGTGGGAAACAAACTTAGATTTAGATACTTCTAAATGGAAAATATATAATTATCGACACGAACAATTAGATATGTTTATGAGTCAAGATTGGGGTGTAAGTCATTCAGCACATATTTACGAACCATTTGGATATTCAATATTTCAAGCAGTTGATTTTGGTAAGATTCCTATATTGGCACACGATTGGTTACCTAAATATGATTATCCATTTAGAGCATCGACACCAAAAGAATTTAAAGAACAATATGATAAGATTTGTAAATTATCATTACAGGAAAAAAGAGATATATTGTTTCCATTAAGAGAACATTTAAAACAATGGGACAATAAAGAACAATGGAGAGATAGATTACTTGAAATATACAACAAGTAATATTTATTAGTATGAGTAAAGCAGCAAATCAAAATCTATCATTAGGAAAACTAAAACGAGCAGTAGACGGAACTGATTCCTATACTACTACCAATACTTCATTAGTAGGGCAAAATGCATCATCTACTGAAACAAGTATGTCATCTTTTTCCATATCATCAGTAGATGCTATATCTGGATTTACTTATTTATTTGAAGCTACTTCCGAGGATTATGAATTAGGATTTAGTAATGCAGGTGAGTTGTTTACATCCAAAATAGCAAACAGAACAGAAAACTTTACTTGGAGTAAAACAGGAAATCTTGGAGTAACTTTTGGTGGAGCAGATTACATAGCGTCAGTAACGGCACCGAGTATTACAAATACGGACGGAGCAATAGCTGGTTCTTTCAATCAATCAGGAAGTATTGTGGTAAAATTTCACGAAGACGGACAATCAGACGGATTCAATGACCACGCAACCAATTACAATACCAATAGAACAAAAGATATTGAAGTAGTGGATACTTATGGTGGTGTTCCAAGTTGTTTATTGTTTGGTAGTCCAGTTAGTAAGTCAGACGGAAGTGTAGTCAATGTAGAAGACTTAAACATTGGTGATGAAATACTTACGGTATCTTTACAAGGTTCTACTGACGAGAGTTCAGGTGATTGGACAAACGATACATTTGACAAAGACGGAACTTTTACACAACACTCAGCAAGTGTTATGAGAGTTCTATATGAATTTGCTAATAGTTATTACAATATAAATAACGGACAAGAAAAAATTACAGGTGAACACCATATGTTATATAGAGAAGCAGGTAATCAAAATTGGGTATGGAAAACAGCACCTAATTTTCAAGTAGGTGATTACTTAATGGGTAAGAGTGGAAATGAAATAGCAATAAGTTCCATAGTTCCTAATGTAAATGTAGACGGATATGAAGTTGTTCAATTAGATGTAGAACCAGATGACTTTTATGTTGGACAAACTTTCTTAGTTCACAACAAAGGTAGTAATGATGAACCTACTTATCCTTCAACAAAATGGACAACTGCACCAGGTGATGAAACTATCGCAGGTTCATTAGGAGATACTGTAATTACATCAGGTGCAAGAACAATACAATTAGCAAACGGAAGTGGAAATACAGCAATCACAAAAACACAAACAAGTGCAGGAGCAGTTACACTTACAATAGCACTATCAACAAGTGGAGACCCAGGAACAAGTGGAACGGATAATAGTGGAACAGGATTTATTTCGTTCCCTAAAAATGATTTGTCATTCACAAGTGGTACGGTTCATATGAGAATAAAGGCAGTAGCTGCAGGAAGTGGAGACGGAACAGGTTCCGCAACTATATCATTTACAAATAATGGTGTAACTAATTCAGATTTTGATATTACTTTGAATTTTACATAAAGTAAATGATATTTATATAAAAGGTTATGAAGAAAACAATACTCAATCACGAATATATAGAAAACTCAATAACGAAAAATAACGGAAAAGATGATGTAAAATATCGTTGGTCGCATGGTGCTACGGATAAACATATGGGAGACGGAATGATACTTTACTCTATGATGTATTTTTTTAAACCAACGATATCAGTATGTTTGGGAAGTGGTGGTGGATATATACCAAGAATTATGTGGAGTTGTATTAGTGATTTGGAACAAGAGGGTTTCAATACAGATGAGGCAAGAGTAATATTGGTAGATGCGGTGAACGGAGTAAATGGACAACCGGATTGGACCGATGAAGATAGTTTTTACAGAAAGAAGTTTTTATCTGAATGGTTACACACTACAACAGAAAAAGCATACTACGAATACTTTGTCAAAAGAGATATGAAAATTGATATGTTGTGGATAGACGCAGACCATACATACGAGGGTATACAAAAAGACTTTAAATTATATTCTCAAATTATGAGTGATAAAGGAATTATCATAATACACGATACTGATAAAGACTATGTGGATAACTTTATAGAAACCAAAGAACACGAAGACTACGATTTATCAGGTCCGAGTGAGTGGTTACGAAGATTTACAATAGGTTGGCAATATGATGATTATGAAGTATTGAACTTATTTAATTACGGAATAGAAAAAGACTTCCCGAGTTCTACGGGATTAACAATATTGAGGAAAAAATGAATTTAGTTACGGTTTGTGGACACAATACAACAATGTTATATCATATGTTAAATCATTATCATTTACATATGGACGAGATATTTGTAGTGTTGTATGCACATCACACAAAAGACCCAATCATAGAAGAAGGTTTACACATTTTAGATAAGTTTAATTTACAACCACACGAAATAATCGTTGATGAACCATTTAATTGGGAACGAGTAACGGAACATTACAATAAAGTCAAATTATTAAAACCAGAGGATTGGTGGATAGTCGCAGATGATGACGAATTACAATTATATTCAAAACCAACTTGGGAAATCATTGACGAGTGTGAAGAATATGGATATGAATTCGTTACGGGTGGTTTCGTAGACAGAATAGGAGAGGGTGGAGACTTTCCTAAAATAACAATGGAATCAAATGTATGGGAAGAAATGCCAGAAGCAGGATTCTTTCGTTATCCATTAAGTAAAGCTTGTCCAAATAAAGTCACATTGATGAAAGGGAAGGTTCAGGTTTGTTCAGGACAACATTATGTAGAATTTCCAGACGGAACAACATCTTGGGGTAGTGAACACCCAAAAAGATATCCAATAGAAAAGAACTTTACACAGGTTCATCATTTCAAATGGGACTATTCAGTATTGGAAAGATTAAAACAAGTAAGTAAAACAAAAGCAAATGTGTCATTTGCACAAGAGTATAAGTTAATGTTAGATGAAATCATCAAAAGTGATTACAAAATAGACTTGACAAAAGAAGAATTTATGTTTCAACGATTAGGTAATGGAAATTATCATCAGTATAAAAAATGGAACGATTTAACAAAAAAAATTGTATCGATTTAATGATTAAGTTGATATTTATTAATAGAGTTATAAACAACAAGAGGTTATTATATGCCACAAGATAATAAAAAAGAGTTAATGTTAGAAGAAAGAAAAGTAAAAGCACTTGAGAAAATTGCTAATGTTCTTGACGCTTTAACACTTTGGTTCGAAGACATTGACAAAGAAGAATGGTCAAATAGAGTTCAATGGTATTTGGCTGAATACTACGAAAAATACGGAAAAAAAGAAGAAAAATAAATGAAACTTGGAATAATTGTCCCTTATCGTAAAAGACCGGGACATCTTCGTAAGTTTCGTGAATCTATTAAATCTTACTTGAAAGACCAAGATTATGAATTAATCGTGGTTGAGCAAAATGATGATTTACCATTTAATCGTGGTAAACTACTCAACATTGGTTTTGAGTATGCGGTAAGACAACAATGTGATTATGTCGTTTTTCACGATATAGATATGTTACCAATAGATGTAGATTATTCTTATTCAGATGTTCCAATTCATCTTGCTACAAATTTCACTAATTCTAAAAGGGAAATATTCAAAACATACTTTGGTGGAATCACTATGTTCCCAATTGATTTATTCAAAAAGGTAAATGGTTATTCCAACGAATATTGGGGTTGGGGATTTGAAGATGATGATTTGTTAATGCGATTAACAGAACAAAATGTATTTACAGACTATGAAGTATATGATGTTCCAAAGGAATCAACATCTGGTATCTACTTACACGGAGACAAAAGTTATGTTGAGTGTAACAATATAATTGATATCACAAAAGACTTTACATTTCACATTACATTCAAACCAGACGACATTATACCAGATTATGATAAATCATTTGATGAGATGTGTGTATTTAGTATTCCGGGTTGGGATACAACGATAGGATATAATTCATTCAACAGATATAAATTTGAGTGTTGGGATATTGGAAAAGAGTGTCATCAAATTACATCAGATTATGATTATCCAAAACTAACCAGAATCAGCATTACTTATGACCAATCAAACAGATTATTGACTATGTATCAAGACGGAAAGGAAGTTGGTAATAAAGTAGTATCAAGAAAATTATTAGATACCAAAAAAGAAAAGTTCTATATTGGTATTGCAGATTTAAGAGATGACGATAGAAAAAGTTTTCGTGGATTCGTAAGTGATTTTGCCTATTGGGACAAAGCACTACAAAAAAATGAAATACAAGAATTAACAGAAACATTTGGTTTGAGTTATATGACTGATACAGGACAATATAGTAGTTCAGACAATATAAAAATTTACTATGATTTCAAACACATACAATTAAATCAAGCTTATCAATACGAAGAAGGTGAGATTGTAGATATGGTAAATCCAAGATTGTCAAAGTGTTATTCCAAAACTTACAATTGTATTCCTAAACCATTAAACGAATTAGAACAAAAGAGAATATCTATTCCCGCCAGACGAAATTCTACATTCGAAATGATTGAACACAAACCAGAGGGTTATTTAGAAGGTGGTTGGAAATCTGAATCAACAAGATTAAATCAGATTAGATTTTACAATCAAGTGATTAACAATGAATCCAATCTTACAACAGATGGACTTTCTACACTTAAATATACGAAAGTTTCATCAACAAGTCAAGGAAAATATTCATTTATTTCGGTAAAGTTATGAAGTTAGGAATATGTATACCATACAGAGATAGTGGAGACGGAGTTCGTCAAAGTCATTTGGATAGATTGATACCACACTTAGAAGAGTTCTTAGGTAAACAAGGTATTGATTTTACTTGTTATGTAGGACACCAAATCGATAATGAGAAGTTTCATAGAAGTGGAACTAAAAACATAGCATATTTAGAAGCAAAGAAAGATGGTTGTGATTATTTTGCTTTTCACGATGTTGATATGTTACCTTACGATGATTGTTATTATGGACATCCAGGTGATTCACCAAAACACATAGCAACTTGGTTATCACAATGGGGTTATACACTAAGAGACACGGAATACTTTGGTGGAGTAGTGATATTTACGGCTGAACAATTTGAAAGAATCAATGGATATAATACTGAGTATGTTGGTTGGGGTATGGAAGACGATGATTTATATTGGAGATGTGTTGAAAAAGGTTATTATGAGCAAAAGACTTTACAAGAAATAAAACAAAAAATGGTTTTATCATTAGACGGAAAATCTACACACATCAAGATAAATCCTTCAAGAGAACTTAGACGAATACCTACGGATAGTTTTAGAATTGACATCATTTGTAAACCCGAAATACCCGAACACGAACCAGAACATCTAATTGGTAAAGGTGATAACAAATATTTAAAGTATCCTTTGTTATCCAAAATGGGGTATGACTTTGGTATTGATTACAATAATTCAAATGCATTTGCAACTTCAATGTGGGATTGGAAAAATAATCACATATATCGTTGGAGACGAAGATATCAGAATAATTGGACAAAAGTTAGTTTGATACACGACAAAGACAATAAAAAAATCAGTTTTCAAATCAACGACCAAGACTTAGGTGAAAAGTTTGGTATCCAACAATCAACTATATCGTACGAAGAAAAATTAAAACGATATGCTAATGTTCCTTTTTGGTTAGGTTGTAATGACCCTAATAGTTGGGAAGGACAAAGATTCTTCAAAGGTGAAATAGCAGAGGTAAAAATGTGGAACGCATATGATGACTTAGTTTTACATTACGATATGACTAAATCAATATGTTGTGACCAAGGTTGTAAAAGATGTAAAGGAGAGTTAGTAAAAGATTTAAGTGAGTTTGGAAACCACGGATTAATATTCAATCGTAATATTAGATTTTTACGAAATAAAGAAGTTATCAAAGATAGTCCAGAACCACATAGAAGATACGGAACTATGGAGTGTATGTACCACGACGATGAAGGAATCGTAAACAATCAGTTTCAAGGAGATGTAGAACAAACATCTAAAAACGAAATCCTTTATAGAAAGAAAATGCAAAAAGGTGAAGTTGATATCGATAATTCAGGACTAAGACAAATGAAATACAAGATACATAGTATAGATACTATTTATAATAGACACAAGTTAATTAATGTAAGGTTTTAAATGGCTATAAAAAAAGTAAGAACAGAGTATGATAATCCAATATATGTGGAAACCGAAAGAAAGTTAAATGAAATCGGTAAGGGAATGTGTTTAGCAAAATGGACACAAGTAACTCTACAATTACAAACAGGACACAATCATAGTTGTCACCACCCAAGAACACATAAAATAAATACAAAAGAAATCGCAAGAAATCCAAGTGCTCTACACAACACTCAATATAAGAAACTTCGTAGAAGAGAAATGTTAACAGGTAAAAGACCCGAGGAATGTGATTATTGTTGGAATGTAGAAGATAATTCAAATAGATTTAGTGATAGGGTGTTTAAATCCACAGAAGCATGGTCTAAACCACACTTTGATGAAATCACTAACTTAGATTGGAGAGCAGACTATAACCCAAGATATGTAGAAGTAGCATTTTCAAATGCTTGTAATTTTAAATGTAGTTATTGTGCACCTGCTTTCTCAACAACTTGGATGGAAGAAATAAAAAAACACGGAGCATACCCAACAACAGATAAATTTAATTCATTAGAATATAATAAGGTAGAGGATAAAATGCCAATACCTATTCGTGATACTAATCCATACAAAGACGCATTTTGGAAATGGTGGCCAGACTTATATCAAGATTTACATACATTTAGAATTACAGGTGGAGAACCAATGTTAGCAAATGATACTTGGAAAGTTTTAGACTATATTCTTGAACAAAAAGAACCAAATAAAAATTTAAGTTTAGCTATCAATTCTAACCTTGGTATTCCAGATAACTTGGTTGACAAGATGATTGATAAGTTAAAAAGAATTGAAGATGAAGATAGAGTAAAAGAGTTAATTATATTTACATCAGTTGACACTTGGGGTGAACAGGCAGAGTATATTCGTAATGGATTAGAATTTAATAAGTTTTGGGATAATATGGATAAGATGTTAAGTTCATTGGATAGGGCAGTGGTAACCATTATGTCTACATTCAATGCACTATCAGTTCCTAACTACGACAAACTATTACAAGGTGTTCACGATTTAAAGATGAAACACGCATCACAAGATAGATATTGGAACTCAGCATTATTTTTAGATTCAAGTTATTTAAGATTTCCACATCACCAAACCGTACAAGTTTTACCAAGAGAGTGGGATAGTAAAATTTTACAACACGCTCAATATGCGGATTATTTAGCATTACCATTATTTCAAAAAAAGTATGTAGGATATAGTGATATTGAAATACAAAAAATTACAAGAATATATGATTGGGCAAAATCAACAGATGAAGAAAAAGTATTACAACAAAGATATAACTTTGGTAAGTATTTCCAAGAACACGATAAAAGACGAGGAACAGACTTTTGTAAAACTTTTCCTGAATTAGAAGATTTTTACAGATATTGTTTGGAGATTAAGTTATGATAAAATTTGACGGACAAGATTCATACTATTTACCAAGTCAATCAAGAAATGCTATTTCACTTTACGAAATAAAAGATATTACGAAAGATGATTTTAAAATAAAAACAAAAGTAAAGATTGATTGGGATAAATTAGATATGGAACAGAGAGCTTGTGGTATCGCAGTTTTCAACGGAATGGATATGGGTATTTTTTGTGGTGATTATAATGGACAAAAAATGATAATGGCACAAATCTGGACTGATGGAAAAGAAAAGGCAGATATGGAACAGGTTTGGGTAGATATAAATGATGATAGAAATACTTTTGATATTGAGCTTGATTATCAATATCAGTCTGGTTTAACTTTAAAAGTTGATAACGAATTAAAAACACTAATGTTTAAAAATAGAGTAGTTGATTATTCACAAAGTATGTTGTGGTTGGGTTGTTGTAATAATAATTTATATGTACCAGAACATTTACAAGGAAACTTAGTTGGTGAAATGCATTCATTTCAATTATATTCAAAAAGAGATTGTGTTGCAGATTATGACTTTAAACTAATGACACAATTTAAATGTTTTGATAAAAGTGGAAAAGGAAACCACTTGTTAAAAAAAGTAATAGATGAAGATTTAGGAAACTTAGTTATATTTTAATGATATTGATATCTCACAGAGGAAACATTAACGGACCAAATCCAGAAATGGAAAACGACCCAAGATACATTGAAAACACATTAGGAAAAGGATTTAATGTTGAGGTTGATGTATGGAGTAATGGTTCAGACTTTTTCCTTGGACACGACGAACCAGAATATCAAGTTAGTGAATTGTTTTTAAAACACGGAAGTATATGGTGTCACGCAAAAGATGTAAAAACATTTTATAAATTGATAGAGATTGAAGCACATTGTTTTTCACACGACCAAGATGAAGTTGCACTTACTACTAAAGGTTATCTTTGGTCTACATATGGAAATCAAATGACAGATAAATCTATTTGTGTTATGCCACCGAGAAATGTAGAACTACCAAAGAATATAGTAGGTGTATGTAGTGATTATGTTGAGGATTACAGATGAAACTAATATTGTGTGAGGGAGATAGTTGGACCGCAGGGGATATTATTGACCCTGAAATATTTGGTGATAGATTAGACAAAGTCAACGACCCACGAAACCGACCATACAGATTACCAAAAGTATGGCCACATAAATTAGGAAATCTATTGGGAGTAGAAACAGACAATAATAGTGTATCAGGTTCTTCAAATGACGGGATAGTTAGAAGACTATTAAAAAAGATTCCTGACTTACTAAAAACATATGAGTCAAAAGATTTATTTGTAATTGTAGGTTGGTCATCACCAGAAAGAAAAGATTTTTATTATAAAGGAAAGTGGGACGCTTGGGAAACAATGTATCCTGCACAATTGACACAAGACTTTTCGTATGACAAAGATTTACAAGAATTTTACAGAATATATTTAGAAAAGTTTTGGAATGAAGAGGAGTATGTGGAAAGATACATACAGCATAATTTATTGATACACCATTTCTTAAATTCATATGGTATTAATCATATCTTCTTTGATGCTTTTTATGAAACAAAAGATATGGGTATTTATGATAAGTTAGATAATAATAACTTAGAACCAATAAAGAATATAAAAGAAAATTATTCTATAAGTAAAACATTTAGAGAAACTTTAATGAAAGGTGAATATCTTGATGAAGAGTTATTTGGAAAAGATTATCACCCAACAGAAAAAGGACACGAAACTTGGGCGAGGTATTTATATGACAAAATTAATAATATTTGATTTAGACGGAGTATTGGTTGATGCGAAAGAAATACATTACAACGCATTAAACACAGCACTAAAAAACATAGATAAAAAATATGTAATTCAAAGAGATGAACATTTATCCACATACGACGGAAATCCAACAAGAACAAAATTAAAAATGTTATCACAGAACAAAGGATTACCTTACGAATTACACGATACAATTTGGGAAGATAAACAACAATTAACAATACAAATGATTAATGATTTAGAAAAGGATAGAAGACTAATAAATGTATTGGAAAGATTAGAACAAGACGGATATATATTGTGTTGTGCAACTAATTCAGTTCGTCATAGTGCAATCGTTCAATTAACAAGACGAGGATTCATCGACCATTTAGAATTTGTATTTACAAATCAAGATGTAGTAAATCCAAAACCTAATACAGAAATATATTTAAGATGTATGATTAAAGCGGGAGTAAGTCCAAAAGAAACTATCATATTGGAAGATTCCGAATTAGGTAGAAAAGGTGCAAGAGAAACAGGTTCACGTGTGTTAGAAATTAGAGATTCTTCAGATGTAACCTATGTTAAGATACGAAAATTTATCGAGAATGTCAAGTAAAAACTTATATATAAATGGTTGTAGTTTTACTTATGGTGATAGATTACCAAAAGAACAAACTTGGCCAGAACTTTTATCTAAAAAGTTAAATCTTAACTTACTGAATCACTCAATAAACGGAAATTCAATGCAATCCATAACATTTAATTCAGTAAACTATTTAAGTAACTTAAGTAGTGAAGATACATTAGTCGTTATTGGTTTAACTTGGGAACCAAGATATATGATTCAATTAGGAAAGGGTATTGTAAATGCAACACCTGCGACGGGTGGTAGAGAAATAGTCTCTTTTGATAGAATACAATCACCAATCACATTGTCTGACAAGGAAGTTCATAATGTAAAACGAAAATTACTCATCTCTACAAAAGATGGTAAGTTTCCAAAAATCCCATTAGAAAATTTTACACAATATTATAATTCTTTAATAGAACACGATTATAATTTAGAAGAAAATCAAAAGTTAAATCTTATAACCAATATAGTGTATTTACAAAGTTATCTAAAACAAAATAATTTTGATTATAGATTTATTAACTTTAGTTCGGTAGAATTCAATTTAGATTTTCCTATATTAAAACAAATAGATAAAAGTAAAATTATAACTTTTAAATCTAAACCATACAAAAACGACCCAACCGCACATCCAAATAAAGAACATTGTGTAGAAATAAGTGAGAAAATTTATGATAGCATTAACGGATAATTTTAATCAAGTCAGTATGCACGACCCAAGTCAAGAAATAATTGACTTATATAAACACATACCTGAAATAACCGAGAAAGATAATCGCAATGAGATAATATGTAGACCTTTGTTTAGTCATTCAAGTCTACCTAATGTTTTAGATATACAAGAGTTAAGAATAGAGGATTTTAAATTTGATAGACCATTTAGTTATTTTGTTCACGTTCACCACAATCAACAATTATGGACAAAAAATTTAGACATAATACCAACGAAAATATTAGATGAAGTTAGAAAAGGAAATTGTCAACTAATATTTGATAATACATTGGAAGGACAAAGAATAGATGGAGAGTTTTTCTTAGAACCATTTTATAAAAGTTTAGATGATTTAAAACTTCCAACAAAAAATATTCACTTCATTACAAATAATTTAGTAGCAGAAAAAACACATAAAGAATATCATAGGACAGATAAAATAAATATTATATCAGTTATGTGGAATGTATTTGATATTCAACGATTAAAACAGGAGGGACACCTACCATTAAAAGTTTCATCAGATATGGAATATAAATACAAATCAGTAAACATATTTAAAACAAAACACTTTTTAAAAATCAATAGAACCAATCGTAGTGAACGAGATATATTTATGTTGTTTTTGAACTTTGAAAAACTATTTGATAAGTGTTTAGTTAGTTTTCCAGAACTACACAAGTGGCCAGATTATTCAAGTCAATTTTATAAGTATACTCAACAAGAAAACATTAGTGACTTAAAGTCAAAATTACCATTTGATATTGATGAAACGGATAAAACAAATCACGGACCGGCAGGAATTGGTAAAGGATTTTTTGACGCAGATTTACCATTTAATCCGATACATTATCGTGACTCATTTGTCAGTATAGTAATGTGTGCTATGGCTTATGATGAAAATGCATATCACTTACATAGTTCCACATTCAATCCTATGTATTGTGGACATCCAATTATACAATTTGGACCACATAAATCATTAGAGATTATGAAACAATATGGATTTAAAACTTTTGATAAGTGGTGGGATGAAAGTTATGATGATGAACCTAACGGAGTAAAGAGATTACAAATGGTTATGGACTTGGTATTAGAAATATCTCAGTATGATGAAAAAGATTTACTGCATATGTATAATGATATGAAAGAAACTCTACAACACAATATTGACATTATAGAAAACTATGATGTAAAGACAAATTTATACAACAGAATATACAATGATTAATCACGAACATAAATTTATTTTTATTCACATACCAAAATGTGCAGGTATGTCAGTCGGTAGAACTTTATATGATTTGGTTGGTAAAGACCCAAAAACATACGAGGGATTTCATATACACCACGACGACTTTGATGAAAAGATTTGGAAAGAATACTTTGTCTTTACATTTACGAGAGATTCACACGATAGACTATATTCTCAATATCGTTATAGAGATTTTTTATTTAAACACGATTTTGAATACGCTTCAAGAAATATGAAACAATTGTATGAAGAACACTTTAATTGTAAAGTAGATAAAGGTTATCAAGGAACAATAGAACAAATATCAGACTACTATGGTGAATTTATTCACATACCAAGTCAACAAGATTTTTTAAAAGGAAAATATAGCAATCAGGTGGATAAACGACCATACATAGATTTTTATGGTAGGTTTGAAACACTACAACAAGATTTTGATTATGTGTGTGAAAAGGTAGGATTACCAAAAACAGAATTACCACACACGAATAAATCAGCAAATCCAAAATTAAATGTTAGGAAAATTAATTATGAATATTAATTACTACAACAATAAGTTCAATGTTATAACACCTGAAATGTCTTTACAAGATGAGGCATTTAGAATCAAACAACAAGAGTTAGACTATGATGAAGTTTTCTCTGGTAATCTAATATTAAAAAAAGAGTTTGATAATTTAGATAAAGATAAAATATTTTCATTACCTTTGGATGACAATATGATTTATGTAAACGATGTAAAATATTCTGCACATTGGGATAAATGTGAAATAGATGATAGTATCGTTTATTGTGGTTCTTTCGTATTATGGTTATTAGGAAACCAACACAGAACACCACAAAACTTATTTGGACAAATGAGACAACACAGAGTAGTTCCAAAAGTAATATGGGAGTATTTATGAAGATAGCAGTTTGTATGAGTGGACAACTTCGTCAATGGGAAATGGCAAAAGAGAACCAAAAATGGTTTTGGGAAACTTCTAAAGGACTCGGAGTTACACAGATAGATTACTTTATACACACTTGGAATTATAGTGGAGACAGGGAAGGAGTATCACAACCATACATTACAAGAGATGTTTCACAAGAGGAATTTGATAATGTGGTGGACTGGTACAAACCAAAAGGTTGTATGTTTGATGATAGACAACCAGATTACTTTTTACACAATGACCATTGGAGTAGTTTGTTTTATAGTTTATCACAATCAGTAATGCTAAAAAGACAACACGAAATTGATAATGATTTTGAATATGATATAGTAATTAAGTCAAGACCGGATGTTGTGTTTGACCCGATATACCATTTCAGTTGGGAACACTTGGAAAACAATTTACTCTATACCACACACGGGGGAATTATGGAACACGAGTTCGGTATGTTTAATGTAAATGATTGTGTATTTTATTCAAATTCATACACAATGGACTTAATGATTCCAATGTACTTTTACAGACAAAAAATGTTAGACGAAAGAAATATCTTGGATGATAAATTATATACAGGTCCATTGGGTCCAGGTGTTCTAATGAACGAATATTTTAGAGACTACGGAATAACCGCACAATCTATTCAACCAAACAGAAGTAATTTTAGAGAAACACTTTTAAAACTTGGTTGTCCTAATGATTTGAATTTGTTTGAACATAATGACTTTCACAAAATGGAAAAATATTTTAGAGAGTGGTATACGAAATGAATATTATTACAGGTGAAAAATTTCAAGATTTATGTGAAACGCAAATTAGTAAAGTAGAACATAAACAATTTGAGTCTAATATACATAGTATTGACATAGACAATTTTGATTTTACAGATTATAATAATAGTGAATTGGTTTATTGTAATATTTCTTTGATTAACGAAACAAAACCAAAGTTAGCAGAGTCAAAGTTATATGAAAAATTACAACAATTAAAAAATCCATTTAGTTTAATTCTACATAATGCGGACGATAGTTTTGAAAACTACCATTCAAAGTATCTCAATATACCAAATTGTAGAAAGGTTTATTCACAAAATGTAAACACATTGGATTCACGAGTAGAGTTCTTACCAATCGGTATAGCAAATCATTTTTGGAAATGGGGAGATACAAAAAAAGTAGTAGATGTAATTTTGGAAGATATAGAAAAAACAGATTTTGTATACGCACATTTTCAAGAAAGAGACAATAGAGTTGAGTGTTATGATAATGTTGTAAGAGAGGAAATACCAATTGTAGAATCAATGGAATATAAAGATTATCTAAGAAAACTAAAAACATATAAGTATTGTGTTTCACCAGAGGGGAATGGAATTGATTGTTATAGAACTTGGGAAGCACTATATATGAAAACAATTCCAATATGTAAACGAAGTATATTGATAGAGGAATTCGCAAAAACATTTCCAATATACATTGTTGATGATTGGAAAGATTTAGATGTTAAAGATTTAGAAAAACAATATGATTCATTTAGTTGGGATAATTGGTATCAATTGGATTTTGAAACATATTGTAGAAAGGTTGGACTATGATATATTCATTTGGAGATAGTTTTACAGCAGGACTTGGTGTTGATAGGGAGTATGAAAATTCTCAGTTGGGTGGACATCCAGAGTGGGATACAATGACTGATGAGCAAAAAGGTATTCAAAGAAGTAAAATTGAAAGATTTAGACACGAAAACTCTTACACCGCATTTTTTGCTCGTAAGGTCGGTATAGGTTATCTAAATCAAGGACTATCTGGTTGTTCTAATATTGATATTTTAAATACAATATTTGAATGTGGAGATAATTTTAAACAAGGTGATATAGTTTTTATAGGATTTACTTCTTCACTTAGAAATCCAATATCATTTTTTCCACGAAAGTTTCATCAAACAGGATTTAAGTTAGCACCAAATCTAAATGTTTTGAAAGATTTTACTGATATTAAGATAAATAACTTGATGAAAGAAAATTATTCAGAAGAATCTATGTCATTTTTTCAAGATTACTCTAAGTTTTATTTAACAGAAATGTTTGACGAACAATATTATGAAATAGTAAATTATAACATAATAGTATTTTTACAGAAATATTTTGAATATAAAAAAGTAAATTATATAATGTTTGATGCTTTTGATTATATGGTTAATAAAAATTACAAACACATTAATCAAAAATATTATTGGAATTTTAACAATGAAACTATTTATTCTTATATAGCAAGTTTTAATGATGAAGGTTTATTAGAAACGGAAGGTTATAATCCATACGACCAAACACCACGACACCCAAGTGCAGCGGGACATAAACTCTTTGCGGAAGAACTACATAAATTTTACAAAAAGGTATACAATGGTTAATTATTGGTTTGATACATTTAAACATCTAAAGTCTTTTGATATACTACCATATCAAGAGGTGGTTGATTTGTATTTAAAAAATCAATTATTATTAGATAAAAGTGGAAAAGAAAAACTTGGTGGTGATAACGAAAGACCAATCAACTCAGACAAAGAAGAAGTAGATGAGAATGCTTTTTGGTTAGGACACGACCCACGATATTACAATGTAAATTCAATTGGTAAAGTTACACAAGCAAAAGCAGATGTAGTATCAATGGATATGAGAGGTTTGGGAAAAACTTGGAGTCATTTTATTTACTTAGAATTACCATATCAGTTATTTAACAAGTTTCAAACATCAGTTCACTCAAATAAAGATATAAGTATTTACAGAAAATTTTTAACCGATTTAGATAAATGTAGTTTGGAAAAAGATGAAGTTAATAAGTTGGTAAAAGAATATGATAAAAAATTTGAAAATGAAAACACTATACAAGATTACTTTGGGGATTTCACAAAGCCAGCTTGGAGAATAGATTTAGATGAGGGTCAATATATTTCTATAAAAGAAAATGGAATAATCTATCCTATATGTTATAATGCTATGTATAGTATATTTGAAAGAGGAACTCATAGGTCAATGTTTTTAGCTCACACCAAAAGTGATGTCCCTATCTTTATACAATATCCTAAATTAAATGCAGAGGAATTAGATTTTGATTGGGAAATTAATCTTGGTAGTAATTTTAAAAGTAGTATGATAATGAAAGTAAATGTAGAAGAAAAATCATTGAAGTTTTATGAGGAAGTATTATGAAGACAATAGCAGGAATCATACACGCGAGAAAAGATAGTACAAGGTGTCCTAATAAACATTTACGACCATTAGGAGATACTACTTTGATTGATATTGCCTTGGATAAACTAAGTAAGTTAGAGTTGAATGAAAAGTATTTGGCAGTCTATGACCAAGAATTAAAAGACAAAGTTATTGACGGAGTAAAGATACTTCATAGAGACTATGATTCAGTAGCACCTGGAAATGCACACCACTCGATAATGTATAGACATTTAGAAAATGTTGAATCTGATTACATAGTAAACTTAAATCCTTGTCAACCATTTTTACAAGTAGATAAATTACAACAAGTTATCACATTGTTTAAATACTCAACACTCGATAGTATGATTACGGTAAAACAAGAAAGAAACTTTTTTTGGGATAAAGATGAAAATCCAATAAATTTTAAACCAAGTGATAGGTTGTCAACAACTGCTGGCCCTTGGGTCTACTCGGCAACTCACTCTTTGGTATTTTATAAAAAGCAATATATGTTGGACAATTGGGAATTGTTCCCGAATACAAAAAACAATCCTTGTCCATTTTTAGTGGATTGGAGTGAAAAAGAATTATTAGATGTAGATACAGAAACAGATTTCAAAATAGTGGAGGAATTTTTAAAATGAAATATGTAATTGATATAGACGGAACTATATGTAAAGAAGAAGGTAAGGTAGTTGGTAGAACACCATATCTTGATAGAATCGCAAAGATAAACAAATTGTATGATGAAGGTCATACGATTGTATTCTATACTGCTCGTGGATTAAAGAGTGGTAGAGGTGAACAACATTATCGTCCAATCACAGAACAACAATTAAAAGAGTGGGGAGTAAAGTATCACGAGTTGTGTTTTAAAGGACACAATGGAGATTACTTCATAGATGATAGAGGAATAAATGCAGGAGATTTTTTCAATGAAACAAAAGTGTAATATATTAATCCCGATGGCAGGTCGTGGTTCACGATTTGAAGAACAAGGGTATACAGACAAAAAACCATTTATAGATGTAAATGGAAAACCTATGATTCATAGAGTAATTAAAAACTTAGGTATGGAATTCAATACCGACTACAAATTTATAATGATTTGTTTACAAGAGGACTTTGACAAATATGATTTTACAGAATTTGAAAAAGTAATAGGACACGACTCTTATGATGTTGTAATATTAGATGATGTCACAGAAGGGGCCGCACAGACTATATTACAAGCAAAAGATTTAATCAATGACGACACACCATTAATGACTATGAACTCAGACCAATTAGTAGATTGGGATGTAGAAAGATTGTTTAAAATGTGTGAACAATTTGACGGAGTGATTCCTTGTTTTTACGGAGAGGGAAATGCGTGGAGTTATGCCAGAACACTCGATAATGGATATGTCCAAGAAGTCGCAGAAAAGAAACAAATATCAAAGTATGCAACAGCAGGATATTATTATTGGAGTAAAGGTAGTGATTTCGTAAAATACGCAGAACAAATGATTGAAGACAATAGTAGAACCAACGGAGAGTTCTATGTAGCACCAGTTTATAATTGGGCAGTTCGTGACGGAAAAAGAGTAGGAGTGTTTATGGTGGATAAATGTTATTCATTAGGAACACCAGAAGATTTACAGGAATATTTAAATGGATAAAAAAAGAGTAGCGATATGTTTTTTTGGTCAAACGAGAACATTTCAAGTTATAAATAATACTTACAAAAAACTACAAGATGATAAAATTCATTTCGATTTTTTTGTTTCAACTTGGGATGATTTTCAAGATAAATCTCGATTTGACTTTTGTAAAGGAAAAGAGTTTATAGACCCAAATATTATTGAGTTTAAAAATAATACCGATAGAGCTGCATACACAATTCACAGAGTAAATTTACAGAAATCAAATTACGAAGTAAAAAATAATTTTATTTATGATTATGTTGTATGGACACGAAGTGAAATAGACTTTAGTCAAGAGGATTTATTAGATGCGATTAAAGAAAAGTTTATAGAACATACAGACTTGGAAATAAATCTTCATAGTCATTTAAGAACAGATGAACAAGAATATTATTATGCACCAGCCGATTACTTTTTTATGGGAACATCATTATCATTTGATTTATATTCAACGGGTTGGAAATTATATTTTAAAAGATATGATAGGTTTGAACAAGGAAAGTCCGGTGGACACAATTTTCACGCATATGTAATTAATAAACTACCATTTAATTTACAAGTTAGAGATGTTCCACATAAATTTCAATTTAGTAAATTGGAAGACCGAGATATACTATGAAGAATATAGCAGTAATGGTATCAGGACACCCAAAAGGATTTGACTTAACATTTCCATATTTCCAATATTGGAATAAATTGTATGATAATGTAAAATTTGATTTCTTTGTTAGTATGTGGGAAAACGACTATAATAGAAAAGAAGTTTTTGATTGGACTACTACATATGAAATATTAGACGAAAAACATTGTCCTTATGATTTAAGTAAACACGAAAATCGAAGACACCAACCACATTACTCTTGGGCACTATACAGAGTGAATGAATTAAGAAAAAAACATCAAGAAATAGAATATGATGCGATAATACATACAAGGGGAGATTCAATTTTTTCAAGAAGTCTTTTAAATAGTTTGGTTAATAATTTAACTAAAATTCGTGGTGGATTAGTTCCTGAAAAAGACGGAGATACCTACACAGGAAAATCTACCATTGATACAAGACCAGACCCACAAATATCTGATAAGAATATATTATCAGCAAATGGTAGTGTAATACACAACTACTTTGACCCAGACAGAAATTCATTAAACCAAAACTTATGGACACAAGATGTTTGGTTTATGGGAACACCAAAGGTTATGGATATATTTTGTAATATGTTTAATTATATGTTTTTAAGAAAAGATTATATGCTACACATTATGCAGGCAGAATATTTAAATCAAATGGGAATATATAATTCACCAACAGAGGAAGGTAATACTTTTACTTTTATGAGAGACACATATAGATTTGATTTTAAAACTGGTGATGGTGGATACCCATTAGAATACCCTTCACCTAAACAACTTAAAAAATTAACAGAAGATAAAGGATTACATTGGTTTTATGATGATGAAAAACCTAAACAAAGATGGCAAGAAGTTCAGGATTATTTCAAGGAAACAGAAAAATGAAATCAATAACATACGCATATTTAGAAACAACAAATTATTGTAATTTAGATTGTAGTTTTTGTAATCGAACTGATGTAATCGGCCCACTAAAACATATGTCATTAGAGAATTGGGGTAAGTTATTGGACGGAATAAAACACCACCCAATCCAAGAAGCAAAACTTATGGGTATGGGTGAACCATTTCTACACCCACACTTTGACGAAATATGTCGTATGTTCAAAGAAACATTTCCAGATTGTAAAGTGGTCGTAGCAACAAATTGTCAATATGACATTACACCTGGAAAAAGACTTCGTAAAATTTTTGAAAATGCATTACAATATATTGATGTATTATATTTTTCAATTGACGGATATGAGGACAATTATGAACGAGATAGAGCACCAGCAAAGTGGAAAAAGTTAATAAAATTTTTAGACAACACAAGAGAACTTGATAGACAAGGTTGCGATATCGTGGTAAACTATGTAGTAAATGCATACAATGTAGATGACATTGTAAAGATAGATGAACTTAGAGTAAATTATGATTTGGGTGTATTGAGATTAAACATAGCACAGATTTGGGACGAGAGTAGTAGTATCAAAGATGATATAGCAACATCAGGTTATACCAAACACCAATTAGACTATTTGAAAGAAAATTGGGGTGGTAAAATTATGGGTAGAGCAGATTGGGATTACAAAGATTGTTTTTGGGTAAACAATGCACTTTACACTACGGTAGAAGGTAATGTAAAAATGTGTTGTTTAAATACAGGAGCAGAACCATTTGGTAATTTATTCATAAACTCAATAGATGAGATTAGACAGATGACAGATTACCAAAATGTAAAGAAAGGTTGTAATACAAACAATCCTACTTCACATTGTAAGAATTGTTCATATAAAGAATTATCACCAATGTTAAAATATTTAGGAGTGTAATGGAAAAAGTATTAATAGGAGTAGGTTGTTCACATACACAAGGTTGTGCTTGTGTGATAGGAGCAGGAACAGAACACCAAGAATATGAATTAGCTTCATTCGAATTAAAACAGAAATACAAAAAAGAAAAAGTTTCTACTGATTGGATTACAGAAAACTTTTCTTGGATTGGTAGATTAGGTAATTTACTCAATGTAGATAAAAAGATAAACTTTGGTTCAGGTGGGAAAGGAATTGAACATTGTGTTAGAGTATTAAGAAACTACGCATTTCAAAAAAAGGATTTGTCAAATCATCTAATAATTTTTCAGGTTCCATCATTCGACAGACGAGAAGTAGCTTGGTATAATGGAACACAATGGTTTATAACTATGTTAACCGATATGTTAAGTATGATAACCAATAGTGATGGAAGAATGAAAACTTTCTATCAATACTTTCACAATGAAGATTTTTATGTCGTAAAGTATATGTATGAATTAGTTCATATACAAAAGTATATGGAAAGTCTTGGAGCAAAAGTAAAATTCTTTACATTTTTTTCACCACATATGAAATTAGTAGAACAAAATCCAAATACATTTGACACTATGTTAGAACAATTTCAAAAACATCATAACATACACAACTATTCATCAGATATAAATAAAATGATTTCAATGGAAGAATTATTCAATAGTTTAAATATTATTAAACTTCCTGAAACTAATTGGTTACAACACCCATTATATACTGGCGAAAGGGGATTTGGAAAAATGGATAGACACACTTTACACTCAGAGGGATTATTAAAGGAAGATACACATTTGAGTGAAGAGGGAAATAAAAAGTTAGCAACAATGATTTATAATTTAGTAAAAGATGAAAAACCATTTATATAAAGTAAAAAGAAAATTTGACTACACGGATAAAAACGACTATGATTTTATTCTTAATCAATCAGAGCGTTCACAACCAATTCAACAATCTTATTATACAAAGTTTCTAAGAAGTTTAAAACAAGAGGACTTTGCATATTATCCAAATACAAAAAACTTCAAAGAAAAAATATGTGAATTTTACAATGTCAATACAGAAAATTTATTTTTAAGCGATGGCTCGGATATCGGTATCAAGTCTATATTTGAAACCTTCACAACTTGTGGCAATATCGTGACTTCCGAGCCGTCCTTTCCTATGTATCAAGTTTACGCATCATTATATAATTGTTCTTACAAAGGAATAAACTATGATGTAGATACATTAGAATTTTCAATAGAGAATATGTTAAGTTTTGTAGATGATGAAACTGAGTTAATCGTATTGGCAAATCCAAATAGTCCAATCGGTGATTACAAAACCATAGATGAAATCAAACCATTATTAGATACTGGCATACCAGTATTGATAGATGAAGCGTATATAGAATTTAGTGATAAAGAAAGTTTTATAAAATATATTGACGATTATCCTAACTTAATTATTACAAGAACTTTTTCAAAGGGGTTTGGCGCAGCAGGTTGTAGAGTTGGTATGACATTTGCACATAAAGATACGATAGAACCTATATCAAAATTTAGACAAATGTATGAAATTACAGGCGTATCTTTGAAGTATTGTGAATTTTTATTGAATAATCATCACTTGGTAGATACTTATATTAAAGAGGTTGTTGAAGAAAAAAAGAAGGTAGTTTCAATGCTAAAAAATTATGAGGTTATAGACTCTCAATGTAATTGGATACATTTTAATAATCAAGACAACAACAAAAAAACAAAAGAAATTTTTGAAAAACATAAGGTATTGGTAAAGTATTGTAAAGTTCACCCATATGGATTTAGAGATAGTTGGTGTCGTATGTCAATCCAACCAGGACTTTCGGAGCAAGAATTTTTTAAGGAGATATTATGAAAAGAAAGTGGTTGCCAACATTAGGCGAATTAATTGATAGATTAAGTATTCATCAATTAAAAGAGGTATTTATACCTGAGAATAAAAAGAATTATGCAAGTGAAATGCAAGATATGGTTCACGATATTGATATGATTCTGAAAGAACATAAAGGCGAGATAACAGGAGATGTTATTAGAGCAATCGTAGTATTATCACAAATGAATCTTCATATTTGGCACAATGAGTCAAATTATAGAAAAGGAATTAAGGGTGGTAACAATCTAGAGCTTACTCACGGATTGAATGGCATTAGAAACACGGCAAAAAATAAAATTCTAGAGGTAGCCGGCGGTCGCAAAGATTATAAAATTGATTGCTTGGCAGCCGAGTTTGAAGATTGGGAAGTAAGCTGGGATGAGTAGTGTATTGGTTATCGGCGACAGTTGCAAAGATGTTCATGTCTATGGCAAA
>Ga0098042_1000193_pt1 | contig 23301 bp, 21 predicted proteins | sample 9_EtaG_FD_75066 | JGI IMG/M metagenome (GOLD analysis project Ga0098042, IMG submission 75066) | Marine viral communities from the Subarctic Pacific Ocean - 9_ETSP_OMZ_AT15188 metaG | ecosystem: Environmental > Aquatic > Marine > Oceanic | place: Pacific Ocean | collected 2015-01-10
GGTGGTCACCTGCGTGGTGAGTACCGCCTCAACTTGGATCAAAACAGGATTGAGATAGATACTGAGTCTGGAGTGGCAGAGGTAGTAATCGAGTACATTGCTGATGAGGCTCGCTCTACCAACCCCGTCATCCACGTGTATGTAGAGGAGGCGCTGCGGTGCTTCATGTACTACAAGCTGTGTGAGCGCAAGTCCACTGTCCCCGCTAACGAAAAGATGCGGGCTCGAGCAGAGTACTACAACGAGCGCCGCAAGGCCAAGGCACGACTAGGCAACTTCACTAAGGACGAGGCACTGAAGACCATCCGTAAGAACTTCAAGCAGGCTCCGAAGTACTGATGATTGAGAAACTACTCCCAAGGGTCTTGAACTCTTCTAGCGATAACCGCTTGAAGAAGAAGACCGAGATGAACGACGCCTTAAATATCGTCGTCACTGAAGATTTCGAGAACTTTAATAGCTCTGACGACACGGGTAACGAAGGAGTGTTGAAGCCTGTAAAAGGCAATCTGCATTCAACAAAAGTGCCTGACACGCTGTTCGCCGCCGAGGGGAATAGGAGGGTGATAGGTAGCGTATCTGACGCTAAGACTGGGGTGGTTTTTTTCTTCGTGTATTCTACTGTAGCAGAAGAGCACGGTGTGTACGCATACGACACTCAAAACTACTTCGGGGAGGGAGCCGATGTGTACTTAGAAGTTTACTCTACAAGCGAGTTCAACTTCCAATCAAACGGTGTTGTACAAGGCACAGTGGTCCATGTGGCGGGTGATGCGGGCGACTTCCGTCCGATGCTGTACTTCACAGACAACGTCAACGAGCCGCGCAAGCTAGATGTTTTGCGTGCCCGTGAAGACAACCCATACCAGTTTGACACGTTGCAGGCAGATCGAAAGGACTTCATTACTGCTTGCCCAAAGACTCCTATGCACCCAGTTGTATTCGAGTTTGGTACGGACCCCTCTCGTGCAGTCAGTGACTTTCGAGACACCCAAGGTTTTCAGTTTGCTTTTCAGTGCATTTACCGCAGTGGAGAAGAGTCAGCTTTGTCTACATACTCAGACATTGCCATCCCGCCGCAGTACCTGCAATACACCTCTAACTCTACCCCCCCGTCTGTTGCTAACGTCTGCACTTTGCAGATAAACCCAGAAGTTTTTGGAGCCCCCAATTTCACTGATGAAACTGAGTCAGTTAGAATCTTGGCTAGGCGCGGAAACACAGGTGCGTTTTTTGTAATCGAAGAGATTGACAACCTTGGCGCAAACAATGTTATCACCTACAGATTTTACAACGACCAAGTTGTAACAGGTATCACTACAGAAGAAGAACAGAAACAGTTTGACAGCCTGCCTAGAGTGGCTGAGGCAGTTGCTGTAGTAGAGGATAGGCTGTTCTATGGGAACTACCTCGAAGGTTTTGATGAGCCTAACATACAGGCTAAACTCACAGTACAGTACCAACAAAGGCCCACTGACCTTCTGTTCGTAGACGTTGATGTGAAATCAACGCTCATTACCCTAGACCCAGAGAGCACAGATTTAGAAGCCACACAGCTAGCGCAGCGTGTCACAGGGATGACAATCGATACTAGCGAAGTTCCAAACAACTTGCCTGCTGGTACCTCTATAGGATTTGAGGTGACCTTTAGCCCAGGTCAGAGCTTCGACTTGTACAGCGCACAAAACTCTTATCACTTAAACCGATTTACTGACGCAGGTACGCTGCAGTCTCCCGCAGCTACTGTTTCTAGCGATATCCCCACTACAGGGTCTAACATCAACAAAACTTTTCTTTTCTGCAGAAACTCAGGGGTGGGGACATCAGATTTGAGGTGGAAGAATACTGAACACCCAGGCAATCAAGCATCTGGCATCAGTCGAAAAGTAACGGTTGGGAGCTCTCCAACTTCTGCCTTGAAGTTTTCTGGTCAGCCTGTCACTTTTTCTTGCAACTTTGGTGTCATAGAGGCTATCGACGATGGCCCTAGTTTTGTTTTGAACGCTATAGTTCAATACCTCACGGGTGGTGGTGTGGTCGCTGTAGAAAACACGCAGCTTAACGATTTAGTATTTGCTCCTAACTATACTTATAACTTAGGTTTTGTCGACCCCAATAATGAAGAGGATCAAGACGACATAGATTTTAGCAACCTGTCTTTAGACACAGACAGGTCTAAAGGCCCCACGACAGCTATTATGCCAAGGCAAGGCGGGTTAGATAACGCCAGATTAATCTTCCCTGTTTGCGATGATAATGATAACACATCAAGCAGCGCCACTCAACCTCAATATAAGCCACCCACGGGGTATGCGATTGTAAATCAGGCCAACCTGTCTTTCGGTCTGCGTGACTTACCTCACCTTTTTGCAGACAACGGATCGAAAAAAGCCATTGCTTTAGAAATAGCTGATGTAAGCGCTTTAGATGTGAGGAGCTGCATCCCTGTGATAACAGCAGAGAAGCTAAAATTGCGCGGATACAGAGTGTTCAGTGCAGACTACTTAGAGACTCATAACATTTTAGATGTAGCTGAAGATGGAGAAGAGGTAGAGCCAGGCTTATTAAGTTACGTATTGCACAACGCTGGTGGGGCAGAGACGACTAACGGAGATGATATTTACTCAAATCCAACTAGCGGAGAACGCAGAAGGGTAGTTGGGTACTTGCACTCTGTTGGTCAGACAGGTTTAGATGAGACAGACCTATTTACTACGAATCCATCTCGAAGGAATGCGCTTTTAGAAAATTTAGAAGGTAGCGCGGCGGACGTTATCGCTGTAAATACAGCGGGGGTCTCTATGGTTGATGGTGAAGCGGGGTTGCAAGTGTTGGAGAAGGCAGTGACTATTGATGAAGAGTTCACACAGTCTGAGTTCCCAAGTGTTATTGGTATAAACATTAGGCCAATCCACAACGAAGCAGACGCTGATGATATTGGTTGCTTTGGGTTTGAACAAATATTTGGGGGACTTGCTGCGTTTAAAAAATTCAACACCGACACTAATTTTAACGAGCTTCATCACGAAAATCAACTTTTTAATCACCCAGATGATTCGATATATTCAGGTCTGCGTTTAGATCGTGGGGGTAGGACTATCAGTAAAGCAAGATGCCAAACCTTTGTTGACACGTTGGATTCAACGACGGGAGAGCTTATAAGTACTTCTTTGTCTTTTTCAAACTCAGGCGATTTAGCAGAACTTTCTTTTGTTCGGGCCTCTGTTGACTCTTTTTTTGCTGAAGGAGATAGTGCAGGAGACTACAGAAGTTTTAAAACCAACGCTAATCACGACTTCGGGGTCGTGTACTACGATGAGCGCGGTCGCTCGGGGGTAGTCAATAGGTTAGGATCAGTGTTTGTGGGTGGATATAACCCATCTGACGGGGCTAGCGCAGGCTCTGCAGGCAGACAAGGAAATCAAGGGAGGGTAGAGGTAGAGGTTCAGCTTGCACATACCCCCCCACCGTGGGCTCACAACTACCAGATTGTCTACGCAGGCAATAGCTCAGTGCGAGACTTTATACAGTTTAGCACAGCGGGGGGATTTTTCGCTATTGATGGGGAGTCTGTAGAGAACGACAACATCTATGTTTCTCTGAATTACTTGCAAGGGCACCCTACAACATCATATACGAAAGCTTATGGGGCCAAGGCGAATGACGGGACACAGAACCTGTACGTGTATTCAACAGGCGACTATTTACGGGTCTTGTCATACTATGGCAATGAGCTTTCCGTTAGCTACCCCTCAAACTTAATATTTGAGATTGTAGATGTCGTAGATTTTGGTAGCGATTCCGATGAAAACCCACTAGTCGCAGACGGGTCTGACGTACCCGAACACCTGCAAGGACAGTTCTTAGTCCTTAAAGACAACATAGATGGGTTAGGTAAGTTTGCGCACGCAGATGTAGTAGACGGCGCTAACGACGCCACATCATCTGCTCACGCTTGGAACAGCCGTTGCATTGTAGAAATCATTTCTCCCCGCCGAGTAACAGACCCCGAAGAAAGGGTCTACCACGAAATAAGCGAGGTGTATAACGTAGTTAGGAACGAAGAGGGAGAGCTTTTGCACCAAGCCCCTGTCATCACGCTCTCTCGAGGTGACGTTTGGTGGCGCCAAGTGCCCGTAAATATTGCTGAATGGAACGCTCAGGATGTGGTGTTTCAGCACCTTATAGAAGAAACAGACGGGAGTCCTATCGGACCTCGTTTCCGACCTTATTATTTAGAGAGCGACAGGTTTAACGATACGATTGTCAACTCAGAGGTCAACGGATTCGGAAAGCGCAAGTTTGTGAGCACCCTACGCAACGAGGTGAGGCGTTTCTCTTCAGTTACTTTCTCTGACAAAAACGACTACAGTACGAAGAGACTACGGTACACGTCTTTCAACGCTTTTAACGCCCCGTTTAAAGACCTACCAAACGAACACGGTAGTATCAACGCTTTGTTGAACTACTCTGACTCGTTGTTTGTAGTGCAAGAGGACAAGGCTAGTGCAATTCCTGTGTCTCGCAACGTGCTGTCTGACGCTTTGGGTCAAGACACTTTGATTTCCTCTGATAAAATTTTAGGCAAGCAAGTGTTCTATGCTGGGGCTTACGGATGTGACAACAACCCTGAGTCAGTAATCAAAGTAGACACTAACGTATACTTTGCTCACAAGTCTCGGGGGGAGGTGTATAGGTTCAACCCCTCTAACGGACTGCAAGTTATCTCTCGTAAGGGGATGAACTCTTTCTTCCGCGATGCTTTCGAAGATGTTATCGAACAAGATGGAGAGATTCGCATTGTCAGTGGTTACGACCCACTGAAAGACGAGTATCTAATTACCATTGCAGCCGTGCAGTCTATTTCGCAGACGGAAGATGTGCAGTATACGCAGCCTGAACTAGAGCTTATAAGCGCGGAGGCCGAAATCGAAGTTGACTTGCCTTCGGACACGGGGGGTGACATCCCTGATGTAGAGGAAGAAGATGACGTCCCTGACGATACCGAGGACGACACGACGGAGGTAGACGAGCCAGGTTCTCCTGCCGTAGAGGGTCTATTTGAGCAGCAGCTATTGGCTACGTACTCCATGCGTAAGGTCTTCAATGTGCCTCTTTCCATTCGTCTACGCCACAGCTTTACGGAGGCTGAACAAGACATCGGTTTTGGAGAGGATGGGTATGTAGACGCTGCAGACATACAGGCGTTTATCGACGCCGAGGGGGTGGGGCCTGCTGCCATTCAGGTCATCACGTGGTACGATCAGACGGGCGGGGGTAACGATGCTTATCAAACTAACCCTTTGAGAGCGCCATTGGTAGCTACAGAGGATGGCATTGTATATGGGGCTAACGGTCGGGTAGCTATGTTGTTTGACACTCACGACAATAAAAATTCGGTTAACAAGAAGTACTTGATAAACGAACTGAACACTACGGCTGTGAATAGAGACTTCTTCTTCGCGTGGGAGAGAAGCCATGCAGGAAGCAACTATAACGACCCATCCCATCCCAACCCTTTCCAAGCGGGGGGTAATATGGGGACGCTTACTAGTCACAGCGCCATACCTCCTTTGACTCTCGATAATTTTAACGGTGGCAGTTTTAACCCAGATACTGGGGATGTCATGGAAGATCCATTTTTTCGAGGTTTTATTCAAGTTCGACGAAATAAAATAGATCTCTTTGCGCAAGGCGAAACCGAGTCATTTGCAAACTTTGGTCAAGATGTGCCTGAAGCTAGGGATGGGTTTGCGACGGCTATGGGGCCTGCACTAGTAAACGTGCACGTTAGTGCAGATGGGGCTAGCAAACAAGCTACTGTAAACCAGCACTCGGCAGACTTTACGGGTCCCATAAACGTAACTACAAATTTCAATTTTGGTATAGGGACTGCTAGACCAACCCAACATAACTATGGCGTGCTAGGGTTCATGCAGGAAGTAAGGTTGTACGAAAGCCTACCTCCATTTTCTAGGGATACTGTCAGAGATGAAATGAACGCGGCTTGGGACTTGTACAGCACGGAGACAGATACAGACAACACTGAGGCAGCAACGTAATGGCAGGGAAGACACTAGCATACAGCAATAGAGGGGGGTTTTGGAAAACTCGATACTCCTTTGTCTCTTCATGTTATGGGTTTATCGATCGCTGCTTGATTTCTTTTGCAAGCAACTTTACATCTGATGCGGTGTGGAAGCATGATGAGAACGAGAACAGGTGTACTTTCTACGATGCCACGTACACTAGTGGCTTGAGCGTAACCTTCAACGAAAACCCATCTGTAAACAAGGTGTACAAGGCGTTCTCTTTGGAGTCCACCAACAACGTGAACGGAACCAATACCTTCTTGGTAAACAACAGTTCCTCCCCCTCACAAGTGAAGACGGGGACGGCAGGGCCACTACAAGAGAAAGGTGGGATTATGTACGGGCACATTGGACAGAGTCAAGTCCCGAACGGGACTACCATCAACCTTGTAGGTAGGATTACTAGAGTTGACAATGATGAAGCTGCAGGTATTGCGATACAGTCAGCTATAGCTAGTCAACCATACCGAATTGTTTTTTCTGAAGGGGGGAAGAGCAACTTGAGCAACGATGGTATTAGCAACACCAAGTTCTTTATATACAACAATGACCCCTTAGCTGACATCCAGTACTTTACTGTCAACAGCAGTTCGCCTGTAGATATCAGCCTCGGGTATGGTGGGTTGCCATCAGACCTTACTCTCTCTAGCGCTAGCAATCTGTTTAGCAACACTGAGCCTGGAATCATTCGATTGAGAGTGGACTTTGAAAGCGCGGCGACCGACTCAGAGGGCCTATCGCCTGCAGATATGTACACTACTTGGTTCAATGAGACTGAGACCGCAGGGGGAGACATCTATAGTGCAGGTGAATACTTGTTGTTCAGTGTCACCCCTGCAAGTATCAATGGAGATGACTTGAAAGGTCAGACTGCAGACGCTACTGTCCTTCTTGGCAACCAACCATATGAGCTGTATGCCTTGAATCTAGAGTACTCTCCGACCGACCTCGATCACAGCAAGTAACTTATTTCGTATTTTTGAATCATGGCTCTACCTCTCGCACTAGCATTAGCCCCTTCTCTTATCGGCACTGGCGTGGGCCTAGCCCAACAGAGCAAGCTGCGCAAAGACCTTGCTGACAGGCAGCAGCAAGCTGAGGGACAGTTTGATCGCAGCCTACAGGCCATCCGCGACATCAGCTTCGACCCTAGCCAAGAGCTGCGTGCAGCACGCATGTCTCAGCTTGAAGCGGGGAGGGCGATTGGGGATATGGCTTCGCAGAGAACTGACGAGGCCCAAGCTCGGGCCATCGCAGCTTTGCGTGACTCCCCTCGGGCTTTGCAGTCAGCAGGGACTAGAGTAATAGACAGCGCTTTGGCTGCACAGCAACAGGCTGATGTAGCAGGGACGCAACAGACTTTAGCAGGGGAGATGGGTATGGCGCAAGACGCCGAGCAAGCACGCATGCAAGCGCTACAGCGAGACCTGTCTCTAGAACAGATGCTGATGAACAGGGCTGCTCAGGCTGGGGATGTGGCGCAATCAGGTATCTTCGCTAGCAAAGCCGCCACTACAGAGGGGGTAATGGCTATGGGTAATGCACTCACACAGGGGCTGTTGCAGGCAGGAGACTTTGGACAACCAAAAGTCATGACTGAACAACCCGATGCAGCTCCTGAAGCTATGACTGCAATCCAACCCACTCTTCTCAGTCAGCCCGTCACTTCGTCGAGCATGGGCTTGCAACCACTGAGGAATACAGCGGCTATCCCTAGGAACATTCCCGCCCCAATCATATCAGACCCTGTAACCGAGCCCTTCTTGTTGCAACAACAGATTGGGGGCCCAATGGCAGACCCATTTGATGCATACAGGAATTTGAATATACCTAGTAATATCGGTGGTCTTTTTGGTGAAGACGGAGGGTATATCGGTAAGGAAGGTGGGGTGACCGAAGGGGAGTTCGACCACGATACCAACAAGAAGGCAATCGTAGACGAGGAGAACGGACAGAAAGAAGGGGAGCTCACAGGTGGGGAGATGGTGCTCAACCCAGAGCAGACCGACGGCATTACCACGCTAGTAGAGAAAGGGGATGCAGAGGCACTGCTGATGTTCTTGCGTGACCTCCTCAGCCAACCGCAGTTTCAAGAAGCATGAGCAATCTACTGTTCACAGGTCAAGTCGCAATCCCAGATATCAAGGGGAGCGTAAGGGATCTCAGCACAATCCTGCAGAACAACACCATTCTGCAGCAGAAGCAGCTCGAGGCACAAGCCAAGCAAACAGCAGCCACACAGAAGCTCAGGTCAGAAACCATGAAGTCTCTGTATGGGGAGGGGCTGTCAGGTGTTCACGAGGCTGCCCTCCCGTTCGTTCGTCAAGCTCTCGACGAGGTGGCCTTGCAAATAGACCCACTGCTCGACCAAGACGGTGGGGACTTGCTTGCACAGCGCATGATTCGCAATGCCATTGACAGCGTCGCCCGATACAAAGACGACGATGCGTGGCACGATGCAGAGCAGAGGTACATCGCTTTGGGTGATACCACCACTGCAGAATATGCCAAGGTCAAAGGGGAGCTCGGCCCAGGCATGCGCCCCGTTACCACCACTGACGCCACCATGCTCGGAGATATCGCTAGGGGTAGAGGGGTGCGAGGTATGCGCAGCGTAGTCAACCCTGACGGGACCTTTAGTATCCGTGGGTTTGATAGTGATGCACTAGAAGAAACAGATATATCGCAGATGACATGGTGGAACAGTGAGAACCTGTTCAACAACTCTGTGCAATACGCTGGTGTAGAGGTGGCTTCTTTACAGGAGCAGGGGGAAAGGTGGAAGGTCCAGGCCGAAAAGGATGGTCCCTACGATGCTGCCTCTGCTCGCAGTCACTTCGAAAACTACGTGAGGCGAGACGGGGAGTTCTTTTTCCAAGACTTCCTTGGCGCCACCCCTGATAGCGAAATTTTTCAGCTCAGGCTCTCTGCTTACGCACGAGATAGAGAAAAGTTGTTAGGTCAATTCACAGAGCTTGATGACAGGTCTCTGCTTGATTTGTATCAGCTCCGAGAGAGCGACTTCCAAGGTAGAGACACACTGCGTAAAGCAATCACAAAGTCTTTAGATGACGCGATTGACGAGGCTGTTCGTTACACCCCGTACACAACAGATGACGATGAAGACGGTGACGGTGAAAACGCTTCAAGAGTTTACAACAACGCTCAACAAGGAAAGACTGAAGACATAGATGTTTTAAGATTAGTGACGCCACTATCGGCAGGAGGGTATATGACACCTCCTACGTTTGCTCCTGACGCAAAAACAGCACGGTTCAACTTACGTGCGTTAGACCCGAATGTACTTAACCCACTCACTATCTCTAGGCCAAACCCAGAGTACCTTCAATTAGTAGAGGCTTTGACTCGCGAGGGGAAAAACCCCGAGCAAATACAAGCAGAGATTCAGGCGATGTTAATTGATGGAGAAAATGTCCCCGACAGTACCAAAACATTTAAGATAGATGACATTCAGCTGATTGAAGGGGCTGATGGTTTAGCTTTCCTAAACCTTTTTGATTCCGAAGATGTAGTCATGATAAACTTCAACTCTGTCAGACCCGAGGACGAAGCAATCATAGGGTACTTGAAGCAAGCTTTTGCGGAGAGCGGATTGACTTTTGAGGGCTTTCAAGATGCAGCCAATCAATTATGGGGGGCTACATCAGCGCCTGTAACCACAGGCAGAGTGGAGGCGCCAAGTCCTAGCGGCAATAATAATCGTATAGATTACTCACAAAAATAATGGACGACGAGGTAATTAACGATCTCTTTGCTCGAGCGCAAGGTTTGGGGTATAAAAAAGAAAGACAAGATTTTTTGTCTTTGCTTGCGACAGACTCCGAAGTTTTTGGTGACAACTTTACCTATGTTCAACAGCAAGGGTATAAGAAAAACAGCGATGCTTTTGCGGAGCTACTCGGAATAAAAAAAAAGTTCCAACCACAGGTCGCACCTTCCGTATCAGTTTCGGATGGGAAAGAAACTTCTGCGGCGTCACCGTCCATATTGGAAGGGGAGCCTACCAGCTTGGACTTACAAGGATTAAACCTTGAAGGTTTATTTCAAAAGCACGATTCTTTAGAGCAGGCTTGGACACAAGCAGACAGAGAGGCTTTTGAATTATTACAAAGCATTGGAGAAACCACACCTTCTAAAAGTCAAGTGCAAGAGCTTGACTCTTTGGTGGCTACTCGGGACCGAGCGTTTTCTCAATACCAAACAGTAGCGGAAAAAATTGTTATTGATCAAGATATATCTACAGAACCACTACCAACAGACAAGTTTGCCGCCGTAAACGCAGAGGAAAGTATACCTGGTGCTTTAGGTAGGGCCGTCCGCTCAGTGCCCCTAGGTGGTGTTATAGACGACATGTATGGCATGGCAGAAGCAGGGGGACTCGTAGGTGCCTCTGGCGATGAAATCTTTATGTCTGTTTTTGGAGAAGCGACAGAGGAGAGGGCTCAAGACTTGTATGAAAATATGGTGCGCGAAATAAACCTTCCCGTACCTGAAGGCGTAATTGATTTTCAAAGAAAAATGGATGCTGCCGAGTCGATAGAAAATCTACCCTTGCGCCGAGCATCGCAACTATATATCGCACTTACAGACTTGCCTAATATGTTAGGGACACTGTCGCAGTCCTATGCTACCCTAGCTAGAGGGGCTCTGACAGAAACTGGTTTTGCTGCAGGATCGGCAGGGGGGGCTGCTGCGGCTCCTCTTGGATTGGTGGGTGGGCCTTTGGCTGAACTTACCGTTCCTGTTGCTGCTGCTAGAGGTTTCTTTGGTGGTTTAGCTGCTAACGCAGACGTAACTGCTGAGTCATATGCGTTCTTAAAAGAAGAAATAGCCGATCGTTTGGGAGTGGAAGTGCTTACGGAAAAAAACCTGAGCCCAGAAATTATTCTTGAAACCTTGAAGGATGAAAAAGTTCAAGATGGAATCATGGCGATTGCCATGGGACGAGGGCTACCTACCTACGTTATAAGCGCGGCTTCTTTTGGAGTTATTAAAAGTGTATCTCAAAGGGCAGGCGCCAAAGGAATCTTAGCGAAGAAGGTTCAAAAAGTAGCAGGGGACAGGGCAGCTCGTGTAACTCAACGTCAAGTTGCAGCTAGGGTACCAATGGTGGCTACCGAAACTGGTCTTGCTGTCACTCAAGAAGCCACAGCTCAGATAGGTGAGCAGCTTGTCCGAACAGGCGGGGTAGAAGGGTTCGAGGGAAGGGCTATTGTAGAGGAAGCTTCACCTGAAATAATTATTTCCGCACTGACAGGCACTAGGAGATACAGTGTGAACGGGAAGTTTCACACCGCAGAAGAAATAAAAAGCTTTGCAGAAAATGCCACCGATGAAACACTTGTGTCTTCCGAGATTAACATCAAGAACGACCAAGCTTTATCTAAAGAAGTATCAGCAAAAGTAGAGGCATCGAAGGCTCGGGTCGCTAAAGAAAAAATCAAACAATCAGTTCCTGACGGAGCAAATGAAGCTCAAGTAAATGCGATTGTAAACCTTGAGACTCGACGTGCAGAAATTCTTGCCGACACGGAGGTATCAAAGACATTGATTCGAAAAATTGAACTAGAGCAAATAGACAATGAGATTAGAAAAGTCTCAGATCAGATACAATCTCGAGCGGATCAGTTGTCAAAACAGTCCGATCCAAGCCCTGTAGAAACACCCCCCGAAACAGAACCAACTGCGCCTTCTCAACAGATGACGTTAGAGAGTCTGTCTCAAAAGCCTGAAGTGATTACAGTGCTAAACAGAGAGGGGAAAGAACCTATAGAAGGGGTGGTAAAGCTCCATGACGTAGAGAAAGAAACCTTGGTGTTCGAGTCGGCTACAGAGATTGTCGACCTCGGGAACGTAGACGAAGTCAAGGGTATGATGAACGATGAGTTCGGAATCTCGTTCGAGGTGTCCGATGTCGTGGCTCGCCCTGACGGAAAGGTTGAGGTGGCAGGTGACGTCTTCGAGCTTCAGTCCGACCTCCCCACACGAGGAGTAGAGGTAGACGAGGATGGCAATGTCACCCGTGTATCACTGCGTCGCACTGTAGAAGAGGGTGGGGTAGAGGTGGCTCCTGAAACACAGATGTTTGAAGGCGCTCAGGCTGAAGAGATAGCATATCAAATTAATAGGTACGAAGCTCTTACTGACGAGCAGAAAGTAGAAATTGCACAAGCCGCATTCGATGATGAAGAACTCACAAGACAAGGACAAATCGAAAAGAGACGTTCTAAACCAAAAAGAAAACCCCAACCTGAAGACCCTGCTGTCACTCCCGAGGAAGGAGTACCTGAAGTTCGTGCTGAAGTACCAGAATCAGAAGGCATAGACTTAGAATCAAAACTAAATTTATCCGAACCTTTACCTCCTCCCTCTATAGAGGAACAGCCAAGCGTAATGGTTTTGGAGGGTAGAGAGCCCGTGAGCAAACCCCTTCGTTTGGCTCAGTATGTTCAAAAGCGATTTCAGAGCAAGTTTGCCGACTTCTACAGACTGCAAGAGCAAGTAAGAAAGAAGCAGGGTAAGCTTGACCAAGATCAAGATTTTATCTTGGCTCAAGAGTTGATGGAGGGTAAGGCTCATAAAGAGCTCAATGAATTAGAGGGATTGGCCGATGAGTTGGTCGCTATTGGAACACAGAACAAGCTCAGTTTTGATGCGATACAACAGTTTGCGTATGCTAAAACAGCACAAGAAGCAAATGAGCAGACTGCTAGGAGGCAACAAGAAGAGCTTGATAAACTCGAGAAGAAAAAATCTTTAACTGCGGCGGAGAAAAAACGAATTTCTAAGCTACAAGAGGATGTCAAATCTCAATCAGGCAGTGGGATTACCACAGAAGAAGCCAACTTCATACTTGATTCGTACCGCAATTCTGCGAAAGCAGAAGCAATGGAGCAGGCTCACAAAAAAGTCATGGAGATTGCAGCCTTTGGTAGGAAAATACAAGAAAAGTCTGGGTTGAAATCTGCCGATGAGATATCGCAATTTGAATCTGATCGACCAAACTACGTCCCCCTTAAAGGTTTTGGAATGGAAGAGAAGGGTGATAAGCCTGCACCCAAGAAACAAAAGCGGAGAGAAAGCAAAAAAAGGTATGACACCAGAGGTGCTGAGGGTACATCGCGAGCAGGAAGAAGAACGTTGGCTGCTGACCCTGTTGCCCAGCTTCTACACGATGTATCAGAGAAAGTTATTCGAGGCAGGAAAAATATCGCCTTACAATCTTTATACAGATTCGTCCAAGAAAACCCTGCTGTAGATGCCAAGGGAAATTTGTTGTATCAAGTTCTGACGCCGTCAGAAATACGCGCTGCAGATTTCGAGTCTTTAAACTCCGATCAGAAAAGAGAAAGAGAAGATCGTAGGGTAAGAGTAAAGTTTGACGGGAAAGAACATGTCATCGAGTTTAATGATCCTGCTTATGCAAATACCCTCAAGGGATTGGATGAAGAAGAACTCGGTAGAGTGGGAAAGTTTCTTCAAGTACCGAACAACTGGCTTCGTAGGTCTTTTACTACGGCTGACCCAGGCTTTATCTTTCGAAACTTTGCTCGTGACCTACCTACTGCAATCATCAACGCTGCTGCAGATGCAGACCTTTTAGATTCTCCAATCTATCAGAAGCCTGAGGTTGCTTTGCGTATGATCACTAGGGTTCCTGACGCTATCAGGGGGTTACTACGCGAAAACTTTACAGATACTAAGGACCCAACACTAGGTAAGTATTTTGATGAGGCAGTAGAAGACGGAGTATACATTTCCTCTTGGGGTAAGTACACAGCAAGTTTACAAGCAAACAAAGAGAAAATTGAAGGGGCTCTGAACCTAAAGGAACACACCTTTGCAGATAAAGTTACAAGGTCCCCAGGGAAAATAGCGTCAGGATTTTTAGGGTTTATCGAAAACATCAACGAAGCCTTTGAGCTTGGAGTTCGTTACTCAGCATACGTTGAGGCTAGAGAGGCGGGTGTAAGCAGAGATAAAGCTGCTCAGTTTGCAAAAAATATCACAGTCAACTTTAGCAAGAAAGGAGAGGTTTCTAAAACAGTAAACGCTTGGACTCTTTTCTTCAATGCTAGCGTGCAGGGAACAGCAAGATTTGCGAGAGCTATGAAAAGCCCTACGGGGCGAATTATTCTTGGAGACATTTTTGTTTTCTCCATCATGCTAGACATGCTGAACAGGGGTATGTCAGATCAAGAAGGGGATGATTTATGGTACGATAAAATATCCCCTGATGAAAAGATGAGAAACATCATAATCATGACAGGTGGCAGCACCTACACAAAGATTCCTGTACCGTTTGCTTATGGACTATCTAGCAACTTCGGCACCGTTTTCTCTGAGGTCTTTCATGGTAAAAAAACTATCCCTGAAGCTTTATTGTTTATGGGGTCGGCTACAGCAAATGCGCTCAACCCATTCTCGTTTGGAAACTCGGATCGGGCGGTTGTAAACGCAACTCGACAGGCCATCCCGACTGCGCTTACTTTTGCCTTTGACATGTTGGTAAATGAAACATACTTTGGAAACGAAGTCTTTCGAGATCAGCCCGTGTTTGGTCCCGAAGTGCCTGAATCTGAATTGTCTAAAAGGTCGCCCGAGTTCCTTGATGAAATAGCAAAAAAAATAAACAAGTCGAAGATTAGTGGGGGGTCAGAGCAAGTGCCAGGCAAGCTTGACTTCAACCCAGACATGGTTTGGTATCCATTAGATTACGCTGCGGGAGGGACAGGCAGGTTCTTTTTAAGAAGCGCCGAACTAATACAAAAGATTTCTGAAGACGCTCCAATAAAAAGAAAGGACATACCAATTTTCAGGTCATTCTTTGGAGACGCTAAAGAAGGAGCCTTTTACGTGGACTTTGACGAGTATTCTGAAAATAGAAATACAGCCTTGCAACTAATCGCAGAGCGTAGCGCTCGGCCTGCATCACAAAGAGAAACGAAAGAAGCAAAACAAAGATACAGGGGGCTAGGACAAATTGCTCGAGATCTTCGGCGCACAGAAAAGAAGAATAAAGATTTGAGGGATGAATTAAAAGAGGCTAGAGAAATTCAAGACTACACGAAAAGGCTAATAAAAGTAGATCAGTTACGTGAGGAGCAACGTCTCTTGTATGTGAAGTTCAACGAAATTTTTGACAATGAGCGAAAAGAAAAAGATTAAGGATACCGCCCTCGGGGCGTGGCTGAGCAGCAGAGTACCAGCCCTAGCCGCAAAGGTCGGGGACCTACTCCCAGAGAGCGGGGTGCTAGGCGTAGTCAAGAACCTCGTAGACAAAGAGCCAGGCGTATCTACTGAAGACAAGCTAGAGTTCGAGAAGCTCAAGCAGCAGCAAGAGGTAGAGGCTCAGAAGCAAGTGACTGAGCGCTGGAAAGCAGACATGGGGAGCGATGTGAAGCTCGCCAAGATGATACGCCCCGTCACCTTGATCGCACTGATGTCGATGTTTATGGTGACGATGGTGGCAGATAGCATGGACAACTGGGCCTTCAATGTAAAGGACAGCTATGTAGATCTACTGCAGATACTGATGCTCACGGCCTTCGGTGCGTACTTCGCTGGACGAACTATCGAGAAGGCTAAGAAGTGAGTGTTAGGCGCTGATGCCGAGGGCGGCAAGGGTCAGCATGAATACGATTAATAGTGTCATACGTACAAAAGTACGTAACATTCTCTTAACATCAAAGAAGGGGGAGTGCCGTTGCACCACCCCCCTCTCGCTATCAATCATGAAGCTACCGAGGATAAAACACAGAAACCTCTTCGTCCTTGCGGACTAGCTGGGTAGCCAGCTGAACCAAAATCCTGTTAGCACAAATATAGTCAGCGCTTGAATACGCTACAAACTTTCTTTGTCTCAGGGTGTATGTATGTATTGCAGTACCCAACTAGCTGATAGCTACTTAAGGTTTGTAGGTCATCTAACACCAAGTAGGTGATCAAATCCCCTCTGTCTTTTCGGCTGTAACACTTCTTGTACGCTTGGCTCTTGCTAACCAAAGCATCGAAGTCTACATTGACCTTGCAGTATTCTTTCAACTCCTCTCTGTCAACAACCACGAATGCGGCTAACTCAGGCATGTCGAATGCAATGCTCGTGGCCTCACCAAACAACCACCCGTGGTTGCCTTGCACGTTCTTAAACTCCACCCAAATCTCATCAGGGAGGTTGTTGCCTTTGACATCGACCCCCTGATCGTCATGCCAATAGTCGATGTGCATGTGTATGTCTTCGTCACGGGAGGACTTCCTCACCCCTGGGTAGGCACGTTCGTACCTAGTGGCGGCCACCCCACCATCGCGCCATGATGCTTTCCTGCGTGCGTTACTTGGCTTCATTGTATTGCTTCACTGCCTCGCGGATAAGGTCAGCCTCGATAAGCATCCATCGCCTGTACTCGCTGATGGTGTCGTACACCTTGTCTGTTTCGGTCTCGACCTCGCCGCTGCTAGTGTGCAATGCTTCATACAGTTCCCTACACGCCTCTTGCATGCGACTGCAAGCACCGTAGTAGGTCTGGCTCAGGTCTTTCTCCGAAAGCTCAGGCATCCGAAAGCTTCTTGATATCCTCGATCACTTGATCAATTTGCTGTTTGTTCTTTGCAATATAAACAGCACAGGCTTTGTTATTTTCCACAAGGTGATGTAGAAAAAGCTTCCATCGCATGGGGAAGTCGTGGTGCGAATGCAAGTACCCCTTGGTCTCTATTACCCAGCTCTCATCCTTGGCTACGAAGTCAGGGGTGTACCTGATGGGGAGCTGCATAGAATCGGATCGATCGGTCAAGTGTTTGCGCTTGGCAGTCATCTTCAAGTACCTGTTGGGATACCTGAACTTCTCCATCAACACATACTCCTTGCCTTCGTACTCGAAGTCCAACCCCGCAGCACGGAGCTGGTCGTTGCAGTACTTCTCTATCCCGCTCTTAAATTTCCCAAGGTTCTTCTTCCGACTCGGCCTGGTCCCAGCTTTGCGCTTCTTCATCTACTTGTAATTTAGATAAGAAGTCATCGTTCTGAGACATAGCGTGAGATAATTTATCAATAGGAATTTCTTTCTGCTCACCCCCAGTAAAGACCTTTGGGGTCATCAACGCTTTTTGTTTCCCCCACTCTATAAAACCTGTATGGCTTGTGTTCATGATTATCTTGAATGGATCGTCGAGTGAGGTTGGTTTACCCCCTGTCTCTGTCTCTCGCACCTTGCGCACATGGACCTCGGTCATACTTGCTGTGTGAGGGTCAGGGGCCTGTACCTTACGGTGTATCGTCAGGAAGCAGTCGGCTCGGTTCACAAACTTACCACCCCCCTCTGTGTCCTCCGCATACGGGGCGCTCGGCAAACCATCTGACCCCTTCCTGCGCTGCGCCTCAGTTACTGCATGCATGTTCAACCACACAGCTACGTTGTGCTTGTTGCTGAACGTAAGGAAGGCCGTAGCAGCCTCGTAGTGGTAGTCGTGAGTGCTCTGTAGTTCAGACTTCCGCATGTCAAGTCGGAGGCTGTTGTAGGGGTCTACAAAGACTGCGTCGACATCATGGTAGAAGTGTGTCTTCTCCATAAACAGAAGCATGTCCATATATGAATACACCTGACTAGTACTGACGATGTAGAAGTGTTCGTTGACCCAATCGTAGCTGCACTTGCGCTCGTGGTAGGTCATGTTCCCCACTTTCTTGTCGCAGACCATCTGCATCAGGTTCATCTTCACGCTAGATGTCCTGTTCTCAGCCGAGTATATCATCCACTTCCAACCGTGACGTACAGTAGAGTTGACGATGAGGTACAGAGCCGTGGTGGTTTTACCTACGTTGCTGTGTCCGTTCATAATCAAGAACTCTTTCTTGTATCGAAACACCTTGTCCAGCTCCTCACTGCCTGTATCCAACCCCTTCTCTATCCTCCCCTGGGCATAGTCTTCAATCCATTGGAAGTCATCGTCAGGGTCGACGAGGAAACTAAGGTCCCCGTCTTCGATCCTCATGTGCCTCTCGGCCTCTTCTTCTTGCTGTACTATGTCACGTATGGGGCGGGTCTTGCCATGCTCGATACCCTCTCGGATAGCGGTAATCGCAGAGTCTATGCTGTCTATGTCGCGCTTGGATATCTCCCTAGAGAGGACGCGCACGACCTCCTCCTCCTCCATCTTCCCGACAGCGATGTACCCACCACACAAGGTGGCAGCCTTAATCAATACGTTGTGCTTCTCCCCCTCTTCGGCTCTGCGCACCATGCGCGCAGCGATGTTGAGTTTGTCGTAGTCTGTGTGCTGAGGAGTGGCCTCTTGTATTGGGGCTTCAAACTTCTCCTCAGTGACAAACTTCCCGAACTTCTGACATGTCGTTTTGATTACGATGTCTGGGTCGTAGGACTCGAAGCAAGCGCGGCTAATGTTGATGCCGCTCTCATCGAGGTCCAACCCATACCGACTGTCGAAGTATCGGACGAGGGCGCGAAAGTGATCTCTGTGTCTTTCGGGGTGACTAATCTTTACTAGTGCCTTGACCCCATTCCCTGACGGGGATACCCAGCAACTGTATATGTACTCGTCACGAGATAAAAAATTCTTTACCGAACCAACATCTACTTTATCGAAGTCGAGAACGATATAACCGCTGTGCTCTTTAATTCCAGAGTCGACGCGAGATGAAAACTCCCCACTGAATAGTACAGCGGGGAGCTTCATTTTAGACTCCTTGTCGCCTGATCTTACCTGCTCAACTGTGGTACGAGAGGCCCCTATCTTGATCCGCTGTAGTGCTTGTGGCACTGTGATCTCCACTGGGTTCCCCTTCTCGTATATGCTTGTGAAGATTGTAGCCTTCATCTCTAGCGATCATAAGCAGGATGAAGTACCCTGCCAAGTCGAGTAGGGTATCTTCCGTTCGATCATCCAAGCCAACGTTTTTGATGCGCTTGAGCTTGTCGTCGATGCGGATTCGTATCCCATACTCGGCGTTGGCAGAAGAGAAGATGTTCAGTGGGGACAGCGCACTGTCTCCGTAAGCATCATTCTTGTCCAGCAACAGCTCCCGCACCTTTGCGGTGGCTGCTACTATCTGGTCCTTTCTTGTCATCCGTAGGTTGATTTTCCCTACCCAACACTGTAACGTCGAGAACTTCTGTGATGTTGACAGGCTTCTCTTTCACCTTCCTGTTGCCATAGTACTCTCGCCGAAGCCGCTGCATGGTTTTCTTATCATGCAACATGATGTCTATGGGGTCCAGGTATCGCGTGATTACCCACGCTTCGGTCGTCACTTTCTGCTTGCTACGGGTGTAGGTCAGCTTGACGGTCAGGTAGTAAATCGGATCTTTAGAACGGTAGGTCACTGCTTACGTTGGCAGCGGCTTTCTTCTCCCGCGCTTCCTTGGCCCCTTCGCTATTAGGGTCGTAGACGCGGCAACAAGCCTTACCGCTGCGGCTCATGAACATCGTGAGGTATACGTTGCCTCCGCCGCGCTCACTCTTTTGTGTGAGATACTTGTCTAGCATCTCCTGCAACTCATGGTCTTTGAGCTTGAGCCTCCAGCTCATCAGCTCATTGTTGTCATTGAATTGGGGGTCGTCGGCCCAGCCGACCAGCACACTATCGGGCTTTCTTTCAGTCATTTTCTGTGTGTTAAAGAATGTGTATGAGGACGAATGTAAGCAATGCAATTACATACAGCAAGTCAGACTTCGAATTTTGCATAGCCTTCTAATTCTGATTCGGGTGTCTCTAACCACTCTTTGATATTAGAGACTGCCTCGTTGAACTTCATCTCCCCTGCGAACAGGGTCTTGTCAGTACACTTCACTACGCCTGGGTAGTAGGGGTCTGTCTTCTCTTGTACCAGCCAGTAGAAATCTGACTTGCCCGTGACCAACGTATATATGTACGCTTGGATATCGTAGCAGAACGAGTTGACATCGTATCGGAACTTGTCCATGGATCGTGTCGACTTGCTATCGCAGACATAGTCTGGGTGCAGGTAGTCGATGAACCCCTTGAGGGGGATGTCGTCTACGTCAGTGTTGAACTCTACTTGCGGTTGCCCCCCTGTAAGCACAAAGTCTAGCAGCCCCTCGTCATCAAGGCGAGTAATCATGTCCTCGGCTTTCTGCCAATCGTCGCTGCTGACGATGGTGCGTCCAGACTCGGCGGCTGCATCCTTGAAGGTCTTCACTCGGTCCTTGTACTCCTTGGTTAGCTTGACGTTCTTGGACGTTATACCCTTGCTCAGTTCCTCTTCGTTCATCACGATGTACTGATCGGGAGCGAGGCTAGGGGTCAAGAGCAGGCAGTCGTAGAGGGAGCCGAAGCGCAGGGCATCGGACTCTTTGAACAACTCTCTGCGCATGTACTTCTCGAACTGTCGCATATCCCCAAGGGCATACTTCAGTGAGGAATAGGATAGGTGCGGCTTACCGTACCGTTCTTGTAGTTGGTCTCTCATCGTACAAACTTGAATAGTCCGCTAAGTTGGTTCTCTGAGAGCTGATCCCCGTACTTGCTCTCGATTAAATCGTATGCCTTACGCTTGTCCTTCGACCCTTTGACGTAGTTCACCGCCTTATCCATGATGTCCTCGACAGGGGCCTCCTCTTTCTTCGGAGCGGCCTTCTTCGCAGGGGCCTTCTTAGCAGGGGCCTTCTTCTTCGCAGCGGCAGGCTTCTCATCTTGTTGCTCGATGGCCGTCTCTACCTCGTTGGCCGAAGCTATACTGGTGTCGATACCAATACCGAGCATAGCCAGGGCACGACCCACGGCAGAGGTCTCGCAGTTCTCTACGTAGCTCGTCTTGTTGATGTTGCTAGCCGCACGGTTTTCGTGAGCGTGACCGACAGCCACTACCATACCGTCGTTGTCGGTGATGGTTGCTCGACACAGACACTCCTCGGCGGTGAGCATGGGGAACTCTGTGTTTATCCCCCAGTTCTTGTACTGCTCTTCTTGGCGGAAGAACTTGATGCGTTCGTTGACTTCAACGTACTGCTTGCCACGGATGTTCGTGGTCTTGAATTTGTAGTTGCTCATGTGAATTGTATTTAGAATCCGTGTTCTACTGCCCTAGATTTTAGATCGTTGAAGGCTTCGATCAAAGGTTGGTTGCTCTCGTGGTATCTCCCGACTAGTCGCTCCCCACCCCAAATGATGATGAACTCATCGAGTAGTTGTGCAGCTAACTTACCGCGCTTCATCTCTTCTTGGTGAGGATTCATGGTAACCTTAGACATATCGTGTTCCCCCACTTTATCGGTGAGTTTGTCGACGCACACTTGGAACATAGCCGAGTATTTCAAGTCTGTCTCTCTCAGGTTGTTGCACTTCCTGATGCTGTTGAGTATCGTAGCGTGGTCCCTACCTATGCTCTTCCCCGTTTTCTCTAGCGTAGAGTCGGGGTCTAGGTTGTGACACAGCATACAGTATGTGTGGCGGGCGTATACAATGGGACGCTTACGTGATCTGCCTTGTATCTCTGACTTCAGAACTCCGAACACCTCTGTGATAACGTCGGTGATATCGTTGCGTATTTTCTCTGAAGACATAGCCTGGAGGTGGATGTTGGTTGCCACCGCCGTAAGCTGCTTCTGTTCTTTTTTCAGTCGGTCGGATACGACCTTAAACTTCTTGATTGCTGACGTACTCATACTGTTCGGGGATTATGATTAGCCTACCGAAGGTGGCAAGCAATTTGTGTTTGGTGTTGTCTATGTCTTCTCTCTTGTTGTCGAACCAGTGCGCTCTGCGCTTGGGGTTGTAGTGACAGAAGGTCTTGACCTCGGGGATGTAGTGTTGGCCTCGTGGCTTGACCACTAGCCGATCGCACTCGACCCAAGCACATACAGTCTTGTTCTCCCCATTGAGAATCTTCTCCGCCGTACCACGTTGGTTGCGCAAGGTAGCGTTGTGCATCTCTAGGATGACATCTTCGGGGTCGTAGTACTCTGGGTCGGTGTCGCCGAAGCGCACTTGCCATCTCTGAAAGTTCGGGCCTCGACCCAAGTGGAATCTAACTCTAGTCTTCATGGTTGTGTAGTTCAAGGACTTTGTTGATGGTGACAGTGCCGAACTGGTTCTGCCTTTGGATGCGCTTCTTGTGGTTGACGGCATCGGTCATGTCATAGCAGGGGATCCACCCTGAAGACATCCCCTCCTCGTCTTTACCTGAGAGGTACGCCACTACATATTTAACTCTGTTGTTCATTGTGATGTGGGTTTCGGGCGGCGATACGCTCAGGGAACATTACGTCTAGCAGCTTCTTGTATCGCTTCACATATCTATCGTGTTGGTACTGATCGTCTACGTGAGAGTCGAGTACGTCATCAAGCAAGTCGAGCAACTTGTTCAGTGCTGTGGCTTGTTCGATGGTCCATTTAGTTTCAGTCTTCATCGGTTGTGTTTTTTGGGGTTGATGGCCTTCACCCTGCGGCGTTGGGCCTGTTGCTTTTCGTATGCCTCTCGGTCGATCTTGATTTCTACCTCCCCGCTGATGGGCTTGAGCAGTCGAGCGAAGAGTGGGTGGATGTGGTCGTCTTTCATGTCGTGTGTGTTGCGATGATGAGTAGCAGGGTGAGCAGGAGTGCCGCCCACCCCCAGGCTACGATGTCTTCAGTGTGCTTCATCCGTTGGGGAGGAAGGTGTCCATGATACGGTTGAAGTGGTCGAGGTAGTCAGCCTTGATGCTGGTCTCGTCTTTGTTCAAGACGCGGAGGAACTTGCGTACCTCTTCTTCGCGGGCTTGGAATTCGTGGATTTGTCTCAGCAAGTTGTTGCGCTGAAGGTTGTCTTTGTCTGTCATTGTGTTATTACTTATCGATTGTCCATACTTCATTGCACTCGTGGCCGTACTTCTTGACCCAGCGTGCAAGCTGTTCGATGTAACGCTTGGGAACTTTCGTTCCGTAGCCTACGCCGAAGTATGCGTCATACTCAAGGAGACCATTGGGAAGAACCACACAGTCGTCCCATTCGCCGTTACGCTCGTACCGAATCAAACGAATGGTTATGTCTGGGTCAGGCATTGCCTCGGCAATCTCCTGAGGAGACGCATTGCAGTTGAAGTGGTCATCCGCTACGTTGTCGTAGAGGCCCCACTCGTAAATGATTTTGTCTGTCATTGTGTTTTGATTGATGTGCAATTGTACTTATTGTTTATGACTTGTGCAAGTTGTTGGATTGTTTTTAACATTTAC
>Ga0098042_1000194_pt1 | contig 23281 bp, 26 predicted proteins | sample 9_EtaG_FD_75066 | JGI IMG/M metagenome (GOLD analysis project Ga0098042, IMG submission 75066) | Marine viral communities from the Subarctic Pacific Ocean - 9_ETSP_OMZ_AT15188 metaG | ecosystem: Environmental > Aquatic > Marine > Oceanic | place: Pacific Ocean | collected 2015-01-10
CATTAGATAACAATAAAATTTTATAATTATGAAAACAAAATACAAGAAAATGCTAAGAGATTGCATAGAGACTAAAAGATGGGCTTCTGATTATGTAACAAATCCACCTAGGCGTAATTACTATATGATTAATCACGGAAAGATAAAAATATTAAATCTTGTAATTAAAGATTACGAAAAAATAGAAGAACAAACAAATACTGCAATCGACCAACTAGGTCAAGCTTTATCTAATGCTGATTGGCATTACAATGGAGTTATAGAAAAAGACAGAATACAAGATGCGATGCGAACACTAATGAGTATCAGCCAAACCTATATTAATTTAAAAAAGAAAAGAGATGCCTAATCATGTTTACAATTACTTATATACAGACAAGCCTATAACACTAGGCTTGTTACACGAGAATTCAAAGCACTTGAATGGAGGACTAGCAATGTTGCTAATGCCTAGACCACAGGAACAGGAGGACAATTGGTATGATTGGAACTGCGACAATTGGGGAACTAAGTGGGGTTTTTACGACCAAGAATGTCACGACAGTCAACTTGATTTTACAACTGCATGGAGTCTAATCAGCGATGAACTCCTAGACAGGATAGCCAAGCACATACCTAATTATACTCTTGACTACGAAGAAGAACAGGGGTGGGGAGGTCAGATAACATACAAGAATGGAGAACTACACCAACACGAAACATACGACATTCCTAATTGGGATTGCATTGGAGAGACAGAGGATGGAACTGAGGTGTACAGGCTTGCTGAAAACTACATAAGGCTAGATGATGGGTATGATAGTGGGTGGTACTATCATATGAATCTTGAAGAGCCTATGGATTTATCAGAAAAAGTTTTGAATGTTCGAGAATTATAACTACATTAGCTTTAATAAGAGTTATTCATATATTGTTTGAAGTTAGGGGGGAGGCAGAAATGTCTCCCTTTTTTTTGTTATTTACAAAAAAGATTATATCTTTATAGAACAATAGTTTTGAAAGCACTATTGGTTTTTTCTTTTTAGAGTTGGGAATAAGTCCCGACTCTTTTTTTTTGCATAAATATTTGGTGGTTGTTATAATTGTGTTATCTTTGTGCTATTGTTTAATTTAATTCAAGGTGTTAAGAGCATCATATGTTATGACAAAATATATTTTACTTAAATCAGATTCTACTATCCTTTTTGACTATGATGCAGAAGGATTAGATAAAAAACAAAAAGCAGTAGGAGGATTAATTCAACCAGTACATTTGGAAACTGGATTGACTGCCTACATTAACGAAGAAGGATTATTAATTAACCTTCCAGTAAACCATATAGCTATTGTAAACTTTAGAAATTATGGTGTATTTGAAAAGTATCTTTTTGAAAATCACGAGGTATTAGGAAACGTACTTTACAAATGTGAATCTAAAACTCTTTACGATTCATTAAAGGCGAGTTTACAAATTGGTAAACAAGTAATGAGATTAGAAAATAATATAATTGAATCTAAATCTTAACATAAGCATCCCTTGATATAGAGAGAGACAGAAATGTCTCTCTTTTTTTTTGCATAAAAGTTTGGTGGGGTGCAGAGGATGTGTTATATTTGAGTAACATTAAAACTAAAATTATGTCTGATATATTTTCTAAATTCCTTGATGATGAATATCAAAGCAAGGAGTACCAAGAACGAGAACGAAAGCATAAACCTTTCAAAACAACGAGGATTGAGTATGGTAGCAGAAGCTATAAAATACTCAATAGCCTTATCCATTTCGATGAAGTAGAACCAATGGTAAATAAAATTTTTAAAAATGAATAAGCATATATTTCAGTCTTACATAGACAACATCACTCAGTATTATGGGATAAGCCAGAAGCAATTGTTTTCTGGGGGAAAGGACTACGAAAGCGTAGAACCAAGACAACTATTTTATTTCTTGTGCCATAAGAAAGGCATACCTGTTGTCACCATACAAAAGTTTTTAAACAAGAACGACTACTCGATTCATCACTCTAATATAATTAGAGGTATTGAAAGAATGAACTCTAAGATAGAAGCCAACGAAGAGTATCAAAAAATTATTCCAATGTTAGAAGTCATTACTGCCAATGTATAACATATTAAACGATGTGTTTGAGGAAGCAGTAAAAGACCATGCATCTACCAATCTTAATGGAACTGAAATAGATGCTAGGATGTGTAATGGCATAAAGATAATTAGACATCACGGGGACAACTCAATAGAGATATTTAATACTGCCAAAGGTGGAGACTACTATAGAGAATTAAAAGATGAAGAATACGATATTTTTTTTGAACACGGCTGGGTGGTAGGTGTTTGTAAAATGTCGCTAACAAAATACAAAGAGAGGTTAGCTACCATTGAAGTAAAGATGAAAGAGGAAATCAATGGTCGTAACAACTCTAAGTATATAAGTTTCTTAAAAGAAACAAGGAGAACCACAATGAATAAATATTTTAAAACAACACAAAAACTAAAAGATTATGACAAATCAATTAAAAACCATTAAGGTACAAGGTGGAAAAGAATACGCTGAGGTACACACAAGAGTAAACTACTTCCGTTCATCAGAGAAGTATAAAGATTGGGGAGAAGACTGCGAGGTAATAAGCCAAAGCGATTCTTCTATCCTAATGAAAGCAACCATATACAACCCCGAAGGTAGGGTAGTGTCAAGTGGTCATGCCTACGAAGAAAAGGATGGCAGTAGAATCAATCAGAGAAACCATGTGGAGAACTGCGAGACATCAGCAGTAGGAAGAGCATTAGGATTCTTAGGTATCGGTAGTGATGGAAGTATAGCTTCTTATGAAGAGGTAGCCAACGCTATCGAGAATCAAAAGAAAGATGAGGTTAAAGAAACTCATATTGTTTTAGATATTGGAGATGATAACTACTCAAAAGTTTTAAAGTATATAGAAACTCAGAAAGATAAAAGGTCGTTTGAAGATATAATAGAAACTTTACAAACAAAGTACAAGACAATAAGTAAGAAGGTAAAGACCGAACTCAAGAAGTCTTATGAAGGAAAGTAAGCTAATAGAAATGCAGAACAAAGTAGAATCTCAGACTCGTGTGATGCAACAGATTATTAATGAACTAGGACAGACAAGAAATATTGTCGTTAGTTTACTTGAGATAGTTAAGAGATTAAAAGAATATAAACCAATCATAAAAAAACTAGAAGATGAACGAGAAGCAAATTCTAAAAAAGCTAAAGAATGACCATGAGTATTATCATGGTATAGGCAAGGACTACTTGTCCAACTCTAACATTCAAGCACTAACAACCGAACCAAGGCAATTTCAAGCCCCTCAGAAGGATGGAGAGGCATTTGTGAAGGGTAGGTACTTTCATCAGTTAATCCTAGAAAAGGAGAAGGCTAAGGACTTTCATCTTGTTGATGCTAAGTCACGAAGTACTAAGATATACAAGGACTATATCGCTGATAACAAATTAGATTATGCATTACTAACTAAGGATGCAGAACAGATTAAAGACATGGTGGACTATACGCTAGAGAGTCTACCCTTTTTTGATTTGATTAATGACCCTACTGCAAAGTACGAAGTGCCTGCAATAGGAGAGATAATGGGGGCAATGTGGAAAGGTAAGGCTGACATCCTTACCGATGATTATGTAATAGATTTGAAAACATCATCAGATGTGTTTAAGTTTGTAAGAAATGCTCCCTATTATTTCTATCACACTCAAGCCTATATCTATCAACAACTATTTGGTAAGCCTGTAATTTTTTTAGTAACAGGCAAGACCAAGAAGTATGATAGAGAAGGAAACAGATATTACGACTTAGGAATATTTCCTGTCAGCGAGAACTCAATGGGTCTTGCTGAAGAAAAGGTCGCACAGGCAGTAGCATCCTACGAGAAGTGGTTTGCTCCTGACTCACAAGATAATATAGATAACTATATTATAAACACACCTATTTAATTTTTAAAATTTATATTATGACTGAACAAAAAGAGAAAGTGTTTGCTGATGGATTAATCAGTAAAAGAAATGAGAACGCTCCCGACTTTGTGATTGTAAACCAATCATACAAAGTAGAAGAGTTTATTGAGTTTTTGAAAAAGAATTCAAAGAATGGATGGGTAAATACCCAGACTAAGATAGCTAAATCTGGAAAGTATTATACTGAACTAGACACATTTGAACCTAAAACTAAACAATCTAGTCAACCTGTAACGGATGATTTAGCATTTTAGTTTGTAGCCCTTGAATAGGGGAGTTAGCTACTCCCCTTTTTTTGGCTATAATGTTGTGCTAAAATAATTTTCCCTATAGTATATATATATTTTATTATTTATTATTTATTATTCTATATATATAAAGAAATAATTAACATTTTCAACAAACCCTTACAGAATAAGGCTTCAATCAACATAAAAACGACATATTAATGACACGAACCATCACTATCTTCCAAGATATTCTAAATACTCAGACACCACACCACAGAGATGTGACCCTAGTACTAGACAGAATAAGGGAAGGCAAGTCAAAAGAACTTGTGACACAAATCAGAAAAGAAAAAAATAAGACAGAGCGTAATTCTCTGAAACAAAAATTAGTCAGCATTTGCTTTAGTGGTAAATTTTCAAAGCGTGCAGACAACTCACTACTTGAACATAGTGGACTTATATGCCTAGACTTTGATGGATATGCAAAGCAGAAGGATATGATTCAAGACAAGGAGAAGATGATGAAAGACAAGTACACCTTTGCTTGTTTTATTTCTCCTAGTGGCAATGGTTTAAAAACTATTGTAAAGATTCCCAACGATGCAGAGAACCATGTAAAATACTTTCAATCTTTAGAAAAGTATTATAACTCTAATCACTTTGACAAGACAAGCAAAAACATAAGCAGGGTTTGTTATGAATCTTATGACCCTTTAATATATGTAAACAAGAACTCAACTATATGGGAGACATTAGAGGAGACAGAGTACAGAGAAGTTTCTGTAGCTAAAGACCAACCAACCATCCCAATTACAGATGAAAACAAAATTGTAGACATACTTGTAAAGTGGTGGAACAAGAAACATCCAATGGTAGAAGGACAAAGAAACCATAATGTGTATGTGTTAGCTATGGCATTCAATGACTATGGTATTAATAAGAACCTAGCACAGTACATATGCAATCAATATCAATCCTCAGATTTTACATTAGCCGAGATAGACCAAACCATAACTTCAGCTTATCAGAACACAGCTAAATTTAATAGTAAATACTATGAGGATGATGAGGCTATCTCTGAGATAAAACAAAAACTAAAAAGAGGGGTAACTAAATCAGAGATACGGACTCAACTTTCAAGATTAGATATAGAGGAGGAAGTTATAGACTCTGTTCTTGTAAGAGCAGATGAAGAAAACAAGGAGATGAAGTTTTGGAACAAAACAGAGAAGGGGGTTATAAAAATTATTCATTTTATTTTTAAAGAATTTTTAGAAGACCATGGCTTTTATAAATATTGTCCCGAAGGAAGCAAGACTTATATTTTTGTACGGGTAACTAACAACTTAATTGACCACACAAGCGAAAAAGAAATCAAAGACTTTGTTCTAGAGCATTTAAAAACTTTTGATGACATAAGTGTTTACAATTACTTTGCAGACCAAACAAGATTCTTTAGAGAAGAGTTTCTTACCCTGCTTGGAACGATTGATATATTATTTATAGAAGACAGTCCAATAGCTAGCTATCTATATTATAACAACTGTGCAGTACGAGTAACCAAGAATGAAGTCAAGGCAATTGACTACCTAGATTTGGGAGGCTACGTTTGGAAAGACAGAATTATAGACAGGAATTTTAAAAGAGAGAAGGTAGACAAATCAGATTATAAAACATTTATAAATAATATTTGTTACAAGGACAGTAGTAGAACCACATCAATGGAGTCAACCATAGGATTCTTGTTGCATGGTCACAAGAATATGTCCTACTGCCCTGCCGTAATTTTAAATGATGAGATAATATCAGACAACCCTGAAGGGGGAACAGGCAAGGGTGTATTTAAAAATGCATTAGGACATATGAAAAAACTGATTACCATCAACGGAAAAGACTTCACCTTTGAGCGTGCTTTTGCATATCAGTTAGTATCAGCAGACACACAGATAATAGCTTTTGATGATGTAAAAAAATACTTTGATTTTGAAAAACTATTTAGTGTCATAACAGAGGGGCTAACCTTAGAAAAGAAAAACAAAGATGCGATTACAATTCCATTTGAGAAGTCTCCTAAGATTATAATAACAACCAACTATGCCATCAAGGGTGCAGGTAATTCATTTGCTAGGAGAAAGTGGGAACTAGAACTACACCAACATTATCACGAAACCTTTGTTCCTTATGATGAGTTTGGTAAAATGTTTTTTACTGATTGGGATACTGAAGAGTGGTCTCAGTTTGACAACTACATGATAGACTGCTTACAACTGTTTTTAAACAAAGGACTTATAAAAAGTAAGTTTGTTAACTTAAAAGTAAGACAGCTATCAGCAGAGACTTGCCATGACTTTATAGAGTGGTGTGGTCTTATAGATGGTGCAGTGCCAAATAGAAACTTTGTTGATGGTGGTAGGGTTAGTATGCAGACCTTGTACGAGGAATTTGTAATTGAATACCCAGACTACGCACCAAGAGCAAAATATTCTATTTCAAGAACTCGTTTTTATAGATGGCTTATATCTTACTGTTTATTTAAAGATGGAGTAAACCCTAAACACGGAAGAGATGCATCAGGAAAGTGGATTATTTTAAAACCTATTGAGGAAAATGTTCCTCAGCAATCTATTGAGTTTTGAAGTTTTATATAGACATAGCGATGCGTAACTCCTACGACATTATATTCAATAATGTTTTGCTGAAAAACTTTAGCAATACTTATTTTATGCATAACCCTAATGCTGAGATTACAGATGAGGTCCTTATGGATATGTTTAAGTATTTTAAATCTAAAAAAGAGTGGGACAAAGTAGTAAAGATAACAACATTAAGAGCAAAAATTAAATTTTATGATACAACTAAGAGACTATCAAGAGCGTATAGTAAACAAGGCGACTGAGGTAATAAGACAGCACGGCTTTGTTTACTTAGCAATGGAGGTGCGTACAGGCAAAACCCTTACGGCTTTATCTATTGGAATAGAACTTAAAGCACAGAAGGTTTTGTTTGTCACCAAAAAGAAAGCCATCTCATCTATTGACAAGGACTACGATATGTTGAGACCAACTTACTTTTTACATACTATAAATTATGAAAGCCTACACAAGGTGTCTTATGATTTAGATTGGGATTTAATAATTGTAGATGAGGCACATTCAATGGGTAAGCTCGCTAAACCAAGTAAGCGAGCTAGAGATGTAAAGATGCGTATAATTAAAAGCAAAGCTAATGTTATACTTATGTCAGGAACGCCAACCCCTGAATCATACAGTCAGATGTATCATCAGGTATATGGCATACCCAACAACCCATTTAAAGATTACACTAACTTTTATAAGTTTGCTCATAAGTATATAGATATAAAAATAAAACCCATTAACGGGATGCAGATAAGAGATTACTCTCATGGTTTACCAACTATTATGGATGCCATGAAGCCATACACAATAGCTTACTCTCAAAAAGAAGCAGGTTTTAAAGTAAAGACTACTGAAAAAGTACTTGAGGTGGAGATGGAAAAGACTACATACGAATTAGCCAGCGAGTTAAAAAAGAAATTAGTTATAGAGGGTAAAGAAGAAATCATACTGGCTGATACTCCAGTAAAGCTTATGATGAAACTTCATCAGCTTTATTCTGGAACTATAAAATTTGAGAGTGGAAACTCAGACATACTTGACTATTCAAAAGCTCGCTTTATACGCTCTCAATTTAAAAATAAGAAGGTGGGTATCTTTTATGTATTTAAAGAGGAGCTGAACGCTCTAAAGTATGTCTATGGAGATGATTTAACTACAGAGCTAGATGAATTTGAACAAACGAGAAAAAATATAGCTCTTCAAATTGTTAGTGGAAGAGAGGGTATCAGTCTAAAACAAGCAGACTGTTTAGTGTACTACAATATTGCCTTTAGTGCAACCAGTTACTGGCAGAGCAAAGACAGGATGACAACCAAAGAAAGATTAGAAAATGATGTGTACTGGATATTTAGTAGAGGTGGTATAGAAAAGAAAATATACAAAGCAGTAACTGACAAAAAAGATTATACACTGTCTCATTTCAAAAAAGATTTATTAAGTTTATAATTATGAAAATAAAAAAATCAGACATAGGTTCTTTAATAATACCTAAAGGGTATTATGAGTTTGAATTTGTAGACGGTGAACCTAAAATTATAATAAGCCGGGTAAGGGTTAATAATGTAGACGGAAAATATATTAAGTTTGCAAAACTAGAAAACGTTATAGATTATTTATCTGAATTTCCTTTAAAATTTGAATCTAAAACAGAGAATTAATGGGACTAATAAGAAATAGTAATCAGGCAAAACAAGGTGTAGATTTTGAAGGCGTAGAGTGGGGAAAAATACATCCTACTGATATTGATTTTGTTTTAGAATTTAAGAACGAAGTTTTGATATTGGGCGAAGTTAAACGCAAAGACTCAGACATGGCTTTGGGACAAAAACTTTTACTAGAGAGACTTTGTAACAGCTGGCACACTGGTAAATCTTTTATTATCTTTGCTTATCACGAACACGATGATGAAACCACAGACATTCCTTTAGATAAGTGTGAGGTTTGTAAACTTTATTATCAAGGAAAATGGTATGACAGAAGCGGCTCTGTTAAAAATAAAATTGAAGAGATATTAAGAAATTTTAAAATTGAATTATGACTGAGCAACAGATTCAGTCAAAAAGAATTAAAGAATTAGAAGCTGATGGTTTCTATGTAATTAAATTAATCAAGACAAATAAAAATGGTATACCTGATTTAGTAGCTATACCGCCCAACTGTAATGTAATTTTTAGTGAAGTAAAAACAAAAAAAGGTAAGGTCTCTCCTTTACAAGAGTACCGATTAAAAGAATTAAAAGAACATGGACTTATTACTGAAATATACAGAGGCTGAAAAATTTTATGAACTTGATGAGGCGGTTATTGAAACCATAGACACACTGTCACCAATAAACGCAACTAGAATCATACAACAAATTCAAAAATCTATACCTTTATTACAAAGAAAAAACCATCGCTCACAAATTATAGGCGGTGTTTTAAAAGGGAAAAACCCATCATTCTTTGCAATGAGATATATTTATGAAGAGCATGATGCTCCTTATTTCTTTCAGTTGATTGAGATATCATCTGATGAATACTTAGACTTATATAACTTAAATAAAATCATATAAAATGTGCGTAGAATTAATTAAAAATTTAGTAGAAAAAGAATTCGATTTACAATTAAAAAGAAAAACTAGAAGAAGAGTTTATGTAGAAGCAAGAGCTATCTATTATATGCTCCTTAGGGAAAAAGGTAGAATGAGCTTTGCTAATATTTCAGAAACCCTAGATAAAAATCACGCTACAGTATTACACGCTGTAAAAAACTTAAAAAACTGGATGCTTTATGATACCAATATAAAAAACATCTACGAGACATTAGAGAAAAAAGTAGACGCTGTAATGAATATGCACCCAGACGCTTTTGGAAGAGCAAAGTCTGAAAAAGAAATGTATATAGAGGCTTATGAGGAGATAAAAACAAAAATGTATGAGATGGAATCTAAGCACCGAGCCCTTAGAGGTAGATACAGATTTTTGTTAAGTAAGCTAAAAAGAAGTTCACCACATACCTATAAAACATTTAACGAACTAGAAACCAATAATATATAAAATATTTTTCATAACTTTATATAACCAAATGAATATGTTATGGAATTTAGTATTGAAAATATTCCTAATATTGTTGAATGTACTTCCTGCACGAAGAAGAAAAAAGTGGACAGACTTTTAGAGCTCGATGCAAATATGTATACCAACATGGGAATCGAAACAACTAAGACCGACAGAAAAATTGTAAAACGTAACTCTAGGAAAATTTATTACGCCATAAAACAAATAAATCCTGAATTAGGTACAAAGCTAATTCAAGCGATGGATTAAATTATGACGTATGAAACTTCTGGAGAATAAGAGAGTACAAAACATCAACTTTATAATGGATGATGTTCACGACTCTTCCAACTCAATCTACGAACATTTAGTGGACAAGGACTTTGACTCTCTAAAAGCAGAGGTTCAAACGCTGATAAAAAAACTAAAATTAATTTTAGAATCAGTTCAAGATGAGTTATAGTGACTTTAGGCCACGGCTAAAGGGAGATAAAAAAATAGCCTACAAGAATCTTACAACTAAAGAGAGACGCATACTTGTTGTAGGAGACATACACGCTCCCTTCCAACTAGATGGATACCTGGAGTTTTGCCAGGAGACTTATGCAAAACACCTTTGCAATCAAGTAATATTTATAGGAGACATAATAGACAATCACTATACGAGCTACCATGAAACAGACACAGACGGGTATTCGGGCGGCGAGGAGCTCTTACACGCTATAGAAGTTGTTGCTGACTGGAAGAACGCTTTCCCTGTTGCTGATGTAATAATTGGAAATCACGACAGGATGTGTATGCGTAAGGCACAGACATCAGACATACCAAGCGCTTGGATTAAATCATACAACGAAGTACTGGGAACGAACTGGAACTGGAGCGAAAGGGTGGTATACGACAATGTACAATACTTGCACGGCGAAGGCGGCACAGCTCGTACAAAAGCTAAGAACGACATGATGAGCACGGTTCAAGGACATATCCATACGCAAGCCTATACAGAGTGGATGGTTGGAAGAAATTTTCGTATCTTCGGAACTCAAGTGGGCTGTGGGATAGACGGGTCTTCATATGCTGCGGCATACGCAAGACACTTTAAAAAGCAAGCCATAGGAAACGCTGTGATACTAGGAGGGCACACAGCTATAAACTGTCTAATGGATTTATAATGTTTGAACAAGACCAAGATATAAAGAAAGAAAAAAAAGCTATTGAGCTTTACTTGAGAAGGATAGGCGGAAGCTATAAGAAACTTAGCAAAGACGATGTAGACTTTAGAATACAAGGAGAGAACGGTGCTGTTATTGGATATGCTGAGGTCAAAGTTTTAGACACGGAGATGAAAGATTCATTTCCTCTGATGGTAGAAGCCCGTAAAATTATAAAGCTTCGAGACAAGCGACTACACGCAGTAATGATATGGTCATGTATAGATGGTATTTACTATCTCCCTATAGAAGGACTGGTGGGTAGAGCACTCTGGTCAGAAGAAGAAGAGCTGATGCTTTCCTTTGATAACAAAAAACTTTTTAAATATGTCAGACCCTAAACTAAACTTTGCCTTAGCATTCCTAGTTAACGGACTACTGTGCTATTTAATTTATAGAGCTATATTTTAATTTGGAGGAGGCTTTGGTTTTTTTCTCTCTTTAGGTCTATATGATTTGCTAATACCTATAATATCATATATTTCTCCTTCATCAGCTTCCATATCTTTAAATAAATTTATAACACCTACAGCTGGGTCTGTTTGTACTCCTAAAATTAAATCAACCATACCTTTAAAAGCACTAAAAAAAGTTGGGTCTTTTATAAATCTGTTTAATTTATACCAAAAAGCATTAAATGGATTGACAATCCCGCTAGATGTTCTTGCTCTTTTTCTAAGCCCTAAACCAACTTCAGCTCTTTGTACCACTTGCTCTGCCGCAATACCAAATAAAGGAATTTGATATAATAAGTTTATCCCAGCCGCAGCTTCTGCGATAGCTAGATAAACTTCTTTTCGGTCTTCATCGTCTCCAGCCCATAACTTTCCAATGTGTGATGTTGCAACAAACAACATATTAGCAATAGATAAGTTTAAAGCTAAATCTCTAACATCTTTTGTTGGAGGTACTTTTCCTTTTAATAAATGTTTTGCAAAAACATTTCTTTGAGCCATAGCCACCCTATTCATTTGTAAATATAATGTGCTTCCAAAAGCTGTAAACACCCTATTATAGCCTTTTGCTCTTTGAATAGGACTTTTTTCTGTATTTCTTCTACTCTGCTGTGTTGCATTATAATTATTAAAAGCTTTCAACGCTTCAGCTTCACTCATTCCATTTTTTATATTTCTATTATAGTTTGCCACATAACCCATAACACCTAAAACATCTCCTAAAACTGTTGGAAAAGCCGCAGCTTTTCTAAAATTTCTTCTTAGTCTAGTGGCTTTAGCGCTTGTCTCTGGAAGATATTGAAATAATCCGCCAGATTCTAAAGAGTAAATATCTCCCTCTAATCCTTTTTCCAATCTTTCTCTAAAAGTTGCGGACACTTCTTTCATTTTCTTTAAATTGCTTCTGAAATTAGCTAGAACTAGAGCGTATTCCCCTAAGAAACTAAGCGTATCTACTACTGGAGTATATTTACCAGGTCTAAATTGATGCTCATTAAAAGCGTTGACAAAAGATGTCATTTGCTTAAATATTTGTATAAATTTAAAAGATAAGGCATACGATGTAAACCAACTAAAAACTTTACGAGTACTGTCTTTGGATTCATTTCTTAAACCGTATGTAGGATTTATTTCATAATTAATACTGGTCTTAATTAAATCTCCTACATCTAATACATTTTTGTCTATTAAAGTTTTAACAGCCTCTGTATTAAAAATAGTATTAAGCTCTCTTGTTCCAGACGCATATGATTTATACCTCTCCATAGAATTTATATAATTTTCTAAAGTGTATGAAAATCCAAAATCTAAGTTTAATTCTAAATCTTTTGCGGTTCTTTCTTTAAGAGAAGATGCATTTTCTAATCCTAAAACGCTATTAAAGTCTCCATCTATAAGTTTAGCCTGGTCTGCATCAGATATACTTGCTGTAGGAAAGTAGTTTTCTACATAACCTAAATTAGTGTCATTTACATCCGAGTAAACATCATTCAAACTTTCAAAATAATCATTACTTAAATACTCTACAATTTTATCTGTAAAAGAAACAAGCTCAGGACCAAGGATGTCTTTTATTTCTTCTATGTTTTTTATACCCTCATTTCTTAAACGCTCTCTTTGCACATCATTAAGACTTAAAGCATACATTCTCATTATTTGGTCTGCGGTGTACTCTACTTTTTTGTTTCCTTCAGTAATTTCTTTAATTCCAATTTTCTGTAGTTTTTCCAATACACCTGAATATCCACCTTCTATCCCCTCAACACTATCAGCTATAGAATCTATAATTTTTTGCTGATAAAATTTTCCTCTCAAAGAGTTTTCACTCATAATATTTAACCTATCATAAACTTGTTCTTGAAAAAATCCGGTTGTAGCATAATTATCTAAAATTCTTGTTAAAGAACCGAGATGAGCAATTTTAGTTCTAAAAAAAGCAGATATATTTTTACCTACTGTAAAGTCATAATTTTCATATAATTTTTTTAACCCTTCCCATATTTTTAATTTAGCAAAGCTTTTATTAATTTCTTTTATATCCGCTCGAATTTCCTTAATACTTTTTAAAACTTTTTTTCCGTTTTTGTCTGTTTTAAAAATAATTGCAAAATCTTTTTTTATTTGTGAAGTTACTTCCTCTTGTATCTTAGCATCTTTTTCAGCTTTTCTTAATCTTTTTTCTTTAATAGCTTGTCTTGAGATTTCAGCGCCTGATTGTAAATCTTCAAATAGAGCCTGTACATCTTCTAATGATTTGTCTTTAATGTCTGCAAACATTTCAAATGCAATTGACTTGTCTAAAAATTTAGAGTCTTTTACACTAAGCTTTTCTCCCCTAGCTTCTTTAGCAATAATTTCATTATATCTATCAATGTCTGAAAGCTCATTTGCTATCACGGCCATTCTATCTATAGGTTTAGACCCTAATGCAGCTTTTAATATTTGACTTACTTGAGAAAAAAACTGTTGACCTTGTGGGTCTAATCCTTTTGATTTTCTTCTTTTTGAACCTGTAGATATTACTTTAGCCTTGGAGGATACAAATTTCTGAAGCTTTGTTATTAATGATTTCTTTTTTCTTTCTCTTGCAGTTTCTACTTTTTTAATAACCCTTTCAATTGCTGCTGATAAATCATTTATTGATTTAACATCAGTCACTATACTTATTGCGTTTGCTATATCTGTATCCGAATAACCTTGAGATTTAGGCATAGCTGTACGAATGAAATTTTTAAGTTCAATCTGAGCCGCTCTTAAATCTTTTACACCCTTCTTAAAACCTCTTACTAAATTTTTAATACGAGTTATCTCACGCTGTATTGTTTTATTAGCTCTACTACCTACAAATTTATCAATAGCTAGAACTAGTTCGTTCTGTTGGTTTTCTGGTAGGTTTTTATATTCTTGAGTATTTTGTAAAATCTCTAAAGCTCTAGCTCTTACCTCAGCATTACTTGGTTTTTCTTTTGTTTTTTTGTTGGTTGTATTTTTAAATCTATTGATTTTAGAGCGCAAACTTCTAAAAAACTTTAACCCGTCTGGTATTGTTCTAAATACTGCGGGTAATGTTTCTCCTTTTCTCAGTGCTTCCTCCAAGGCTGTATTAATATCAGAGGCTTTGAATCCACGACCTATTAATACTGCTTTGATAGCAGCATCAGAAAAACCTTGCGCTCTCCCTTGCTCTACTACAGCCTCAATTGTTATTTCTTCACCTTCAATTGGAGCAAGTCTTTGTCTAGGTTTGGGAGCAACTTCTTTTATACCACTGCCGTATGGAGCTACCACTTGTGCTTTTTCTGACCTAGTTAAGTCTTCTCTGTACTTGTCAGCTATTTCTTTAGGCATTATCTCAAAAGCATCAACCTTTGTGTCTGGAACACCTACAACTTCCCCTAGGACTTCATTAGCATAAGTAGAATGAGTCGAACCTTCTTTAACGCCAGTAGGTTTTATGACAACCATTATATCATTTTGCTCAAAGTTGTTATCTCTGTAGAATCCATCTCGCAACTCTTCTACATCTACAAATCCATCTAATCCTTTTATGTATTTATGAAATGCAGTATTAGGTTTCCTTTGCTGTTGTAAAATACCATTCAGAAAAGCTTTTCTTTTTGGAGATTCTCTTAACGCTTCCCAGCTGTCAAACTCATTTAATATATCTGCTATAGCTTTAATTGGCTTTGTCTCTAATGCTTGTTGTTTGAAAGTATTATAATCACCTAATTTTTTTGTAAATACCTCGTACACTTTTTTATTAAACAACAAGCTTCTTTGTGGAGAGCCACTTATTATAAATAAGTAATCTGCTTTATCTATATTCTTTTGAATCTCACTAACAGATTTTGAGCTTGCCCATACAGCTTCACCATCAAGCGCAAAACTAGGTCCTGCATCTAGCTGTATACCGTCATATTCCCCAATACCAAGTTGGTCTGCTACCCAGAACCAAACCTTTTGTTTATTGGTATTAATATCTTTGATTAATGATAGTAAATCTATACGATTGTTTGGAGTGACCAATGATAAATTATAGGAGTTATTAAATTTAATTTTCTTTTGCCTTGGCTTAGGAATATTTATCTCAGTAGGCTCACCTATAGGATTTGTGCCGTCTTCTAATATTTCAACATCGGTCTCTGTTATTTCTTCACCTCTAGATACCTTTCCTGATAATACGTTAAGTAGATTAATAACATCTTCATCTGTTTTTGTAAACTCATTTAATTCTATATTAAACCCAAGTTTTTTTGCTAGTTTTTTTAAAAACTGTAAAATTTTATTTTTTTTAGGTTTACTTAAGGTTTTGTATTCCGAAGCCAATAAAGACATAAGGTCTGCAAGTCTCTCTTCATTTTGTAGTTCAGGAGATGACTCATATAATTCTGCAAACTCATCTATTCTTTTTATTATGTCGCTTTCTGTAGATAAAGCTTTTCTAACAGAAGAAACCATTTCGTCTATTGTAATTGCGCCTGACTTTAATTTAGAGTCTACTACTGCATGAAAAACTTCATGAGCAACATCTCCTGGCTCAAATAAACTTACATTTACTTGAATATCTCTTGTAAGAAAATTATAATTAGCAGCAGAACCTAAATTATAATCACTGGCAACATTATATACGCCTTGGTCATCAAATATGTCAATGTTAGTGTTAGGCAATATTGTTTTTATAGCTTTAGCTGCAAGCTGTGCTTCTTTAATTACTTTTTTTCTTTCATTAATAATGCTGTCGTCTTCAAACAAACTATACCCCCTATTTTTAGAATAAGTGTAAGATAAGTTGTCATCAATTTTTTCTTTTATAGCTTTACCTTTTTGAACAGTCAAAGTTTCTATAGGTTTTATACCTGCTATTATTTCTACACCTGGCTCTTTTTCAACAGGAGATTCTTTTTTCTGCTTAGTTTTCTGTGGCTTTAACCCAAGTGAATATTCTAAATCACTTACCTCATCTTTCTGCTCCTTAGTAAGCTCGGCAACCTCTTCTTCTGGAACTTCGGTAGTTTCATCTTCTTTGGGTGTAAGCGGTCCGGTAACTCCCCCGGTGGGGTCTCCTTCTCCCAATTCTTCGCCATCTCTGGCTTGTTCTTGTACATCCACGCCCTCTGGGCTTTGCTTCGAAATGGCATCTTCTTCGGTTTTTATTGTTTCTGTTATAGTTACTAACTCAGCAAGCTGTTCATCTATTTCATCTACTCTTGTTTGCTCTTGTATAGATAGACTTTTTTCATCAATAGTATTTATTGTTTCTAATAAAGCTTGTTTTTCTTTTAATAAATTAATTGCTTTTACTTTTTGTTCTGTAGTTAAGTTCTTAGGTTCTAGTCTAGCTTTATATATACTAGTTTCAAAAAAGTTTTTCTGTATTCTATCAGAGTCTTCTTTTGTCATTTCACCAGTATCTACTCTTCTTTTTAATTCTGCGGTTAATATTTCATCTGCTCTTTTGGTGTCCGCTAAATCGAATTGTAATTCAGTTATGTCTTGTGTATCAAATACACCAACAATATCTGAGTACTCTGATTTTTTAATTTTGTTTTTTATTTTCCATTTTGCTACACCTTCATTGGCATACTTTGTGGCTTGTATAGCTGTAATAGGAGCTCCGTAAACCCCACCACTTGCAAACCCTGTTACTGCTGCATCTGGCACACCTTGAAAAACAGGCTTTCCTTCAATAAGGTTTTGAGTTATTTGTGTAGCCACCTCTTCGATAGCCTCACCAGCTCCTGCTGCAAGAGGGCCAAACTTTTTTAATGCACCTTCATAAGCTCCAATAATGGTTTTTTTAAAAACTTTAACCCCTTCTTTTTTACCTTGCTGAAATATAATATCCTTATAAACTCTTGCTAAAGTCCCCTGACTAATAGTGCTGAAAACCATTTCAGCGCCTGCCATTCCAACTGCTTTTAAAACACTTAACGCTTTAGTTTGGTCTGGATTGTTTTCTAATTGTTTTCTTAGCTCAGGACCTGTCATTAAAGCAGTAGCTCCAGTCGCTAAAGGAATTAATCCTACTCCAGAAGCTGACGCAGCCATTATACCTAAGCTTATTGGTGCACTTTGTACTATTGCATTTACTAAGAGCTTACTACCTTTTTCGTATTCTCCTTTTCCAAAAGCCTCAACAATACCACCCTCTAATCCTTTTTCTCTTCTATATAAAGCATCTTGTTTTTCTCTATACTCTTGTTCTTTTACTAGACCTTCTATTATGTCCTTAGTTCCTATTAACTCTTTGAACGCTTCTACGTTTGTTTCAGGTAAACCAAGAGCTCTGTTAATAGGGTCTGAAAATGCAGCTCCTATAAACTCATAAGCAGAACTAGGTAAAGTCGCTATCATCTCTCCTATACTTACATCGGCTATTTTAAAAGAATTTTTTAACCAATCTCCAAAATCACTATCTACAACAGCTTGTTTTTTATCTTGTGCTTCTTTTAAAAATTCAATTGGGGATAAATTATATTTTGATGCCATCTCAGTTATAACATCTTGACCTTGTTTATCAAGTTCTTCAAAATCAAAAGTAGGCAATTGAAGTGCTAGGTCTAGCACATCCATCTTTTGTTCTTTTAAAAGCAGCTCCGCTTCTTCTTCCTCTTCTCTAATTTGTATACCCTCTAGGTCTGATTCACGAGTTTGAGCTCGTACACTTATAGGCTCTTCAACAGTGTCTTCAACGACAGTTTCTTCCTGTTCGTATCCGACTTTTTCTAAGTCACCAGCTCTTACATCAGCTCTTACGCTAGTTTGAACTTGCTGTTCTGGTTGCTCCGAAAAACCATCCCCCAATAGTGATTCCGAATCTTTTTTTTTTAAATCTCTTTCTCTCACATCAGCTCTTACGCTTGTTGCTGGTTCGGTCGGCCATACGCTTAAAAAGTCATCAACAGTAGTAGTTACAAACAGCCCGCTTTGTTTACCTAAATCAAATAACTGTTCTTGTTGATTTTTATTTATACCTGAAAATTCTTCAAAAGAAACAGCTTCAGTAATAATCCCTTGGTCTAAATAAAGATTATATAATTGTTGTAATTTATCCATTTAATTAGTTTGTTTAACAATTGCATCTCCAGCTCCAGGCTGAGTCTGAGGTTGAGGATTAGGTCTATCTATACCTCTTAATTCCTCGTCAAGAATATTCTCTGATTGCTCTATAATTTTTTTATAATAATTATAATTTTTTATTACAAAAGCTTCTATATTATCTATATCTTCATCCGAATCTAAATTAAATGTTTTTTCTATACCGTCTTCTATCTCTATTGTTACATCTGCTCCCGACCCAATAGCGGTGTCAAAGTCAAAATCTAAACCTAATTTGCCAAAAATTAATTCTAAATCTTTTTTTGCTTGACTAGAACTAGTTCTGCTAATTGTGGGAAGTTTTGTTTTTATATATTCTTGAAATTTATCTATTGGTCTTGGTGCATCTTGAATAGAATATTGAAATTCAGTAGAGCTACGAACGGCATCTTTGGGTAATGCTCTGAGCGCAGCATTAACTATTTCGTCAATGTCTGCACCTTTGGGAGCAAACTCACTTACTATAGAAGTAAAATAGTCTTTAGCATTTTCTGACTTAGCAATAGGAGGAAGTTGCGAGCGTCTTCCATCTTTGTTTCTTTTTATTAAAATTAATTCTGGCTCTCCAGTAGTTGGATTATTTTTAAAATTATAATCTACTATACTTTGAGGATTTCCTGTTAGGCCTTTAATAAGATTTATTCCCACCTCAAAATCTTTTACATCATCACTATAAAAAGTCTTAGCCATTGCTCCTCCTACTCGTTCAGCCTCTTTTAAATCTAACTTTTCTCCAGTCGTTGGAGTATCTCTAGGTGCAGCAGTTTCAATATAATCTAGCCTGCTTTCTATTTCGTTTCTTATAGCTTCTCTGAGCTGCTCTTCTTGTTCTTTTTTTATTTTAGGTCTTCTAAGCCCAGAACCTCTTTGAATAGGGTCTACTTCAGTCTCTACATACTTATAAGACTTCATCATTATAGGTTGGTCATTTTTATCTACTCTACCTGTATCTACTAAATCAAATTCATTAGCTTCCTTTTCATCATCTGTATAGTTTTCAGCGTAACCGAGCCAATCAGTAAGCATACTACCTGCATTAAAAGGATTTTCAATCATCACATCTATCCAGGTGTTAATTTGTTTTTGATAAGCTTCACTTTTTGTTACGTCCTCAATAGTTTTTGCTGCACCATAACTTTGAGCTTTTACATACCGACCTACGTTGTCTGTAACTTTTTTAATAGCTTTTTCATAATCATACTTAGGAGCTCTTTGATTCATCCTATTTTTTAAAAAACTTACTTGTTGGTATTGTGTAGAGTCAGAACTTAATTCTTTTTGACCTGTTTCTGGGTTTAAGACCATTTTGCCTAAACTTAATTTGCCATCTGTAGGATTGGCCCAAGTTTTATAATCTGAAAAATTACCAAAACCTTGTATGTTTCCTATGTTCCAAAAATCAAAAACACTAGCATTAGGGTCAGATTTTACAGCATTCCATTTACTATCAAATCCTTTTACTAAATTTATAAGCTCATCAGAGCCATCTGTTAAATTTTGTCTTTGAGCCACATATGATTTGTAGTCAAGAAGCCCTTTCTTTAAAAGGTCGTCTTGCATCTTTCTTAATTCTTGAATGCTATTAGAGCTATCTAGCCAAAATTCATTAAGCGCTTTGTGACTACTTCCTTCTGCGTCTGTTAATATTTTACCAAACTCTCGTGAGGCTTTGTCTATATCTTCTTTTTTCTTTTCTCTCCTAGAATATTCTTCCTCAAGAGTTGTAACCATCTCCTTAGTTATAGAAGCCCAGTCAACTTGATTTTCTACATCCCGTTTAACGTAACCATAATATGATTTAGCCATAATGTTTTTATTAAGCTGTTAGAGTTTGATAGCCAACTCCAATAGGTGGATTAGCAAACATATCCATTTGAGGATTAAATAAAGGATTTTGTATTGGCTGAAAACTATCTATTCCGAAAGTTGGGTTTATTTGTTTAGGTTGAAACATCCCAGGTCTAGTTGTTGGAGACTGTATCTGGTCTTTAAGCATATTTCTATCTACAACCGTTTTAGAATTTGGAAGAACGTCTAATCCTTTTGCTCTTGCATATAAAGGATTTATTTGTTCGCTTTGGATTAAACTTGTTCCTATTTGACCCAATCCTTGTGCCGCTTGAGAAATTGCTCTTTGTTGTCCCGCAACTGCATCTGCTTGAGCTTGCTGCGCTCCCATTACTCCTCCTAACTCTAATTGATATTCTAACCCCTGTAACCTTGCGTCTTCTTTTCTTGCTTCAGTTTCCATCTGAAATAATCTTTCTTCCTGAGCAGCCGCTATTTGTCTTTCTCCTATTTGTGAACCCATTACTGCTCTACCGGCAGCAGAACTCAAGCCTCTAGGGTCTGCTTCTTGAGCTCTAGTTAAAGTGTCTGCCACTGTTCTACCCACGCCCTCTCTAGCCTGTTCATAAGCAATTTTAGGGAGAGTTCTTCCCTTCATATAATTAACATCTAAAACTTTTTTAGCTTTTTTTACTGCCTCTTCAGTTTCTCTTTCTGCCTCTAATCTAAGTCTATTTTGTTTTCCAGCCTGAGCGGCACTTAAAGCTACTCCACTTGCCGCAATTGTAGCACCAGCTATTCCTACTATTAATCCTGCCATATTAAACCTTTATTTAAAATTATATGAGGAGGCAAATCTTTATAATCTTGAGTATAAACATCTTTTTCAGCTTCCTCTACTGTTTTTTTATTTGTCTTATAAACACAAATCCAAACGCAATCTTCATGCATGTACGCTACTCTTTGCGTTCCTATTTCTGTCATCACCTTCATTGGCGCTTTTATTCTTTTAACCTCTCCTGTGTCAAGCAAAACAGACATTTCTCCTGACATAAAAAAAGATGGGTGATTTTGTTTGTGTATAAAACTAACAACCAAACACCCTTTTGGCATTAATATTTCCCTTGTATACAACCCATCTTGAAGGTTGTGTTTTAATGGGAACATTTCATTCATTTCTTTTGTCCCAGCCTCTACACTTTCGTTTAAACTTAAAATTTGTTCTTTAAATACTTTTATATTTGCCCACAGCAAACCTCTGTCGTTGTGAACTTTTTGAAGTATATCTTCTGGATTATCTTTTTTCTTCTTAAATAAACTTAAAAGCCTCATAAACTAAAACAAAGATACTAATTTTAGGGATAGCTTTTCATTACTTCCGACTCTACTGCAAACAGTTCCGTAGCGGTGCTATCTGTATTTGTTATTGTAAACAAGCAGTAATGGCCTAATACTCCATTTGATTCAGCTTGCTGATTCTTAATATACATTATAAACCCATCCTGTAAGGATATAGCTACTGCTCCGCTTATTGAATTATCAATAACAATATTGTTGGTATTGTTCTGTAAGTCTATATTTATTGCTGTTACCTGTCCAGCCATTTGTACTGCGCTGTATGGAGGAGGTGCAAAGTATATAATATCGCCAACACTAAGGTCGCTGCCAATAGCTATCAAAGGGTCTGTTGAAAAATTAATTATAGTGCTTGTACCAACCACACTTACCGAAGTACTTCTACCTATACCATTTACTGAGCGCATAGGGTATTCTTTTGTCTGAGCTGGCAATGTTCCATTGTTTCTTACAAAAGCAAACCAAGCTCCTTCTTTCTTTTCAAACCAAGTGCCGTCAATACTTGCTCCAGTTTGTATATCACTATCTAAAGTTACGCCCCAAGTAGAGTCTGACTCCAGGTTTATAGTTTTAAATAACTTATTTTCTAACGGCATCTCATTAAACACACTTGTTAGTGTAGAATTATATTGAACATCATAATAGTTGTTGCGTAATGGATTAGTATTATGTCGGTATAAATTACCTGCTTTAATACTGTAAAAATAATTATTCATTCCTATCATCCAGTCAGCAAAGTAAGAGTAGAACGAAGGCCACCCTTTTGCAGTGTCACTATAGCTTAAAGTATATTGTTTATCTGGGTCTCCCTGTGGAGGAATTACTGGAGGCTTTAAGTTTGGGCAAGTTATATTATCAAACTTTAAGTTGTTTTGACCACCCATATATCCGTGGTAGTAACACTCGTAGCTAGTAGTGCCATAATCTCCTGTTACAGTTATAGTTACATCTCCATAAAAATACTCATAAGTGTTTCCGTCTAGACCTGTTTTCAAACCTGCGCTCGTAGTTCCATTATAATTTATCTGACCTGTTTTACCAAAGTTGTGTATGGCAATAGGATGCGTTGAAGGAACTCCTGTCAACACAAAAACACCAGTTCCTGTTCCGTATAAACCATAGTTGCCACCAAATATGTAAGAGTTTATATTTCCTATTACCTGAAATGTTACTGCATTTGTACCGCTCAAACAATAATCCGGCGTGGTTGGTATAGGAGGAGTTGGAGGTGTTGGAGGGGTAGGCGGAGGTGTTGGCGTTGGCGTAGGAGATGGCGGAGCAGGTCCTGAACATATATTATATCCTGCACAGTCATATTTATAAGTTACTGTTCCATTATTTTCTATAAGTAATGAGCCAGTTCCTGTAGCTGGAGTGTTTCCTGGTGTCGCTATATAGAACTGATTGCTCCCTATAAACGGAGTAGTAAGATTTGCATCTAACCAAAAATGTTGCGTTCCGCAAGAAATTTCCGAATAATCTGGTA
>Ga0098042_1000198_pt1 | contig 23178 bp, 10 predicted proteins | sample 9_EtaG_FD_75066 | JGI IMG/M metagenome (GOLD analysis project Ga0098042, IMG submission 75066) | Marine viral communities from the Subarctic Pacific Ocean - 9_ETSP_OMZ_AT15188 metaG | ecosystem: Environmental > Aquatic > Marine > Oceanic | place: Pacific Ocean | collected 2015-01-10
ATATAATGACTCAGACGTCACTCAACGAAATGCGAATGGACAAACTCGCTCTGGATTATATAGCTTGTTTATACCTATGGAGTGGAATTACGAAGGATACATTGATTCTTATGGATTACCTGTATTCGATACGCCTAAAAAACCGAAGCAAGGGCCTCAGGGTGAAATAATAGATTTAGGTGTAATAGAGTATTGGAACAACGAAGTTGAAGGTCTTAAAAAAGATCAAGATGCTTTAAATGAATTTTATAGACAATTTCCAAGAACCGAAAAACACGCATTTAGAGATGAGTCAAAGGAATCTTTATTTAATCTAACCAAGATATATGAGCAAATAGATTTCAATGAAGATCTTAAAAATTCTATAAATATTACTAAAGGTAATTTTATGTGGAAAAATGGCATACAAGATAGTCAGGTTTTGTTTATGCCTAATAATAATGGTAGGTTTTTAATAACATGGGTTCCACCTGTTAATATGCAAAATGCAGTAATTACAAAAGGAGGTGTGAAGTATCCTTTAAATGAAAACTTAGGAGCTTTTGGCTGTGATCCTTATGATATATCAGGAACTGTAGATAAAAGAGGCTCTAAAGGATCTTTGCATGGCCTTACTAAATTTTCAATGACAGACACGCCACCAAATCATTTCTTTTTAGAATATATAGCAAGACCTCAAACTGCTGAAATATTTTTTGAAGATGTATTGATGGCTTGTGTTTTTTATGGCATGCCTATATTAGCAGAAAACAATAAACCTAGACTTTTATATCATTTTAAAAGAAGAGGTTATAGAGGTTTTTCTATGAATAGACCTGATAAAAAAAGAAATAAACTTTCTGTAACGGAAAGAGAGTTAGGTGGTATACCTAATTCTAGCGAGGATATTAAACAAGCTCACGCCGCTGCAATTGAGTCTTACATCGAAGATTTTGTAGGTTTAAAAGAAACTGGTTATGGTGATGTTTATTTTCAAAGAACATTAGAAGACTGGGCTAAATTTAATATTAATAATAGAACAAAACATGATGCTTCCATAAGCTCGGGGCTAGCGTTAATGGCGTGTAACAAGCATAGATATGCTCCTAGCGCGCCTCGAAAGCTGCAGTCAGTTGATTTAGGTATAAAAAAATACGACAACAAAGGAGTTACATCAAAAATAATAAGTTAAATGGGCATATACACCAATACTAGAAGTGCATTTCCTAGCCAAGTTGTTAGCGAACAAGAGAAGTCAAGCCTTGAATATGGAAAACAAGTGGCTCAAGCTATAGAAGGCGAGTGGTTTAATCAAGGTAGAACTACAGGTAATAGATATTTAACTAATTGGAATAATTTTAATCAATTAAGACTTTACGCAAGAGGTGAACAAAGTGTTCAAAAATATAAAGATGAATTATCTATAAATGGTGATTTGTCTTATCTTAATTTAGACTGGACACCTGTCCCTATTTTATCTAAATTTGTAGATATAGTTGTAAACGGAATATCTCAAAAAAAGTATGAAATTAAAGCATACGCACAAGATCCTGAGTCTGTAAAAAAGAGAACAGATTATGCTTCAATGTTATATGAAGATATGATATCTCAAGATTATTTACAAATACTTCAAGAAACACTAGGTATTGACGCGTATCAATCTCCTAGTAAAAATGTTGTTCCAGAGTCAAAAGAAGAGCTAGAGCTTCATATGCAGTTAAGTTATAAGCAGTCTATAGAAATAGCTCAAGAAGAAGCTATATCTTCTGTAATGGCTCAAAATAAATACAATCTTACTAGAAGAAGATTAAATATGGATTTAGCAGTTTGCGGTATAGCGGCTGTTAAAACTAATTTTAATACCGCCAACGGTGTTACTGTTGATTATGTTGATCCAGCATACATGGTTTATTCTTACACAGAAGATCCTAATTTTGAAGATATATATTACGTAGGTGAAGTTAAATCTATAACCATACCAGAGCTTAAAAAAGAATTTCCTGATATACCAGATGATGAACTAGAGCGCATACAAAACACGCCTGGCAATAAGTCTTATATAACTGGTTACGGAAATTACGATAACAATACAGTTCAAGTTTTATATTTTGATTACAAAACTTATAATGATCAAGTTTTTAAAATAAAACAAACTCCACAAGGGTTGATGAAAGCTATAGAAAAAGAAGATACTTTTAATCCACCCGAAAGTGACATGTTTGAAAGAGTTTCTAGGTCTATTGAAGTTTTATACAGTGGAGTTAAAGTACTAGGTACAAATATAATGCTTAAGTGGGAGTTGTCTAAAAATATGTCTAGACCTATGTCAGACACTACTAAAGTTCGCATGAATTATGCTATATGTGCGCCTAGAATATATAAAGGTAGAATAGAATCTTTAGTTGGAAGATGTACTGGTTTTGCAGATATGATACAACTTACACATTTAAAGCTACAACAAGTGATATCTCGCATGGTTCCAGATGGTGTATATCTAGACATGGACGGACTTGCTGAAGTTGATTTAGGCAATGGAACTAATTATAACCCAGCTGAGGCATTAAATATGTATTTTCAAACTGGTTCTGTTATTGGTAGATCTTTAACGCAAGACGGCGAAATGAACGCTGGTAAAGTTCCGGTTCAAGAGCTTCAAGCTGGAAGCGGTAACGCAAAAATACAAAGCTTGATTACAACATATCAATATTACTTACAAATGATACGTGATGTGACAGGTTTAAACGAAGCAGTAGATGGTAGCTTACCTGATCGCAATACTTTAGTTGGGCTTCAAAAATTAGCGGCTAATGCTTCTAATGCAGCTACTAGACACATAGGCCAATCAAGTATGTATCTTACTCTTAGAATAGCTGAAAACATAACTTTAAAAATAGCAGATGCTTTAGAGTTTCCGTTGACAAATAAATCTTTGCAAAATTCTATATCTACTTTTAATATAAAAACACTTCAAGAAGTAGTTAATCTTAATTTGCATGATTTTGGTATATTTTTAGAATTAGAGCCAGACGAAGAAGAACAAGCTAAATTAGAAGAAAATATACAAGTTTCTTTACAACAAGGTGGTATTAATTTAGAAGACGCTATTGACTTACGTCAAATAAAAAATCTTAAACTTGCTAATCAAATGCTTAAAATAAAGCGCAAACACAAGCAAGAACAAGATATGCAAATACAACAAGCCAACATAGCAGCTCAAGCTGATGCTCAAGCTCAGACTGCCGAAAGAACTGCTATGGCTGAAGTTGAAAAACAACAAGCAATAACTTCTACTAAAGTGGATTTTGAGCAATCAAAAAGTCAAATGGAAATTCAAAGAATGAATACTCAGACTCAGTTAGACATGCAGAAAATGGCTAGAAAGTTTGAATATGATAGGCAATTAAAGCAAATGGAAGTTGATGCTATTGGCTCAAAAGAACAAATGATAGAAGACAGAAAAGACAAGCGTATAAAAATGGAAGGTACGCAGCAAAGCGAAATGATAAGCCAAAGAAAGAACGATGGCTTACCCATTGATTTTGAAAATCAGCCAGACGCTGATTTGAGTGCGTTTATGTAAACGTTATTTAATTATTTAATTATATTATATTATGTCAGAAATAAAAACAAATGAACCTGTTAAACAGGAAGGTGAGTTTAAATTAAAAACAAAAAAGAAAACACCTAAAAAATTAAACGAAACTAAGGATAATGTTACCAAAGTAAACATAAACCCTAAAGAACCTTTAGTTGAATTAGAGCCAGAGGTTAAAAAAGTAATAATTCCAAAACAAGAAGAAAAAGATGCCATTCAAGTCGGAGAAACAAAGGAGGTATCTGTGGAAAAACCATCCGGAGATAGCACAGAGGTGGGAGAACCTGTACAAGAGTCCAACGAGACTGCTGAAGGGTTTTCTCCGATCCAAGAAGTAACTGAAGCTGAAGTTAAAAAAGTTGAAGCAGAAGTTAAAGAAGCTATAAGAGATGAAAAAGTACTAGGTAAACAATTGCCTGAAAATATTGAAAAACTAGTTGCTTTTATGGAAGAAACTGGTGGGACAATAGAAGATTATACTCGTTTAAATGCTGATTATAGCAATGTAGACGATAAAACTCTTATTAAAGAATATTACAAAAAAAATAAACCTTATTTAGATTCTGAAGATCTTGATCTTTTGTTAGAAGACTTTGACTACGATGAAGACATAGATGAAGATAAGGATATACGCAAAAAGAAACTTGCGTTTAAAGAAGAAGTTGCAAAAGCCAAAAACTTTTTAGAAGAAACAAAGAGTAAGTATTACGACGAGATCAAGTTGAGACCGGGCGTTACTCAGGAACAACAAAAAGCTATGGATTTTTTCAATAGATACAACAAGGAGCAAGAACAAGCTGAGCAACAGCATCAAATGTTTAAAGATAGTACAAAAAAACTTTTTAGCGATGATTTCAAAGGTTTTGATATCAGTGTTGGTGAAAAGAAATATAAGTACAATATTCAGAATAAAGATAAAGTTGCAGAAAGCCAGTCTAATATAACAAACCTCGTTGGGAAGTTCCTAGACGAAAATGGTAATGTTAAAGATGTTAATGGTTATCACAAAGCTATTTATGCTGCTGAAAATGTAGATAAGATTGCCGCTCATTTTTATGAGCAAGGAAAAGCAGACGCTGTAAAAGAAGTTGTAAACAAATCAAAAAACTTGAGTGACACTAAAGCTAGGACTTCTCAAGGTGATGTGTTTATAGATGGATTTAAAGTTAGAGCTATTTCAGGCGCTGACGCTACAAAACTTAAAATAAAAACTAAAAAATTTAACTAATAAAAACTTAAAATTATGAGTTTAACTCCTCAATTTGGTAGTTTAATCCCTTCTCCTAAACAAGAGATTTTAGATTCTAACTACTTACAATTTAATGGTGGTGCTAACGTAGGCGACAGTGATTCTTTCGCTCAACAGTATTTACCAGAAGTATACGAACAAGAAGTAGAGCGTTATGGAAACAGAACGTTATCTGGTTTTTTACGTATGGTTGGCGCTGAAATGCCCATGACATCTGATCAAGTAATTTGGTCTGAGCAAAATAGATTACACATTTCTTATGATGATTGTGTTATTGGAGGCGCTTTAGCGGCTGATGAAATAAATGTAGCTCCTGCTGCAGGATTTCCAGGCGTACAAAACGTTATTTCTATAAACGACACAGTTGTTATTTTAGATACGGCTACAGGCGCTGAGCAAAAAGGTATTGTAACCGCTAGTGTTGACACTACTGCTGCTGTAGATGGTGTAATTAGTGTTACAACTTTTGATGGAAATGGATTTGCTGGATTTACTAGTGGAGCTGTTAAAGTATTTGTATACGGTTCTTCTTATGGAAAAGGAACTACTATTGGAACTGGAGCTGGTAATTCAGCTGTAAGAAAATCAGTAGAACCACAGTTTACACAATTTTCTAATTCACCAATTATCTTAAGAAGCCAGTATGTAGTATCTGGATCTGACATGGCACAAATTGGATGGGTAGAAGTTGCAACAGAAGACGGTGCATCTGGTTACTTATGGTATTTAAAAGCTGAATCTGAAACTCGTTTACGTTTTGAAGATTACTTAGAAATGGCAATGGTAGAATCAGAGTACAATCAGACTGCTGGATTAGGAGCTTATGGCGCTGCTAAATTACCAGGATCTGAAGGTTTATTTGCTGCTATCAGATCTCGTGGTAATGTAGAAGTAGGATTTACTGCTGCTAACGGACTAGATGAATTTGATGCTATTTTGAAAAACTTAGATACTCAAGGTGCTATTGAAGAAAACATGCTTTTCTTGCAAAGACAAACAGCTCTTGATTTTGACGATATGCTAGCTGCGATCTCTGGTGGAACTGCCGGTGGTACTGCATTTGGTTTATTTGAAAACTCAGAAGAAATGGCATTGAACTTAGGGTTCAGCGGTTTCCGAAGAGGATCTTACGATTTCTATAAAACTGATTGGAAATACTTAAACGACGCTTCAACTCGTGGCGCTATCGATGGAGTTAATTCTATCGAAGGTGTATTAATACCAGCTGGAACATCTACAGTATACGATCAAGTTTTAGGAACTAACATCCGTAGACCTTTCTTACATGTACGATACAGAGCTTCACAAGCTGATGATCGTCGTATGAAGTCTTGGATTACTGGTTCTGCTGGTGGTGCATTTACATCTACTCTTGACGCTATGGAAGTAAACTTCCTATCTGAAAGATGTTTAGTTGTACAAGCTGCTAACAACTTTGTATTATTCCAAGGAGTATAATTACTTCTTAAATTAACCCTATGGGCTACATAGTGAGCGTAGCCCTAGGGTTTTTATTAACTATTTAATTTTATTATATTATGGCTAAAAAAGCTAAAGCAGAAGCTGTTGAGGTTGCACCTCAAGAAGTAGCGGTTAAAACTGCTCCAAAACCCACAAAACCAACGTGGGAAATTAAAGATAGAATTTATTATTTAAAAGGAAATAAATCTCCATTAACTTTAACCATTCCAGGTAAGCATACTAGAAAACACTCTTTATTATATTTTGATGAAAAAACAGGTAAACAAAGAGAGTTAAGATATGCTACAAATCAAGATTCTCCTTTTGTAGATGAGCAAAAAGGAGAGTGTACAATGGGCCATATAAGATTTAGAGATGGAACTTTAAACGTTGCTAAAGAACAACAAAATTTACAAAAACTGTTGTCTTTGTATCACCCTTTAAGAAATAAAATTTATGCTGAGTTTAGCGCAAAAGAAGAAGCTGAAGATCAATTAGATATTTTAGATCTTCAAATAGACGCTTTAAACGCAGCTAGAAACATAGACATTGATCAAGCAGAAGCTATATTAAGAGTAGAAATTGGATCTAAAGTAAATAACATGAGCTCTAAAGAAATTAAAAGAGATTTGCTTTTATTTGCTAGAAATAATCCACAATTATTTATTAGTTTAGCTAATGATGATAATGTTCAATTAAGAAACACAGCTATTAGAGCTGCTGAAGCTGGTATAATTAGATTATCAAGCGACCAAAGAACATTTACTTGGGGATCAAACGGTAGAAAACTAATGAACGTTCCTTTTGATGAAAATCCTTATTCAGCTTTCGCTGCTTTCTTGAAAACAGACGAAGGCGTTGAAATCTATAAGTCTATAGATAAAAAACTATAAAAACAAGTGATACTAATATAGGCGGTTTCGGCCGCCTTTATAGTATAAATAAAAAATTAATATGGCAGTAAGCGTAAACACGGTATATACTACAGTCTTGTACTTGTTAAATAAAGAACAAAGAGGTTATGTAACTCCTGCTGAATTCAATAGCGTTGCTGACTTAGTTCAAAAAGAAATATTTAATTCTTATTTTCCAGATGGAAACCAAGTTAACAGACAGAATCAAAATAATACTAATAATGATACTGAATTTTTTGATATGTTTAAAGATATATCATATAAATTATATCCATTTGTAAAAGAAATTTCTTTTACCTATAATACATCATTAAATTGTTGGTACAACGCAACTGCTTCTAATATCTACAAAATAGGTGAAGTAGTAATAGATTATAATGGGCAACCTAAAAATAGCTCAATAGCTCAACTTGTTAGTAAGAAAGATTTAGAAAAAATATCTAGATCTAAATTAACTTCACCAACAAAAAAATATCCTTTATTTTACACTTCTAATTCTATTATTCCAAACACTTCTTTTTCTCAATTAATATTAAAAACTTTTCCATCTGCAATATCTGGAGACAGTGTTTTAGTTAATTGCTTAATAAACCCGACATCTCCATCTTGGGGATATACTGTTGGTGGTGTTGGACAATACGTATTTCAACAAATAAATTCACCTAACTCAACAAGTGTTGATTTTGAATTAGATATTTCCGAACAAACAAATTTAATTATAAGAATATTAAAATATTTTGGTGTTGTTATAAATGATCCTACAATCATAGAAGTAGCTGCTTCAGAAGAACAGGCTTCAGAGGTTAATTTAAAATCTTAAAAAATGAGTCTATTAACAGAAACAAATCAACAATATTATCAAGGCGCTCAAGTATTTTTATCTGCAGATACTCTACCAACCCCTAATACTCAAAGTTTTAAAACTACTTTTAATACAGATTTAGTACTTGGAAGCCAAGACCCAAATAATGAAAACTACGCTTTAAATAATTTTAAAATATTTACAAGCGCAAGTGGTTTGCCTGGTGATTTTCAAGAGCTTACTAACTATAGTTTAGCTAATAATACTTTTAAAATATCAGGATTAGCTCAAAACACTTATATAGTTGTTCAGTTAAAAACATTAAGCGGTGGTCAATATGGCAATCAAGATGCTTTTGGTCAAACTGTAGAACAAAACTACGGGGGTTATGAGTATATAACATTAAACGATGCTATAGATAATTTTATGGTAGGATACGTTGGAGACGGCAAAATACTTCAATCAGTAAAAAAATCTGATGTATTATTTTTTGCTAAAAGATCTTTACAAGAGTTTAGCTATGATACGTTAAAAAGTATACATTCTCAAGAATTAACAGTTCCACCTTCATTAAGCGTGGTTCTTCCTCAAGATTACGTAAATTACGTTAGAGTTTCTAGAATAGACGAATTAGGTATAAAAAGAATAATATACCCAGTAAATAACTTAACTATAAATCCTTACAACACACCGGTTCAAGATTCAGAAGGAGTTCCCGTGCAAGATAATTTTGGTAACAATATAGAAGGTACTTCTATTACTGAAGAAAGATGGGCTAAAGCAAATTTAAATTTATTAAATTTTAACTTATTAGACAACTTTGATGATTTTGCTTATTGGTGGAATTTATATGGATTTGATGGTAATTTTAATACAGGTAAATTATATGGACTAGATCCTCAAACATCTCAAATAAACGGCTGGTTTAGCATGAACCATAGAGAAGGTAAAATGTCTTTTTCCAATGAACTAGCCAATAAACTTATAACATTAGAATATATTTCTGATGGTTTATCTCATGACGGTGATAGTAGGGTTCCAAAATTAGCAGAAGACGCTTTATACGCGTCTATACTGTATAATATAGTATCTGTTAGATCTGGACAAAATCCCAATGATTTAATTAGATTAAAAAGAGATAGAAGCGCTAAGCTTAGAAATGCTAAAATAAGATTATCTAACATAAAACTAGACGAAATAGTTCAAGTTATGAGAGGTAAATCTAAATGGATAAAACACTAAAATTTAATGGCAGAAGTTAAGAATAGTTTTATATCGTCTAAAATGAATAAAGATTTAGACGATAGATTAATTCCTAATGGTGAATATAGAAACGCTGTAAACGTTTCAATAAATAAATCCACTGGAGAAAACGTAGGCACAGCACAAACAGTACTAGGTAATCAACTTCTTGTTAATTATGGTCAAATCTTAAACGCTTCAAGCTTAGAAGTTATAGGTGTTTTACCAGATGATAGCTCTAATACTATTTATTCTTTTCTAACAAACAATACATTAGAAAGATATGTTCCCGTTGGAGCGGTAGGTGTTACGAGTACTTATCCAAGCCAACAAAACAGCTTTGATGTGCTACCTCCTGTAATTATAAATAACCCAGGTCAAGGTTATGATAACATACAAAATGGATCTACAACAAACGTTTCTGTTGCCAATCCTAACGCTTCGGGTTTATTGCTAAGTGTAGTTTGCGACCCTACCGCAGCTGTTTCTTGTACTTTAATATCTGGTGGATCTGGATATCCCAATGGTTTACAGCAAAACATAAATACTATAGCACAGAGTCCATCAACTGGATTTGGAGCTATAGTAAGTTATTTCGGCGCTAATAACTCTGTGACAAGTCCTACTATAACTTTTGGAGGAACTGGATACAATGCTGGTGACGTATTAAGAGTTTTAGGTGGTGGAAGTGGAATTAATGCTGTTATAGAAATTAGTTCAGTTAATAACACTGGAGCTATAACCTCTGTTGAAGTAAAAAACTCTGGTTTTGGTTATTCAATTGGAGATATAGTTCAAGTAGATGGTTTTGATCCATCGGGTTTCGCGGCTGAAATTCAAATTAACTCTCTTTTATTATGCGATAATTTTGTTGTTTCGTTTAATATTAACGAATTAAACCAATTAACAACAATAGCAAAAGGTTCTTTTTTAAATTTTTCTACTTTAAATCCTATTAATGGAATTAACTTATTAGAAGAGTTGTTGTTTTTTACAGACAATAGAAATCAACCTAGAAAATTAAACGTAACAAGAATAGATCCTTATTACACTACAGAAGATCAAATATCTGTGGCTAAGTATTATCCTTTTGATCCTATACAGCTATATCAACCTAGCGAAGTTGCAGGAGCTATTTATGACACAGGAGAAATAGACGCTGTTTCTGATAGTAAAATTATAAATTTCAACGTTACACCAACGCAGTCATCAAGTTCTAGCTTAGGTGTTATAGGTACTTTTGCTCAGATTACAAGTGGTGGAGAAAATTATGGCACTGGCAACGGCAATAATACAGTCGGTGGTACTGGATTTGGGTTGACAATAGATATTGATTCCGTAGATCCTAACGGTTCAATAACTGGAATTACTGTTGACCAACCAGGTAACGGTTATACTAATGGAGACGTTGTAACAATATTCGATGCTACAGGAAACGGCCAAGCTACAGCTACGGTTAGCGTTGTTAAAGACAATACTTTTGTAACAGACGTAACAAACTGGCCAAACTCTATAAGTGTTAATCAAACTCAAAATCTCCCTGCTGGAATGACTGTTAGTCTTGTAGAAGTAGAGACAACTATGCAAAATGCTATAAGTCTTTATCTTCCACCTACAGCAACGTCTAGTATATTTGGAGTGCCTTCTGCTAATCAATTTGAAGTATACATTGTAGGAACACCAACAATTCCAGGCTTTGTAGGAGTGCCAGAGCTTGTAGGTTTAAATGTTTGGTTAAAAAATTCAAACGATGACTTTGTAAACACAACATCAGTAGTAACTTCTGTTTCAATAGTAAATATTGGCGGTGTTGATTATTATCAAATACAAGTATCACCTAACATAGTGGCTACAGGTTTAAGTTTTCAAGACGAATCAGAAGTTTTGTTTGCGCTGCCAAATCCTTATTATGATACTGTTTTTGAGCAAAATGCTAACGTAGAATTTTTAAATGACAAATTTGTTAGATTTTCTTATAGATATAGATATGACGATGGAGAATATTCGTTAATAGCACCTTTTACTCAACCAACTTTTATACCAGAACAAGATGGTTATTTTAGAACAACAGGCGTTGGTGTTGATGATGGAGTTAGTGATGAATTAAAAGCATATAGGTCTACTGAGGTAGATTTTATGGAAAATAAAGTAAACAAAGTACTTTTAAATATACCACTTCCTACTATAGCTGATTCTATTTCATCTGAATTTAAAGTAACAGATATAGAAATACTTTACAAAGAGTCTGATCAAACTACAATAAAAGTAGTTGAAACTATTCCCGTAAAAAATAATATCTTTGGAAGTAGTCCTTTTTATCAATATGAATACGGTTCTAAACCTCCTTTTAAAACTCTTCCGCAAAGTGAAACTGTAAGAGTTTCTGATAAAATTCCAGTAAAAGCTTTTTCTCAAGAAATTTCTAGCAATAGAGTTATATATGGAAATTATCAAGACAAACACACTCCACCTAGGTTTTTAAATTATACTTTAGCTGCAGAGTCTAAAAACCCTTCGTTTGTGGTAACTGATAATAAAGTTGATAATTACACTAGTATAATAGAATATCCTAATGCTAGTTTAAAACAAAATAGAACATATGAAGTAGGAGTTGTTTTATCTGATAGATTTGGAAGACAGTCTACTGTAATATTTTCCAAAACTAAACTAGCTTTACAACAAAGCTTTATAGCGTCATCTTTGTATTCACCATATAGAACAGAGTTTGACAATGACGGAACAGGTAATAATCCGACAGGAGGCTTATTAAATTACGACGGTGATTCTTTAAAAATACAATTTTTAGATGCAATACAAAGTTTTAAAAGCCCTGATCCTAATGATGGTGTTCCTGGTATATACAACGGTGATATATCATCTCCAGATTATAATCCATTAGGTTGGTATTCTTTTAAAATAGTAGTAAAACAAACAGAGCAAGACTATTATAATGTGTACTTGCCTACAGCTATGGCGGGTTATCCTTTAGATCCAACTAAAGAAATTGAAACTACAACACATGTTGTTTTATTTAATGATAATATAAATAAAATACCTAGAGATTTAACAGAGGTTGGTCCTACACAAAGAGAGTTTCCTAGTAGCGTTAGAATGTTTGGAAGAGTTAGTGACAATTTTAAAGGTCTAGGCACAAGTACTAATCAATTCTATCCTGGTAGAAACGCTAGTCTTTCAACTTCTGTAGGAACAATAAGAGACTTGTTTGATTATAATGCTTTTCCAGAAATAAATACAGGTGTAACAACTGGACAGTATATATTTTATAATTTTGATTATATTAGTACCTCAACCGGCGGCGGAAATTTTGAAAACTCATACCCAGACTCAAGTTCTTTAGTAGCTAGAATTGAAGGTGATAAAATTGGGGTTCCTATTCCTGCTATTGGAGGTGGTCTTTCTGGTTTTGCTTATTCTGCTGTTCCAAAACTAAATGTATTTGAAACAGCCCCAACGGTTTCTTTGTTAGACATATATTATGAAACTACTACTTCTGGTAAAGTTAGTGATTTAAACAAAGCTATATTAGAAGGCCCAGCTGCTAATGTATTTGCTGATGTAACTCCTTTTGCCGTGTTTTTAGCTGAAGACATGCTAGGTACAAATGGAAATGATATAGAAGTAACAGGAGAATTTAGACCTCAAAGATTTGATGGAAGTGATTTTACAAACCCTTCACAAAACGGATGTAGAATTATATCTGTTACAAACTTATTGGGAGCTGAAAACGATCATTTTGAAAACGAAGATAGCGTTCCTTATCATGTAGAGCAAACTGTTGACGAAGGAATATTTGGTATACAAGAACAATTAAACCAATCACAAGAACCGTCAGGTTCTTTTAAAATAATATTAACAAAATCGCCTAGCATTACAACGCCTGGCTTAGTTGTTAATAAAACTTTATTAGATTCAAATATAGCACCAGCTAACGGACCTTTTAGACTTAAATTTGATCTTGAGTTTACTAATCCTGAAGCAGAAGAACCTTTTCAATATACAACTTTTTTAGAAATACAAAATAAAGCACCAGAAAATATTGTTGTTCAAGATAGAAATAGAGCAATTGTACCATGTTGCAGTCAAGATGTTGGTTGTAATCCTACTGCTTTTAATGTATTCAATAGAGAGGCAATACCTAGAGGAAATTGGTTAAAAGTTAATGCAACAAATGGATCTAAAACGCAAAGTTTAGAAAAATTAGGTTTAAGTTTTGAAATATTTAAAATTGTAGACTATTCTACCCCTCAAGGTGTTGTTATTGATCCTACTATTGGGGCATTAAGATATTTCTTTTTAACTGAAGGACCAGCTGCAGGCTTAGGCGGTGGTGGACCTTTTTCTGACGCTCAAGCTATTATAAATATTCCTGATCAAAATCTTTTAGATACTAACCGAACATATATGATAAGTCTAAAAGTAACAGACGGAGGTGTTCCAGGTATGTTTAGAATATGTGACTTGTTTGTTGTATTTAACTCTTCGCCTTTAGTTTCTTGGACTGAGGATTTAAATAGTGGAGGTTGTGATTCACAATTTACTCCAGTTCAAGCTCCAGTTGCTGGATCATTTACTTGGGGTGCTAGTTCTGGGTTTTTTAATAGAGTGATGAACAATCCGTTTCAAGGTTGGCTTTTCGGTCAAGGCGGCGCAGCTAATCCTAACTCTTATCTTTGTAATGATAGCATAGTTACATGTGATAATGAAATTCCTTTTCAAATAAAAGTAGACAACGCACCTGTTGATCTTTATTTAACAGTAGTTGTAGCGCGAAACTGGGGTAGTCAAGATTTTGTAATTTCACAAGGAACAGTAAGTACTCAATTAAATGTTTTAGGAAACCCAACAACACCTCAAATAGTTATTCCCGCAATGACGCTTGCACCAGGTGGAACACAACCACAAGGTGCTAATTTTCCTTTAATATCTGGAGATTTCATAACTTTAGAGCCTCAACCTGGTCAAGAATGTGGTACTCTTTTTAATTTAACATTGAGAGCTTTTGGAGAAGCTTTTAATCCGGGCAACAGCGCACCAGTTTTAGGCTACCAGCTACTAGTTGTGCCTACAGGAACAGGGTATCCAAACACCTATAGCTTAGGATAAGCGTAAATAATAATAAAAAAAAGTAATAATACAAATGGCTGCTACTTTAGAAATAAAATACTTTAATAGCTATATATTAAAAAGATACGAACCTATAACCACATCTAGTCCCAATGTTATTAGAAGACAGATATGGAATGGATCTTTTGGTATACCTACGGCTATAGGTGGGCATCCAAGAAATTTAGACCCAAGGCTTCCTAACTGCTGGTATTTAGAAGAATCTAGAATAAGAGGTGGTTACAACAATACAACAGTAGATTTTGGTGTTAGAGCTTATCTAGTTGAACAAGAGCCAAACTCTAGTATTAGATTAAATTCTTTAATATATTCTGGTATATATAATTCTAGAACAGGCGTTAATCAAACAAATGTATTTAGCGTAGCTGAAGAAATTACAAAAAGTTTAGATCCAGCTCAAGGCGCTATTAATAAGCTTTATGCAGAAGATACTAATTTAATAATTTTTCAACAATATAAAGTAAATAAAGCATTAATAGATAAAGATGCTATATATAGTGCAGAAGGAGGAGGATTACCAGTTAGTTCTTTTAAAACTGTTATAGGTCAAACAGTTCCATTTCCAGGTAATTATGGCATTGGAAACAATCCAGAAAGCTTTGCAGTGTATGGTTACAATAAATATTTTGTAGATCCAAATCAAAATGCAGTTATGAGACTAGGGCCTGATGGTTTAGTAGAAATATCTGCTGCAGGTATGAATGGTTTTTTTAGAAATCAAATATTAAAAGTAAACTCATCTGCTTTTGGAGTTGGTAAACTAGTTGGTGGATGGGATATATATAATAAAGAATACGTTTTATCTTTACAGCCAGTTTCAATATCTGCTCAATTATCAGAGCCTACTTTATCTTGGGACGAAAAAGCTCAAGGTTGGATTAGTTTTTATAGTTATAAACCAAGTCAATCTTTTAGTTTAAAAAACAATCATTACACAACTTTTGAAGACTCATTATACTTACACAATTCTCAAAACGGAATTTATAATACTTTTTATGGAAAAAGAACTCCATCTTCAATAGAATTTGTTTTTAATCCACAGGTTAGTAACTCAAAAGTGTTTAACACTGTTAACTACGAAGGATCTAATGGATGGCAAGTTGATTTTTTTAGATCAGACGAAACAGGACCTGGAACACTTGCTGACCCAGCTGCTTTTGTTGTTGATAGCACGGCCCAAGTATTAAGTTATGTTGAAGGTGCTTATGATTCTGCAGTGCCATCTAACACTGGGTCTAATGCGGTTGTTCAGCCTATATATAGAGCTGGTTTTTATAGAAAAGAAAACAAATACTGTGCAAACTTAATAAACAGTACGCCTATAGCTCAAGAAGAGGTAATATTTGGAGATCAAATATCAGGAGTAAGAGGCTTTTTTATGAATGTAAAATTTTCTACTGATAACACGACAGACGTTAGTGGTTTTAAAGAACTTTTTGCAGTTTCATCTAACTACACTTTTTCAAGTGGATATTAATAATAAAAAATAATAATTATGCCTGCATCAATGATAATAGGTGGCGCTTTAAAGCTAGGTAGTGCTATATTCGGCTCAAGCGCTAGAAGAAAAAGGGCTAGAAGATTAGCTAGACAATTAAGAGCAGAAACAGCAAAACTAAATCAGTTAGAAAATGCTAGACAGCAAATTACTAATCCCTATGATAATGTGACTGATGTTTCTAGTAGAGCAACTTCTTTAGAGTCTAAAGTTTCAAATCCTTTTGCAAACTTAAGTGTTGCTACTAAAGCAGCAGAAATACAAATGGAGCAAAGCGATTTAGCTTTAGCTAATACACTAGATACATTAAGAGCTACTGGCGCTGGAGCCGGTGGTGCTACCGCGTTGGCTCAAGCGGCTTTACAAAGCAAACAACAAGTTGCTGCTAGTATTGAAAGTCAAGAAGCTAATAACGAAAAAATGCGAGCAGAAGGTCAGCAAGCTATGGAGCAACAGCAGTTGGCTGATGCGCAAAGAATACAAGGAATTCAAGTTGCAGAGCAAGGTAGAGTTCAGCAGTTAAGAGGCATGGGTAGAAACATACAAATGCAAATGAGAGAAGCTAGACAACAAGATGGTATAAATTATCAAAGAGATAAAATAGCCGCTTTAACAGGCGCTAAAAACAAAGCTAAAAACTCTTCAACTAATGCTATAACTGGTATGCTTTCGCAGTTTGGAAGTGGTCTAATGGGCTTTTAAATATTTAAAATAAATGGAAAACAAAAATATAGCAAATAATTTATTTTTACTTCAAAGAAATGAAAGCAACGCTTTAGGTTATAATAAAAACTTTTTAGCTAATAGCTACGATGTTGATTTTGACATACTAGGTAAAGCTTATGAAAACACGGGAAGATTTTATGCTAAATTAACTATAGCTATAGAAAACAACAATTGCACTTCGCCAAATTGTGAATACGAAAGAAAACAACTAAAAATACTAAAAGAAGCTCCTGCGTTATCTATAGAGTTTATGTCAGATCTTTTTTCTCAATTAGAAATAACTGAAAGTCCTAATTTTGATCCTAATAATAACTTTAAATATACAGTTGCTAACTCTATAATAAGAGAAAAACCAGGTTTTGCTAAAAACTATGGATATGATGTTAGATTAAACTTAATAGATGATGGATCTCAAGAGATGATATTTACAGGTCCTTTGTTGGAAGAACCACTTGTTATTAATAGCGTAGCGTTGCAAACTTTACAGCAAAGCGGTACTAGCATTGTATCTGACACTCCTGATATAAATAAACTTATGCTAGCTCTAATGCCTCAAGTTGGCTTGTTTGAGCCTGAAATGGTTATAGAAGGCGAACTATCTCCAAATGCTGAAATATCTGAAGAGTTTATTCTTAAAAATATAGACGGTACTTTTGATTATAAAATAATAGACATAGGTAACGGTTTAGGTAGAAATGTCTTACAGTTTGACATGGATAAAATAGAAAGAAAGGCTATGCCTTTTTTAAACGCAGAAGTCGCAGGTGTGCTTTCATCAGAGCAAAATGCCGTGGCACTTTGGAACGTTTATTTAGCACAAGGAACTAGCGTAGAAGAAGACGATCAAATGGTACAAAACGCTAATGCTGCAGGTAAAAGTTGGAGTTACGAAAAAGATTTACCTCTTGATCAAAACAAGAAGAAAAAGTTTGAAAAAAGTTTTATAGATTATTTTATGAACAACTATATAAAACAATTTATTACAAATAGATTACCTACGGTTACAGAAGACGCCGCTGTATTTGATTTAGCAGAAGCTAAAAAAGCTAAAGCACAAAAGTTTTTACAAGATAACAAATTAACTTAAATTAAATGACATTAGAAGAAAAAACTATAGAACTTCAATCTCAGTTTCCTCCTTTGAAAGTTGAGCAAATTATAGAAATTCTAAAAAACTTTAAGCCTGATGAAGAGGTTGTAGATGAAGTTGAAGAAACTCCTACTGAAGAAAATAAAGAAGAGGGAAAGCCACCTGCTGTTGCGGAGAAGGATACGACTGTGACAGCGGAGAAAAACGAAGTATCCGATCCTTTAGATTCTGGAGATGGCAAATCACAATTAGATCCTTATGCTTTAAGAAATCTTGATATAATAAATCAAAGAGCAGAAAGAGCTATTGCTATGGACGCAGCGGTAGATGTAAGAAAGTCAAGAAAATCTTTAGAAGAATCCGCTGGTTTTGTTGCTGACTTTAAATCTTCGGCTAATGTTATTGACGAAGTTGGTGTATTTAAAGACAAAGACGGTAATATTATAGACACAAGTAATGTAGAAATTAAAAAAGAAAAAATACCATCATCATTTACTCAAGAAAGAAAAGATTTGTATGATGCTAAAAACCAAAAATATGATGATACAATAGTTCGGGAGGAGCCTGAAATTGAAATAACTGAAGAACAAAGACTAGATGAAGCAGAGCAAGAGTATATTGATGCAAACGGCACTGACATTATAAAACTAAGTCCAGTTGGCGTTAGAAAATATAAAATATTTGGGCCTGACTACGATTATGGCCAACACAGACATTTCAGTAATATTAAATTTAAAGATTTTGCAAAATTAGAAACTGTTAAAAATCAAGCTTTAAGTGTGCTAGATCAAATAAACGACCCTAGTTTTTCTGAATTTACTCCTAAAGAAATAACAAATCAAGCTGCTTTAAATCATTTTGGCAAACTAGATGATATAAGAATACAAGACACAGAAACATATGGTTTTGGTGTTGATAAAGAATCTTACACAAATCCAAGATATGAGAATAAAAAAGAATATGAAGATTATTTATTAAAAACACTTGGTGAGGAAAAGTTTGAACAATACAAGCTTTACAACCCTACATATTCTAACATATACAGCGAAGATTTTGAGGGAGGTGATTTTGGTGTAACGCCTGAGCAACAAGAGCAAGCTACAAACGAGCTTATTGCTAAAAAAGTTCAAAGAATAATGTATAGCGCCGACGATGACGCTAATATGGACGGTTCAACGCTTGGAAGTAACAGAGCCTTGGGTATTATATCTAAAATATATGATGAAAATATTGGTGAAGCGCAAAAAGAAGTTAAAGCTCTAGACGTATTTCAAAATGATTTAGAAAAAAGATCTATCGAGTTGCAGCAACGAAGTGATGAAATACAAGTTAAATTAGATCCTATTGTAAAAAATATACAAAATCTTTCTAATAAATCAAAAGAATTAAAAGCCAAAATACAAGAATATAAAGATTCTAATTTTTTCTCTAGTTTAGATCCTGGATATATTAAAGCTGTTGAAGAATATAATGAATCTATAACTAATTATCAGCAAGCTTATAACGAATATAAGTCTAGTGAAATTGGTCAACTTGCTAACACTTTGAATCAAGATGTTAAAGTTTATAAGTATAGACTAGATCAGTTTGAAAAAAGAGCTGAGGCCTCTTCTGAAGATCCTACTAGAGTAATAGAGCATGCTTTAGGTTTAGATTATAGTAATTGGGCTAAAGTTACAAATTCTTTATATAACACGTTTATTAAAGATACTAAAAACTTTTTTAATTTAACTGCTCAAGGGTTTTTAAAAATGGCAAACTTTTTAGGAGGTGATGATCCAGAAGGCGAAGCGATACTAAATACTGCTATATATAATTTAGAGCAGAACATGTATGATTATAACAAAGAGCGCGCTGAATATACACAAGCTAATATAGCTCCTTCGGTTTCATTAGATGATATAGGCAAAGACGGTATAGGTTTCTTTGATTTCTCTATGCAAGCTCTTTCTGATCAAACAGGTACTATAGCGTTAGGAGCTTCTTATTTACTTACTGGAGGAGCAACATCTCTAGTTACAGGTGGTTTAAAGGCTGGTTCTAGTTTTGCTACAAGAAGAGCTTTTAGAATGATGCAAAAAAGAGTCGTAGCAACACAACAAAGAATAGTATCAAACACGTTTGGCATAACAGAAACTGGTAGCGCTATTAGCGAGGCTAATATGGACAAGTATGATGCCATAAAGTCTCTTGATTTTTATAATAAAGCCATATCTTCTGGTCAATATACAGCTGAAGAACTAGACGACATGGGTTTAGACATAGATGACCTTAGAAGAAAAGCTAATTATAGTTGGAACTCAATGGCGTTTCAAGCTTATGGTCATGGGATTGTAGCTAATTATGCAGAAAAATTAGGTACAATAAGAATGCCATCTATATTGCGAAAGGCTTCTAAAAGGCGTGGTATGGAAAATATTATAAAAACAAAAATATACAAACACGACTTTGGTTTAAAAGCCTTATACAGCGCTAAACGAGCCCTGCAGGGTTTAAGACCTTTAGCTACAAAAGCCATACCAGGTGAATTATTAGAAGAAACTTTAACGGAAATAGGCCATAAAGCTTTAAGATATTATGCGTTAGATGAAAACGGAAGTTGGTTAGAAGGAGTAAATAAAGATTTTCTAGCTAAAACTAGTTTAAGTTCTTTAGCTATGATGGCACCTGGTTCAATGCAGAATGTGTTTACCACTCTTAAAAGTGATTTTAGATCAATAGACGATTTATCTGCAAACATTAAGCTTAGAGACAGACTAAATCAACTAACTCTTTTAATTCCAAGCTTAGAAGGCGCTAGGCGCGTTAAAGCTAGAGAAGAAAAAAGAGATATATTAAGAACTTTTGCCTTAAACGAAGTTAGTACTATTCAAAAATTAAATCATTTAACAGCTGATCAAATATTTGAAATAGCAGAAGCTAGTAGAATACAAAGAGATTTAGCAAAACAAGCTAGACTAATAGGTCAAGATGGAAGTACTGACGCTGAAAGTAGAAATGAAATAGCTAAAATAAACGAAGAGTATTCTAATTTACAAAAAGTAAAAGATAACCTGTTAAACACTAAGAAGCGTCAAATGGCTCTTGCGGCTAAAAATATGCGACAGGAAATGGGTGCTCCAAGCGCAATAGACGTAGAATATAATCTAGGTTTATATGATATGGCTGTTGATAGCGCAGGCGTTTTAATGAACAAAGACGGTAATTTTATTCAAATACCAGTAAAAGAAGGTGGTGGAATTCCATCTCCTGCAGAAGTTATAAACATATTAAAAGAAAATGGCTATGATGACGCTAAAGCTGAAGCGTTGGCTTTAAAATTAACCGGAGACGCTCCTGTTAATGCTTTGCACGATGGCAATAATATTATAGTAAATGACTACGCTATTAAAGCTAGAATATATACTTCTTTAAATAAAGGTGATGCTGAATATGCTGCTATAGCACCTATTGAAGAAATATTCCATGCCAATATAAAAGCTAAGAATTTAAGAAATGCTAAAGGAGAATTAAGCGATTTAGCTACTCAAGCTATTGAAGACACTATTAGAATATTAAAACAAAATAGAGACAATGGTGTTATATCAGAGCAAGACTACAATGATTTACTAGAACGTTTTGAATTATATAGAGAAAGTAACGGAAAAGTTGTTTTAAAATCTGGAGAAAGAGGTGCTGCAAAGGTAGATATAGAGGAAGTGATGGCGCAAATGAATAACGCTAATATACTAGGAAAAATAAACGCCAATGATTTAAAAGGCGCTCCTTCTATTAGAACTTTTTTAAACGGTGTTATCTCTAATATAATGGGTGATTCTGCGTGGCTTATGGATCTTAAGGATTCTAACGACGTGTTAAACTTTTTAGATACTTTCAAGAAAAGATACGAGGATAGAAATATAAAAGTTGATTCAGACGAAGAGCAAGCAGACACCACGCCTGTTATAGATTTACAAACAGAAACACAAGTTGATGGTGAAGGAACTCTTAGGCCATTCGAGCTAGATACCGCAGCTAGTAGAGGCCAGCAAATAAATCGAGCCGAAGAAGCAGCTGGTTATCAAGTGGCTCCATTAGCAGCGTTTCTTGCTGCTGATGTAAAATCTGGTGAAAAAACTAATGAACAACTAATTGTAGACGCTGCACCAAAAAACAATGCAACACCAGAGGTCAGAATAGCATCACAGGATGCATTAGTAGAGGCTAATTGGCCTGTTATAAGAAAAGCATTAAAGATTGATCCTAGTGGTAAGATTCCACAGCCTTTTATAAAGCTTGCTGTTCAAGAAATGTTTAGAGATACATTTCCAGGTAGAGGTGTTGAAGCTAAGTTTTTTGATAAATTTGATCCTAGCCTAGAAAACAAAGTTACTACGTTCCTTGAAGGCCAGTTAAACATGAGAACTGGAGATATATTAGAAAGAGCTAAGGCTTTAGAATCTGGTAAGCAAGATTTAGGAATTGAAAAAGCTGGTGGTGTTATAGATACAACAGTAACTGAAACTGTAAAAGAAACCGCTGTAAAAAGACCACCAAGTGAAACTGGTGTTTACACTCCTGTTGTTGCTGAAAACTTAAACATTGATGTACTTACTGAAAAAGTAGATCAAAATGGAGATAGAATACCTAAGACAAGTGCTCAGATAAAAACAGAAGTTGATGCTGTTATAAACGAAGCGATAAAAGCTGACACAAAAGGGGTGACTGGTGTTACTAGATTTGGTCAAGTAAAAGTAGGTCCTCAGTTGGCTGCAGTATTAGGAAAAGCATTTAACCTTAATCCTAAAGTGTTTTTACAAAAAGGTTTTAACTTGTCTGGCAACTTTGAAAACTTAAGACAGTACTTGCTTAAAAATGCCCAAGAAGACTTTAGCAACCTACCAGAAGCATATGATCCTTCTATATCTGGAAAAAATAGAGTTTCAGGAGCAGCTTTTATACCTGAAAACGTTAAGAGAGAATTTTATAAAAAAGTAGAAGGCACAAACAGATTTGAGCTAGATAAAAGCAAAACAGTTAAAGATTACATTAATCTACTGAAAGAATCAGACGGTAGATCTACTGGAGCTACAACAGTTAAAGGCTTAGCTGATTTACATTTTAGAAACAAAATAGCTGAAACATTAATAGAGCCTTCAACTAGAAGAGTTACAGGTATAAAGTTTAATAGAGGCAAAAAACTAGTAAACCCAGTTGACGTTTTAAGAGAACTAGAATCAGGCGCAAATGTTCAAAGCTATAATAAAACTCTAAGAATATTTGGTGCTAAACCTTTAAGTTCCAAAAATTTAGATGTAAATAGCTCTAAGCTTCCAAAAATAGTTATTGATTATTTAAATAAAAACAATATACCTGTACCTGAAGGTTTAGAAGATTTTTTAGATAAAAACTTTAAAGGTGTAGAAAATTTTAAAGATTTTGATGAAAAGTTTTCACAATTAAAGAAAGATTTTTCTGAACTATATCAAGATGGTGAT
>Ga0098042_1000200_pt1 | contig 23128 bp, 39 predicted proteins | sample 9_EtaG_FD_75066 | JGI IMG/M metagenome (GOLD analysis project Ga0098042, IMG submission 75066) | Marine viral communities from the Subarctic Pacific Ocean - 9_ETSP_OMZ_AT15188 metaG | ecosystem: Environmental > Aquatic > Marine > Oceanic | place: Pacific Ocean | collected 2015-01-10
ATTCGGACGGCGATGGCATCTGGAACTTAACAGGTAACACACAAAACCAAGCAGTAAGCTTTAAATTCCGAGGCACTCATGCTGGAAATATTGAGGGCTGGATGTATGCTTCTGGCGATGGATGGTTTGGCTGGCTCAACGATGCTGGTGGTTGGAAAATAAAGAGCTACATAGCTGACAGCTATTCACCAAACATCTGGTTCCAGGAGGATGCCGACACGAGTTGGACGGGTAATCCCGTAAGCAATCACGGAAAGATTGAATATCATTCAGATCGTTTTTATATCGCATCCGGATCAAACTCTAATGAGGTCTGTCGGTTTAGAAGATCTGGAACTGACGTTGCATATTTCAACAACAGTGGAGTTCTTTATAGTCCGGCAGTGTATGACATTAATAACACGGGCTATTACATCGACCCTGCTTCTCACAGCAACTTATATACGGCACGTTTTCAAGGCAATGCTGCCTACATCCGTGGTGGTTCGCCGACACTATATTTTCAGGATACAAACCAAAATAGCGCCATGCTTCACAATGACAGTAATTTACTGTATGTACTAAGAGGTGGCACCGATGCAACAAGCTGGAGTCAAATTGGTGGTCATTGGCCCTTTATTTTTTACCTAGCTAACAATAATGCCAAGTGTGGGGGTTCGTTTGAAGCAGTTGGTGACATCACTGCTAATTCATCCGATCGTCGTTTAAAACAAAATTTCAAACCAATTGAATCTGCTCTTGACAAAGTCCAATCATTAAATGGATTGCTCTTTGATTGGAAGCCTGAGGTCATTGATTTAGGATTCACTCCAGCTCAGATGGAGGACAATGTTGGATTAATTGCACAGGAAGTTCAAGCAGTTCTCCCCCAAGCAGTGAAGCCAGCTCCATTCGATCAGATCTGGGATAATGATTTAAAAAAGAATGTATCTAATTCAGGAGAAGATTATATTACCGTTCAATATGAGCGACTAGTACCCCTGCTTGTTGAAGCAATCAAAGAGCTTACCTTACGGTTAACTACCCTCGAAAATAAAGAGTAGTTGATAGAATTGTTTTAGCCAGTTCATATATTATGATTGACCACGATAAAAATCTTGAGACTGTTCTCGAAGCACGTAAGACTTTGGCAAATGAGCTTACTGAACTTCAGGCTTCAATGGATCAAAAAAGAGAAATTTTTCTCAAATACAGCGGGATTATCGAATACCTGAGTTCTCTTAAAAAAGCAGAAGATAGTAAAGAAGCAGCCACCGAAATCGAGGAGGAATGAACTACACCACCCAGATCACTGCTTTAAAGCGTAAGGACGTTGAAGACTTCAAAGATGTCGTTACGCATGTCAGCTGGCAATTAACCGGCACATCTCATGATGGATATAAATGCCATTTCTCAGGTGCTACACCAATTGAGGATTTCTCTCAACTTGATGAATTAACGTTTATTCCGTATCAGGATTTACGTGAAGAGCAGATCATTACTTGGATTGAGGGTGTTCTTGCTGCTGATCCTGATTACAAGCAGCACATCATAGATTACATCAAAGGGTTCATTGACAGTGAAAGAGAGATAAGTATCGCTGAAGAGAATTCGCTCCCTTGGGTCGAATCTTAAATCCGTCTGATATCCATCATCCAACCGGAACCCTCTCCCTCGACTATCCATCGGGGGTTCCAGTTTTTGAATGAGTAAGAAACAGACTCACCTTGGTCATGGTTGATATAACCACCATGTACAAGATCTGCTTCACCAAAAGGGTCATGAACCCTCCAGGAGCAATCTGTGTATCCAATGACCACTGAGTAGTGACCTGACCCAGTGGGTTTATAGCTAGGCCCAGCATGCAGCCAGCCACAGGGAGTTGGAATCCCAGAATCGATCTGTCTTTTAAGGTCGTCGGTTGAGGCATTGGTGATGAACTCTGCCTTGAGGCCCAATGAAGCCAATGCTTTCACATGCGCTGAAGCAAGAGTTGAGTCCCCATACTCAGCCCTAATTGTGTTGTACTCGTCGTCGTTCTTTACTACCCCGTAATACATGCCGACCATTCCGCAGCAGCTAGAAAAACACTCCCTCCATCCGGTGCCGGTCTCGTTATCCAATTGAGACTGAAAGGGGACTTGTAATGGGTTAAGTAGTTCTCTTTTGACCTGATTCCGGTAGGTCTTCACCCAAGTGGATTCAGAATCCTTTAGGTCAGAAGGAAGGCGGACGTATAGCTGCTCCAGTGCTGCTTCTTGATGCGCAACACCTTGCTTATAGTAATTAAAGAAGTCTTTGAACTGATTAAGGTTTAGCTGAGACATCTTAATCCGATTTATATACATTCTAATCGTTTAAAATAGGTTAGTGAGGTAATTATCATGTCCCCAGAAGATCGTCAAAAATTTTGGCAATGTGTAGAGAGCGGGGACAATCCTTTGCTTTCGGCGATGTCATCCCTTGTCGAACGCTGGGGCATGCCTGCAATTGTGATGTGCCTGGGTGATATAGCCAACGTGCTTTCTGAAGATGCGATTGACGCAGAAAACCTGACACCGAACCAACGTGGGTTGGTCATGAGTTGCTGTGCACAGGTTTCAAATCTCAGTGATCTAATGCATGCAGAAATGGATTTCGTTAAAAGTGAAGGTTCAAAGTGAGCGATTCTCTAAAACGCCTTGCAGGTGAAGCATTCAACATCATGCCTGACCGGATGAACCTATTCCTCAGGTACATGACTGGCGTAGGCAATGAAGCATTAAGGCTGGATGAATCAACACTCCGCTCTATTCGTCAGGCAACAGAGCAGCCAGACAAGGTTGTTGACTACATCGACCCAGAGCAAGCTGCTCGTGAAATATTCGTGGATAATCCTGAAATGAGTGCTCGTTTTCTAGAGAGCAGCAAGTCACCTATACAAAAAACAACTTATAAGTATGGGCCTAACCTCCCCACCTCCGGGCCAGTAGATCCTTATATTTTGAATTCTGATAAAGCAGTAACTCAAACGCTCGGACGATTTGTTGCTGATGTCAACGATGACGGGTCTATTCGAGTGACCGATACCTACGACATGCTTAATGAAGCCGAAGACCCAGATTTAGTGTCTGGCTCTTTCCGTCCTGACAAAGCTCTACTAAAACTGCAAGGACTTTACAACCCGGAAGCTCGAGCAAGGCTTATCAATCAAATCAACATCGAGCAAGGCAACGAACCAACGATGATGCGACCACCTATGGATAATCGGAGTTATCAGGAAAAAATAAAAACTGGAGGCGACAGCCCAACCGGATCGCCATTGTCGCAAGTTGCTCGAGCTGCGATGTATTTGGCTCCTTACAAGCCGCAGCCGTTTGATATTGACATAACTGTCCCACCACAAAAATACTAATTATGTCTATCAGAAAAGCAGGAGAAATTTTCTCCGGACTAAACAAACCTAAGAAAACTCCAAAGCATCCAAGTAAGTCACATGCTGTTGTCACTAAGTGTGGCGGCAAGGAGAAGCTAATTCGTTTTGGTCAGCAAGGGGTCAAGGGTGCAGGCAAGTCTCCTAAAACTGAAAAGGAAAAAGCACGTAGAGATTCATATTACGCAAGACACAATGCACAAGATTCAAAACCTGATAAATGTTCTGCGCGATATTGGTCACACAAAGTGAAGTGGTAAAGCTGATTAATTATTAGTTAGAATAACATTAGTGTGGACTGGTGTCATGGCATTAAAGATTGGGTCTAGCACGGTCGTCGATAACAACCGCAAGGGCATTTTCGTTGGATTAAACCCTGGCGTTTTTAATAATTCAAACCGTCCTAGCCATGCTGCAGGTAAAATTATTTACAACAGCGATACAGGAAATATTCAAGTTAGCAATGGGAGTGCTTGGGCGTAATGTCATTTAAAATTGGATCTAATACAGTTATTGATAACAGCAGGACTGGATTCTTTCAGGGTGTTCAAGTAGGAACTTCTCAACCAAGCAGTCCGTCAACTGGAGAGCTTTACTACAACACTAGTACGGGACTGCAGGTCTATAACGGATCTGCCTGGGTTGCTGTTGGAGGTGGAGGTCAGGGGTCCTCGTCTACTGCAGATGGTGGCGGTATAATTTTCCAAGGAGGTCGCGTATATCACGTTTTTACAAGCCCTGACACTTGCACGGTGCATAAAACTATCAGTAACGCATGTCTAATTTGTGCTGCCGGAGGTGGCGGGGGCGGAACATCTATTGGCGGAGGCGGCGGTGCCGGTGGTTTTCGTGATTCCAACCATTTTACTCTTAACAGTGGAACTTATACCGTTACTGTTGGAGCTGGTGGTTCGCAGGGTCAGAACGGCTCACCTTCTTCTTTCGGTACAGTACTAAGTTGCACTGGTGGTGGCGCTGGTGGCTCCAATGGGCAAGGGGGCAACCCTGGCGGTAGTGGAGGCGGGGGTTCTCACGGGGGACCTCCTAATGGTGTTCGAAATAACAAAGGTAGCGGCATTAGTGGTGAAGGTCGCGATGGAGGCAACGGAGGAAACAACGGTATGTCCTGCTTCACTGGTGGTGGAGGAGGTGGTGGATCAGGAGCTGGTGGTCCTGCAAACCTCAGGCCTATCGGAAGTGGACGTACTGTAGGTGGCTACGGTGGCGGTGGTATAAGTGTCTATGAAATCGGCCAAAACTTGAAGTTCTGCGAGGGAGGCGGTGGTGGTGTAAATAGAGGTCAACCTAATATTCAAGAACCAGGACCATCAGGGGCTCATGGTGGCGGTGAAGGCAACTGGCCCCAAAACAACAAGATAATAGATGCATTCTCCTCAGGATCAGGCGGCGGAGGCGCAGGTCAAGGAGTTCCTGCAGGCAGGGGATGCGGAGGAATGATCATCCTCCACTATTCAACTTCACAGCTCTAGTCATGTTTTTAGCAGAATTGAACGAGAACAATCAAGTCGTTTCTATTCACGAAACGTATAAATACTTGTTGTGGGACTTTGTTGATCCTGAAATGACTGAAGAGCAGAAAGCCGTTGTTTATATGCGATCAATTTTAGGGGACGATGTGAAGTTAGTTGAGACAAGAGAAACAAATGAGGAAGGTTCCTTTCGAGAACGGATGGCAGAAATTGGAGGAACTTACGACTACGAGGGTGAATACTTCATTAGCAAGCAACCCCATGCAAGTTGGGAGTACAACATTGAAAAACACGATTGGTTTGCTCCTGTAGAACATCCAAATACTGAAGCTGCTAACCTCGCGGGTTTGACTATAGAAGAACTAGAATATCAAAATAAAGACATATCAACATATTGGTGGGATGAAGATCAACTTGATTGGATCGAGCTCAAAGACGAATAAGAAGATTGAGCTTGAAAAAGAACGAAATAAAGCAATAGACAATCAAGAAGGTGCTCCAGGAATTGAAGCAGCTTTTCCCAAATTAGTTCCTGACAATACGATTCTTGACTGGACACTAGAGGCGGGAAAGTTTACTTGGCATAAGTACGAAGCACCAGATGGATCGCCACCTCCGTCTGACGAAGAAATTTGGCATGAATATCGCAGGGCCTTTCTTCGTTGGCTTACAAAAACACAAGAAATTAAGCTGTTTAGCACTCCTTTACTTTCATCATTTCCGACGGTAGACCTAAAAGCAATCAAACAAGATTGTCTAAAATTAGCCGAAGAACAAGCACAGACTGAAATCTCTAACCTTGGCGGCTATCAAGGTCATAATTTTTCTAATCAAGAGCTTCATGATGCAATCCTAAATGCCATTCCGCCTGTAAATGTAAACAGTACGTTTGATTTTGAAGTAGAACAAGTTTATTGCTGGGTTAATATTAACGGCAAGGGTGACGCCAATGTAGTTCACGATCATAAAGGAATTGAGGGTCATCACACTCTATGGTCTGGAGTTTTCTATGTAGAAGTACCACCTGACTCAGGTTCAATTGTTTTTGTAGACCCTAGAATTGGACTAATGGCAGACGCTAATCATGTACTTTATGATGGAAATTCTGCATTTGAAATAATACCGCAGTCTGGTCAACTAATTCTATTCCCAAGCTGGCTTCAACACTTTGTAAAAGCTAATAAGAAATCAGTTGAAAGAATCAGTATTGCATTCAATGTAACCGGAACACCGATAAAAAGACAATGAGCTGCTCTGCACTAGTATTCTTCATGACAGAATTACCCAAGGATGTGGTTAAAATTCTGGTCAAAGAATTAGAAGAAAAGTATGATGAACAGTGCGAGCCGTCTCTGCTTCATGGTGCTGTAAATTACAACAAATTACGCAATTCGTACAACGCTTGGGTCCCTGATTCAAGCTGGGTTGCTGGTTTCATTATGCACTATGTAATGAAAGCCAATCAAACCAACTTCAAATACGATATTGATAATATTGACGGAAATCATATTCAGTACACCAGATATGGTCCAGGTCAAACTTATGGTTGGCACCCAGATCACGGAATAAATGATATGCAAAGAAGCAAACCCCGTAATTCAAATGAAGATGATGTTGTAGTAAATGAAGGCCAACGCAAATTATCATTTTCATTACAGCTATCAGAACCAGATGAATACTCAGGCGGGAACTTTCAACTGATCGACGACAACAACGATTTTATGATTGCCCCAAGGCAGCTGGGCTCATTGATCGTCTTTGATTCACGGATGCGCCACAAAGTATGTCCAGTCAAAACTGGAACACGGAGGTCATTGGTTGGCTGGGTTATGGGTCCGAGGTTCAGATGAAGGAAATCCAAGAATCATTGGCTCTGGAAATGCTAGAGAAAAATAGCAGTTCGTGGACTAATAATAAGGAGTTTGATAGCAACGGTGCACTACTTATTAAGAATGTAGTAGATGGATCTCTTCTTAAAAGACCTAAGCCAGAAAGAAACGAAATATACTATTACAAAAAAAGGAAGCTAGAACAAAAGTTACCCAATGAAGCTCAGGTTTCAGGGAGTATCGAAACCTATAATTACCCCGATTATCAGCATTATCACCGTCATACAGTTCGCAGGGTAATTGAAAAAAATATTGGTAGGCTTGTTTATCCAACTTACTACTACGATCGATACTATCTAGAACATCAATCACTACCACCTCATATTGACAGAGATGCTTGCGAAATTTCTGCATCATTGTTGATCAGTACTTCACTTGAAGAGTCTTGGCCATTATATGTAGTTAAGCCATCTAGTGATATTAATGAACTAGAAGCCAAGATGTATAACGCTACTGACAAGGACTTAATCATATACAAGGGTGCAGAGTGTATTCACTTTAGGAATAATATTCCTCGTGGTGATAACACGCATCATCAAGTATTTTTTCATTATGTACTTCAGGATGGAAATCGTGCTTATTGCGCTTATGACAATGGTCGAATTTACTAAAATAAAATAAAGCCCGTACTGCTGTGTATATCGATGTCAAATTTTGATAAAAAATGGAGTGAACTTTCAAAGAAGGAAAAGAAAGCTATAAAAAATAATAGTCAGTACCAGTCCAAGCAAGGGTGGCAGGACGCAAAGGCTGTATCGTTAGGTTACAAAGACGAGTCAGATCGCAAAACAAAGCAAAATACGCAATCAGCTAGTACAAATACTACTTCTTCAACCAACGTAACATCAGGTAGCTCGCCTGCCCCTTTGACAAATGCGGAAAGGAAAGAAGCATTCAATCAGCAAGCTGACTCATTTGGTGAGAATCTGAAGAAAGGTCAAGATTGGGGACCCACTCATACAGTCAAGTTTGGGGATGATGGGTTTATAAACATGCAGAATACAAGCACTCACGATCAGCTATTTAATTTAGACAAGCTGTTTGAGCTCGGTTATTCAGAGGGTGATCGTATTTACAAAGGAGGTCAAAAAGGAGAGCGCTTTGGTACTGGATTGATGGGAGCAAGTGGCTTACAAGTACAACAATCCCAAATTAGTGAGCATTTCATAGGCGGCAGCAGCTATAACCCTCAAGTTGCTCGATTACTTGATTCAGGTCAACTTAAACTCAATGAGAAGACAGGCGATTGGAGTTCTTATAACAAGCAAGGGGGTCTGATTCAAAGCGGCAAAATTGATACTAATAGAAAGCGTTATGGATATACTCACGAATCAGCAGGTGCTGTAAGGGATGAGTTTAAATATGCAGATCGTAATTACAATTCAGCTAGCAACAAGAATATTAGAAATCAAGCTTCTGAATTTACTAAGCAGCAACAAGTAAGAGATGCAGAAACCAGAAAAGCGGAGGAGATAAGATCTGCTGCAGGTTACATGCCTAACTTTGATGGTGCTTGGAGTAATCCAAAAGCAAATGAAATGTATCGCGAAACAGGTGGCTCAAAAGAGTTCAACCCTTCTGCATATGCTGATCAAGGGACGCAGAAAAATTCCAAGCTACAAGATCAGATCAACAAAAGCTATGCAAACATGAACTTTGAATTTGACCCTACCCGTTTTATTCAAGGTCAATAACATGAAAAATAAACGTTCAAAAGCTAAGGGACTTGCCAAAGCTTTCAAGAAAATGTCTCATCGAAAAAAAGGTGGTACTAAAGGAACTTTTACAGCAGCAGCAACAAAAGCTGGACATCCGGATACACCTGATGGCCGTAAAGCTTTCGCCAATGAAGTTCTCAAAGACCCTGATGCTTCGCCTAAAATGAAGAAGAAGGCCAACTTCTATAAAAACATTATCAATAAAGACTAATGCCTGGAACTAATTCAAAACCTGATTTTCTTGATATGGACGGCGATGGGGACAAGCAAGAACCCATGAGAGATGCTGCCAAAGACCCTGCAGCCCAAAAATTCAAAGATAAGAAAATGGCTGAAGTAATGTCTAAGAGGAAAGGCTGATGTCTGAAAAAAACAAATCAAAAGTGAATGAAGCCGGAAACTATACAAAGCCCGGCATGCGTAAACGCTTGTTTGAAAGCATCAAATCTGGCGGTAAAGGTGGCAAACCCGGTCAGTGGTCTGCCCGTAAAGCACAGATGCTTGCCAAGGCTTACAAAGCAAAAGGTGGAGGTTATAAGAACTAATGACTAATTACAGCCAACGTAAGGCTCAAGTTCATGCCAATAAATCTATAGACAAAGTCGTTGGTAAATGCCCACAGGCAACCCAGGACGTTGATGAAAACACTAAAAATAGAAATTGGACAATAGATAATTATGGCTATGGACCTATGAATCCTGACATGCCCAGCATTAAATTCTGGGAAGAAAAGGCTGACATTTTTAATACATCCGTAGAGGAAGCACAATCAACTCGTTGCGGTAACTGCGCTGCATTTGATCAATCTAAAAGAATGCTCAACTGTATAATTAAAGGTATCAACGAGAAAAACAGTGTTGCTGATCCTAAGAAAGTCGTAATCTACGGCAATCTTGGTTATTGTCAGCTATTTAAGTTCAAGTGTGCTGGTGATCGAACCTGTGATGCTTGGGTTCATGGTGGTCCTATTACAAGTTAAAGGATATGAAACTAGCAGGTGATATTTTTAATACAGCTATGGGACCAGTGCTTCAAGGATTATTTCCTAATTTACAAGCACAGCTCCGTCCACTACCAACACTTAAGGATTTTGATGGGAGGATGAATCATTACCCAACTTATCCCGGAAGTGGCAGGGTGCACGATGGCAAAGGCAGCTATCCGCAAGTAGACATCTTTGAAGGTCCTATCCAAAATTATCCTCCTTATCGTCGATACCCAGAAGATAGAACCTGGGGAATTCCTAAAATTTCAAATACAAGAACTATGGAATTTAGAGACCGTAATGGGAACGGTATTGATGACAGAGATGAATTTGGAATAGGCCGTTTACAACAGATAGATCCAATAGTGCAGGATGCTCTGGATCGGATGGCAGCTGATAGACGCGATGGTATTGCAGGGACATTTCTACCGGTTAATACTTATGGCTAAGGCTAAATCTCAAAAAAGTCTCGATTCCTGGACTAAGGAGGACTGGGGCACCAAGAGCGGTAAGAACTCCACCCAGGGCAAGGACGCCAGTGGTGAGCGGTATCTGCCCCGGAAGGCGCGTGAAGCGCTCTCAGACAAGGAGTACGCCCGATCAACTGCAAAGAAGCGTGCAGCAGCTCGCAAGGGCAAGCAGCACAGCAAGCAGCCTAAGGACGTGGCTAAGAAGACCGCCAAATATAGAAGTTCATAAATGTTTGCAGAAGATTCCGATGACGTGAGGATGGTGTGTGAGCTGGACGAACGGACCTGCCGCGCTCTCCTCTCAGCAATTGAATTCACCCTTGAGAAGTGGGTAGGGCAAGGTGAGCTTGATCAAGAGCAGCTCTTCGCTTTGAAGCCCACGCTTCAAGGGATGATCCTGGAGTTCAACCTGCTCCGAAAATCTGCATAAAGGAAAACCCCCAGTCCCGGTGAAGGGCGATGGGGGCTCCTGAGGTTTCGGGTTAGGTCCTGCATCCTTTTGAGAAGCAGGTTGTTGGTTGTTACCCAGGAACAATCTCGGGCTTACCGCTTCTTGTGGAACTTCCGTGAGGAAGGCGTCACTGCGTTCGCTACCGGCCTGGAGGGAGTTCGTTTGAGATCCCTAGGAAAGAGGACAACTGTCCAAGACAGTCTTAGCACGGGTGCGACGACGGGTGACGACGTGCTTGTGCTCTGGTTCAAACGAGGTCTGGACCCATCTTCCAAATTGGTAGACGTCTACCAAACGTCGCTGAGATCCCTGTGTTGGCCTTGACGGCACGCGACTTAAAATCAGTGCATCCAAAACTTAAGAAATGCAGTACACACCGTTGTACCTAGCCAAAATCATTGCCGCAAGGGGGTTCTGAAGCGGAAACGAAGAGATGACTAAAGCCGAAGAGAGCAAGCGAAGCGACGATAAAAGCCGAAATTAGTAGACGTTTTGGTAGACGTTTTAACTAGTTTCTAGTAAGGTCGCATGTATCCACCAGAATCCAGGAGCCATGGCGCAAACCACAGCCTGGAGAGAGCACCTGACCCTCTTCAACAAAGCGCTGAAAGAAAACAAGGACTATTGGGTCAATGGCACCTATGTACGCGGTCGGGTCAAATCAAAACCCAATCGGTTTGGAAATCGGTCGCTTGATCTTGTGGCCGACTGGAACAGCGAGGAGGACGTAACAACACGACGTTTAAAAGTAGAGATAAAAACTAATGATCTAAATGGATCATTTAGCAAGGCTTTATTAGAAGCAAAAGAGCTCATTCTTCAAGCAAACATGGGATTATCGACTAGACGATTGACCTATGACGATAAAGCAATTAGGCCAAAACAACTGCGTCAAATCCAAGCAGCTCAGTTGGTAAAAGCAAAAAAATATTTAGCTGCTCGTTCTGAGCGACTTAATAATAATGATCGAACATTAGCCGATCACATTCGCTGGACCGAACATGTCTTTGGATATTCGAAACAAGAAGGACGGGAGATTTCGTTGCAATTGTGGGCAGAGGCAACAGCAGTCCTTTACCCATGGCGTGGTCAAGCTTCCTATAAACGTTCCCTTGAAATAGGGAAGAATGTATGCCGTGAGTTAAAGGTGCCTCTGGGTATACAAGAGGAAGACAAACCTGCATACAAACAAAACACTTCAAATTTGTTGAGCACACCAAGCGAAGCCGAGGTGCGAGAACGTTTAGAGGCAATTCAAGATGCCGACGAACAAAAGCTTGCCTTCGCCATTACATCAACAGGATTGCGTCATATGGATATTTATAGTGTCGACTGGAATACCTATCTACCAAAAACAGGTCGTGCAAGATATTGGTGCTCTAAAAAGCAAAAGCAATACGTCATGGTACCTTGCGCCATTGATGGCTTCTGGTTAGACCTTTCCGGTTGGCGGCCACCAGAGTACGAGACTTATCATTTGTGGGGGGAGAAAGCAGATCCTAATTTGGAAAGAATTAAATTTCTGCAGTCGCACAAATTATCCAAATGGTACAGCCATGTGATGGGATTTAGTAGCACAACAAATCGACATCGTTACTGTTCATTTACAATCTCAAGTGGATTTCACAGCATTGAATCTTGTGCCAGAGCTGTGGGTACATCTGCTAGTCAGATTGATGCGACGTATGGCAACGAATCCTGTGAATACGATTACCACTTAGGACTGGCGGCAGAGAAGGCATAACCCGGCCTTGACTGTGGCCAAGTTTGTGCATCGCATCAATATCAAACCGGAGTTGTCGAGGACCAAACCGCCAACAATGCTTCCCTTCAATCAAAAGTCCGAGGTCCTCCCATTCTTTGCAAAGACTGCGAAGACGACGAACGCTGATTCCAAAATGATCTGCCACATCGGCAGCAGTGGCCCAAACGGGCGGAAGTTTTGCCATTTATATAAGCAGTCAGGACCAGACCCCAAGGGCCGTGGCCAGGAGTCTAAAGGAAGTAGGTGCTGGCCCGGAGATGGGTTTGATAAGATTTGTTAAATGCCGGAGCTAAGCGGCACGACCAATGTTCAAGCCTCGATACGTAGCCGTTTGAGCATGGCAGTTTGGGCAAAGCAACTCTAGATTTTCGAGGCTGTTATTAGTGCTGTCTCCATCCTTGTGCTCAAGCTCTAATGGAATCGGCCTGCCTCTCCATCGTTTCAAACCACATCCAGCACACTTCCTGGGAAGCAGCTTTTCCGTAAAAATCTTGTGTTTTAATTTGTAGGACTGGATTGGTACACCCTTATCAAGGAAATCAGAAATTGGTCTTTGAGGACCAGTTCGGATATGTCTGAGCCCCTTGTTCCAGGCACGGCCTTTAAAGTGGCTTGAATCAATACAAAACTTATCTATAGACTTTTTGATGGTCGAGTAGTTGCCACCAGCTTCCTTAAGCCCAAGTTTTTTCAAAACCTGACGCAAAGAAGTCGAATCAGCGACGGCTGCTCTTAAAGACTCCTCATTCCAGGTACGAGGCTTGGGCAAGCAACCAGCCAATCGAAGCCTGTTTTATCTAAGGATCGTCTCATGTCAAGAGTGGGACCAGAGGGAATTGAACCCTCACCTCCTTTCGGAGAACGCATTTTAAGTGCGGCGCGTCTACCAATTCCGCCATGGTCCCGACGAACTAACAATAGCAGAGAAAGTCCGTGATATAAATGTAGTTAAAATAGAGCTAATAAGTGATATATATCATGGAATTCCTCTCCAAGCCAGAAACCTGGATTATCATTGCTGCTCTCAGTGAGATCATTGCAATTAGTCCCCTTAAAGACAACAGTGTGGTTCAGCTAATCATGACCGCCATCAAATCGCTGAAACCTGCAAAAAAGAGGTAAGCAACATCCCAAAAGATGGCAAATGGATATTTCAGTATGACAGCCGGTCAAGTTATGATCGGTTTCATCGATATATTCAAGAAAGAAAGTTTTATGCCACTCTGCCTAAGAAACTAGACCAGGCCGAAGATGCCTGGCTCAAGTCTCAAGAGGACCTGCCTCCTCAGGTTGAATTTAAAGAGACAGGGGAGTTTGGCAAAACAGGTTGGTCGATTTCCTACAAGCATCCATCGAGCAAGCGCAATGGTTGAACAATTGGTACCCGCCTTAATCGCACTTGTTTCAGGCGGCTTCATTCTCACAAGCAAAATCAATACCAGCATTAAAGAGCTTGACAGGCGCATTGATGGTGTTGAGCTGAGAGTTGCAGAGTCGTATGTGAGCAAGGACACATTCAACGTGATTATTGAAAGATTTGAGACACATCTTGCGCGAATGGAAGACAAGATTGATCGGTTGAATTCAACAAGATTCGACTCGTAAGATCCATACACTGGTGATAAGTTGATAATCAACTTTATGGCACAATATGCAGAACACTGGGGCGAACTCTTGTTCAACCTAGATCACCTGTCCAAAAGAACTGCTAGAAAACAGTTCAGACAAGATATAAGATATGCCTGGGGAGGACTCTGCTGTTATTGCCGAAACGAAAAAGCCACAAGTATTGATCATGTCCACCCTCGCAGCAAGGGCGGTTCCAACTTAAAAAGTAACCTTGTGCCAGCATGCCGGTCGTGCCAGGAATCCAAGGGAAATAGATTGGGTTGGTATGATTGGTTCAAGGAGCAGCCATTTTTTAATCAAAATGCAGCTGACCTAATCACTGATTGGATTTCAAATAAAAGGTTTCTGGAACAACATGATGAGCGAACTGAACATCGAGCAGAGGTTTGCACTCACCAGAGCGCGTTACGAATGCTCCAAGATGAGCCGTCCAGCCTTGGAAAGGACTGTATTACGGCTGCTTAAGTCGAGAATGGAACAAAAGAACGGTGTTCAAGAAGCCTTAATGGCAAATGGCATCGTCTTTAAAATTGACGAGATGTCTAACGGACTGCCCGAAATCATTTCCGAGCAGACGTTTTGTGATCTGCTTATGATGAGCGATGAGGACGATCAGATGTCAACTGACATAAACGATCCAGGCTACGAGTATGACGATCTAGACGATGACGATCTCACTTTCGTCTAAATATCGCTAGACTTCTAGTGACTGAACACGTATAAATGGAATACATTGTTGGCCCTGTACTTGCGCTTCTGATTGGTCTTAAATTCACTCACCATCAAAGTGGTGTCGCAACTAAAAAGCTTGACGAACTTGATGAGAGAATTGAGTTCCTTGAGAATGAAATCATTCAAGTCAGAGTGGATCGCGAAAAGAAAGATGAGGAGTTATCTCGCAGGGTTGTAGAAACGGTAATGCCTGTAGCCAAAGCAGTAAACAAGCTGAATCAGACTGTAGGCATCTGATTTAAATCAAGATTGAATACCCTTTAAAATAATATAAGTATGCGATAAACAAATAAATGTCGGTCAACATAACGAACCCGCCTATTGACCGCAGGAGTTTGTCTGCCAAGGATCGCGCTGATTACAACAGAAGCGGTGGCCATTCAAGAGCTCAAAAGGCATTGGCTCGAACAAGAGCATACCGAGGAAGACAAAGACAACGACGCAATACGCCGATGGGGTCTGAATCACGTACACCTGGAACAGGTGGATACGGTGGTCTTCAAATTCAACAACAAAGGGTACGTCAAATTGGCAATGAAAGACGTAGAGCTGAGTCCTTTAGGCCTGAAATCTCAGTGCCAAACAATACTCAGAATCCGGCTAATAGAAGACAGCAGATGATGTATGAAAATTACCGTAATAGAAGGGATGCTATTAACTAAAGGGAGACTGGACTAATGAGAAGAGCAGCTGGAATTCGACTTGGAGTAGATCTCTCAGGATTGAGGAGCCTGGAAGGACCAGTGCCTCTACGTGACCTACAAAAAATGACCCCCCTAAGGGAGCCAGAAGAATTAGTTGATCTCAGGGATCTTGATGGATTACGAGGGTTGAATCGGCTTCGATTTGTTGTTTGATCAGCAGGTGTAAGAAACGCCCCGATAAACGCACTGATGATGTTCGTGTTGTTGGGGTGCACAGTCAGTGCAGTAAGGCACGCCTCGGTATGCCGTCTGTGAAAGACGAACACGCTGAAGCTCTTTTTGAGCACGGACGTACTCTTTATGCGCCTTTTCAATAGCGCGTGCTTCGATCATGGTCATTGGAAACTCCATAGTGATGTGAAATTTCCCGTTCCTTCAGCCCCTTCTTTGGCTTACTTGCGTCCCAGTAACGTGGGATGAACGTACATTTATAGTGTAGCAACGATACCGGTTCATGGCAAACATATTATCTGCCAAATAACAGTTCGGTTAGTCCAAACTCAAGCCTACTTGGATTAAATCTATCAGAAGCCATACGAAATCTACGAGTACGGTTACTCTGCTGTGGCCCCATTTCTTCTAAAGGAGTTGCCCTTCCAAACAATGTTGGATTATCACCTAAACGTTGGACGGTAGGCGGATTATTAATCTGATTTAGCACTGCAGTCAAACGCTCTTTAGCGCTTGCATTTTTGCCTGCATAACCAGTACGTTCCTTAGTGCCAATAGTTTGACGTATTTTAGATAGTGCGCTTTCACCAGTTGTTTGTCTTGTAAGCTCGTTACCTGCTGCAATAGCATTAGTCAACACAGCTGCACCACCTGCACCTACAGCAAAAGGTCCTAAAGCAGGGACAGCATTGGTAACTAGACCTACACCCGCACCTATAGGTGCACCTAAAATGATCTCATTGGCATATTCTCCAGCTCCTGATAGCACACCTTCTTCCGCAGTTTTACGGATTACTTCAGGAGAAGGGATTGCTTCAGCTAAACCAAAAGCACCAGCAGCAAATCTGCCTCCTACATTGTTTTTCGGTGGCATTCTTTGACCACTAAAGTTACGTATAAACGACGGTGTTGAACTATGTCTTCTTGGAGAGTTCCTAAAACTTTGGTTAAAGTCTTGTGGACCTTCTCTTAAAATTTCTATAGGACCATCGGCACTTGCTTTAGTCTCTACTTTAGATTTACGATCAAATCTTACAGGATCAATATTTTGATCAACCATTAAAGCAACATCTTCGCCTTGATTAATAAAATCTTCTCTAGCTGATCTTGCCGCTGGTGATCTATTCTCGATTTCTGATTGAATAAGCTCATAATTGTGCTCATTAAAAAGATCAAGCATATCTGAATTGCCAGAATTATTTAAAGCTTTTTGAATAAGCCTAGTACGAACATCTAAATCATTTATACCTAGTCTTTTTACAGATGCTCTATCTTTCGCCAAACCATAATCAAGAATTACTGCTTTATTTGTTTTAGGATTAAATTTAATATTCCCTGGATGTGTGTCAGTATGAAAGACTCCAGAGTTTTTATATAAATCAATCAATCCTTTGGCTTCAGCAATTCTCCTTGCTCTGCTCGGTACAGTTTCTGCAAAATCAGCTTTATCCATTACGATAAAACTAGTGCCTTCTTGATTAGCATCAAATCTAGAGCTGCTTTCATCAAGGAGAGATTTTTCTATAACCTCTCCTGTAGGAAAAAATCCAGTCTCCCCTAATCGAGGCACTTCATACATATCTGATTCTGCCATAACAGCACGCATTTGTTTGTCAATTTCATTGTCATACGTTCTAAAAAATCCATCTTGTATTTTGACAACTTTACCTGGATAATCTGGTGATTCAAATACACCACCATACATAGAGGGATCTCCTATTTGTTTCCAGTTTGCATTATTATTGTCACGGATATCTTGCAACTCTTTTAATGTAAAATCCATTATAGATATTGACCAACAATATCTATATTTTATCTACTGAAAATGTTAATTAGAGTGGCAAAGAGCGGGCATCAATGGGTGTCAGCCCAGGTCTTGCCAATATCAGAGGCAGCAGTGATTGGAACCTTAAAACCATAATGCTGACCAGCCAAAGGTGCAGCCTGGACTAAGATGTTGGCAACACGTTCTGCTTCTTGTGGTAGCACTGATAGCTGCTGTTCGTCATGCACATAAGCACAGCGAGTGTAATCAACATCGTAAGTCAGCCCTGCCTCATCAAGCATTTGTTGAGAGATAACCAGCCAGCGCTTAGATAAAATCGCGCCAGCGCTCTGGAGCAAAAAGTTCAAAGAACTGTGTTCAGCTCGACAATAAATAGGACGTCCATCTAGCCCCCTTAAGTATCCATGCTCTCGGACACGCTCTTTAACAGCCTCAATTAGAGGTTCAAGACCTGGAATAGCTTCGAGAAATTTTTTACGCAGTTCTTGTCCAAGACTCTTTTTGGCTGCGTCAGAGTATTCAGGCTTCACAATATGGGCCAAGCGAACATCGCCAGCTCCATAGATGAACCCATAGGTTAGATTTTTTACAAGTTTCCTTGAAACGGGGACCTCTGGGGTAGTAACCCTGTCAGCATTTTGTTGATGGATGTCTCCATTAATTACAACATCAGCAAAAGAGCCCCCATCAAATCTGTGGAGATAGCCACCTAAGCATCTCAATTCCAGCCCTTCAAGGTCACTTCCCACCATGACATGTCCGGGATGAGGAATAAATAGTTGACGTGCCCAAGGTGCACTAACCACCTGGCCCAAATTTGGAGATCGGTGTATCTGACGGCCACTGACCGTGGCTAAGAGGCAACTGTGATGAATACATCCGTCCTCTTCTACAGTATTAAACCAACTGTTATTACCTTCAGAAAGCTGACCAAGCCATTTTTGCAGTGTCAGTAAACGAATAAACATCTCGCATTCCTGATGGAGCAGCTGGTTGTCAGACTGAAGGGCCTGGACCTGAATCTCACTTAGGGCAGCTTCATCAACCTTGGGTTTACCTGTATCAGTGACCTTCGTAAACCGAGCTTGGCGGAATTGCTGAAGAGCCCAAGCAATGTTCTGGCGGCTGGTGGGATTAAAAATTTCAAGGCGCGTCATGGGAGCGCCTGCGACATAACCCTTCTTCTTGTCCGAACGCTTAGGAGTGAATACCTTGCCTGGGACATAGGGAAAGCGGACAAGGATCTGCTGCTCAAGATCGTTGTATTCCTGCTGCAGCTCGGCTCGGACCTCGATGGCACGCTCCATGTCAAAGCGGAAACCTGAACGCTCCTGCTCGGCCATGATTTCGGCCATCTTCATTTCCAGTTCTAAGTAATCACGCATAGTGCTTCATCCGATTTGTGAGATGGACATAAAGGAGATATGTGACATATGTGTCCTGTGAGCAATAGTCGAGCATTTCTGGGGTGTATCGAGACCAAGCATCAGGCTGCTTACCGAAATCACCTTTGTGACAACGCAGTCTCCACCCCCAGGCCTCGAGACTGTGCCTTCCATACAAACGAACAGGCATTCCCTCAGGTGACTTGTCGTAGTCACGCTCAAGAATGTGTGGATAGAAGAGCCTGCTCAGCACAAGGGTGTCTATCTTCTTACCCCTAGGCGAAAATTGAGGGAACTGCTCCTTGAGAAGGGGCAGGTCATAGCTCAAGATATTGTGTCCGATTATTAAATCGGCAGACATGATCTCATGGACGCCAGCAAAGATTTGAGAACTGACTTCCCAAGCTGCTTCTTTCTTATCTTGAGCCTCCTTGACTAGGTATTGGTCCTGGACGTAGCTGACGGGAACATCACATTCACCTAAGTGGCGATTGACAATGCAATGAATTTGTGAACCCTGACGCAACAGGCCAGTGGTCTCCAAGTCAAAGATCAGCTCGGTCTTCGTCTTGGATGTCTTCGCTGGTTTGAGGGTCGTAGTCATCTGGCTTATAAGCGTCGGTGTAGAGAGACGTATCGACTTGCTGATCGATGATGTCTTGAGCGTTAACAGCGAAACGCGGATCTTTGTTGTCAAAGAATGGTTCGATCGCCATTCCAACTTCTCGAGCTAGTCGAGCAGCACGCCTGAATTCGTCCTTGTAAAAGGGCTCCCAATCATGCGCCAATACATAGATCTGACGGATACCCATCAGATGGCACTGAAAGACAGAAGCAGAGAATGGGTATCGTGTTGAGTAAACAACAGATCCAACTGTCGGTGTGCCACGTTTGCAAGCAGCAGCGATGGCATAAGAGACACAGTCAATCTCCACCTTTGAATGGGTTAGCAATGTGCGCCCATCACCAATAATTTCACGATCACGAACAATTACGCAACCGCCAGGTGTTTTGGGATGAGTGGATGCATTGCTGACAATCTTGGCTACATCCATAAAGAATTTTTCCTTATTCTTGATGTATGTAGGGTCACCTTTTGGACTGGGCATATCTCACACTTACCAGTGTTTTGCTTATATTAAAGTCATATTCTTGAACTTGTGGGTTATATCCATGGACTATGAAATGATGATCGGCGAACTGAAGACATATGACGATTACAGCAGGAAGGAAATGAAGGAAACTCTGAAATGGAGTGACCTTGACAACAAGCACACCGTTAACGAGAAATGGACATCTATGTATCCAGCTGCATCTAATGATGCTGTGAATAGTCCAAGTCACTACGCGTATTTGCGTAACGGCGTGGAGGCTATTGACGTCATTGAAGACGCCATTGCTTCAGCCCCCACAGTAGTGGAAGGAATGCTCCAAGGTCAAGTCCTTAAGTACCTGCTTCGCCTATGGCATAAGGACAATCCGAAACAAGATGCCGAAAAGAGTTTGTGGTATTTGAAACGTCTGATCGAAAAAATGGAAGGGTAATTTAGATAGAATAGTAAAGCCCGTGAATTCGGGCTAACAGCGGCGGAAATATATATCGTAGTCCCTTAGCTGGAGTGTCTCATGCTCCAAGACGTGTGATTGAAGAATATCGTACGTAGTAATAGGGTCGAGGACGCAATGGGTGAAATAAAGAGAAATTCCTTCAGATAGTTCGGGTTCTGAGGGGTCATACCAGGCAACAGCTTTGAGCGACTCCCAAGGTTGAAAATCTTGCCTAATCCAGCTGTTCAGCTCTTCTAGACGCTGAGCAGTTTTTTGTATATGAGCTTCATGAGCAATCGTCAGTGGCGGGACAAGACAAGCATCCTTCCAACTAAAAATGCCATCCTTAATAATCAACCTTGAAGGATGTACTGAACTGCCAGAAGGAAGAGGCATCAAGTATTGAGGATCAATATTCTTAGGCATTAGAGATCTCCTCTACATTCCTCGTAGTAATCAAGATCCTTGTACCAATTATCTCCTGCGTACTCGCTATAAATAACTCGACCTATATCACGGAATGTGTTGTAGAACATCGTGACCTTGTCGATATCAGACAGAACCTGGTCCATAGGCGGCCCATAAATTAAACAGTTCCATGTACTAGGACAAACTGGTTCAAATCCTTTTGCTGTTGCTCGCAGCTGCTTCACTCGTTTAAAAGGGATGCACACCGGGTAGTCCCACATCACGGGAGCAGCACGCATCAGTTCGGAAGCACTAGTGAAAAAGACAAAGCTATTGATGTTTCCGTTGCGGTACTCACTAATAGTCTTGTTCAACCAGATTCTGGAATTACGTACAGCTCCTTTAGGTGCAACCCATACGTTCCCATGCCATGTCTCTTGAAGAGGGTTGATTTCAATGTTGGGAACCGAGGTCGCATTAACAAGAACTTGTTGTACAGGATCAGAAGTAGGGTCCCAATCAATACTTCCCATCACTGTCCGAGCACGCTCAATGATTTGAGGTGTCGGATATAGAGGCAGCTTTAGTCCAGCAGTCTTGAGCTTATCCGCTAAATTCTGATGCGATCGTTCGGAGGCTTTCTTGGCTCCCTCCTGCTTCGAGACTAAATGTTCTTGTTCCAGCATCACTGATAAGTGTAATTAAAACGTTTTTAGACCAATCGTTATCATCAATCTTTTCGATCAAGCTACGGAGAAAGTCAACGATTTCCGTATCATCGTTCGATTCAGCCACAGCAATATCTCTTTCGACATCCTCACCGGACATAAAGACCGTTGAGTCATTGCAGAGATTGATCACCAGGGAGCCAGCGCCTGACGTATTGACTCCATTAATCGCAATGTTAATAAAGTCAGTAAGAATCAGCTCAGCAGTAGTCGCGAGAAATTTTTGCTCTTGCTCCTTTTCATCACCCCATTTGTCTGAGGCAATAAGTTGCTGAAGTAAATCTGTACGGCGAGACATAACGATAAGACTCTTTAATTACATTAAGTTAGTTTTAATCTTTTTGTGGGGTATCTTCAGGTTCATCTTCATCGATATCCTGCTGATTATCAATGAGATGATTGAATAGTTTTGCACCGTCTTGTACCTGACTGATGTGATTGCCTCCCATCAAGTCAGTAATTACTGCATCAAGGCGATCAGCAAATTCAACATTGCCATCAAACAGAAGGCCAGCTCTAGCAGCTGACTCAGCAGAGCCAAGAAGTTTCTCTTCTTCCTTGATTGCCTCTTCCATCTGGTACTCAATCACCTGCTGTTTGAGCGTGTGTATCTGTACCGCCAGCTCAAAACTTTCCATATAACTCTCGTCGTCTACAAAGACTCCAATGTTTTGCGGAATAAGATGAAAAGGATTACAGCAATACTTGTTACCGCAAGTGCTTTTAACACCGGTATATCCAAGATCGCCCCAAGTAAACCACATAGCAACCCGCTGGGGATGATGCTGAGTAGAACTCGATATTCCATGACGTCTCCAAGCAAACTGAGGTTGACCGGTTTTTTTATTGATGCATCCCTGCCAATCCCAACAATCGTCAGGTTCACCAATGTCAACCTGGCTCCAGAATTTGAGTGCACGTTTGCGATGTTTTTTTAGCATGCGTGATACGTCAAAGCTCAGACGACCCTCGCGAGCAGCAGCAACACAGCGCGTACATGCCTGATGACTGTCATAACGCATGCTGGAAGCAGAGAAGCGTCCAACGGAATGACCGGAATAGATGCACAACTCTCCAGCTTCCGATGTATTAGATAGCTGAAGATTGCGTCGCCCATAGGCATGCCCTTTGCTATTAGATTTTGCTTCTGTCATGCTTAGCTAGATGATTTTCGTTGGTGAGTACCACCGTGTGCGGGGTATTGATCTTTTGTTGGAAGTAGTTCGATTAAAGGATTAATCATGTACTCATATCGAGTACTATTCTCATACTTTAAACGAACAAGTTGAGCGCGAGGTGAATAGTATTCAGGGTCGCTAACAACGAGTGCAGTTAGTCCATTAGGAATAACGCGAACACGCTGTCCTATTTTGATGTCTTGAGCAAGCATATATCAAAACCTGATATCTCTTTTTCAAGACAAGTATATTTAATACTCACCCATAATGTGGTTTTCTGGATTAATAGGATCGTTTTTTGGACGTTGCCACAAACGAACTGATTTTTTATTTCCAGTATCATCTTCACGCGTAGTATTTAATCGACGCCAGCCAAGTGACGTCAACACATCACAAACACGCCGAGAAGCTCTCCGGTCCTGCTTAGTGGGTTCAAGGTTGAGTGCAGTGCTCAGTACGTCAACAGCACGTACTTCCTCGCGGCTATTGACATAACGGCTAACGATCTCAGTCCAAGGATCAGGATCACCAAATTCTTGAATGTACTCATTGATCTGGTTAATCTCATCGGAATGAAACTCGTGTCTGACGTTCGATCGATAAGCAGCAATAGCTGATGCCCACAGGGAATCACGCTCATTAGCAATCTGCTCAAACGGGATTTTGAAACCAGACGGGATCTCAAGAGGAATGAATCGGC
>Ga0098042_1000202_pt1 | contig 23008 bp, 47 predicted proteins | sample 9_EtaG_FD_75066 | JGI IMG/M metagenome (GOLD analysis project Ga0098042, IMG submission 75066) | Marine viral communities from the Subarctic Pacific Ocean - 9_ETSP_OMZ_AT15188 metaG | ecosystem: Environmental > Aquatic > Marine > Oceanic | place: Pacific Ocean | collected 2015-01-10
GACGATAAGCTCGTTATACGGCGCTCTCAGGACGTACAGCGCATATTAGATTTTAACAAAGAGCGAAACATAGATGGTCATAATAGAAATAGCGATATGCGATTAGCTGGTTCTATACCTTTTGTTGTAGCAGAAATGTGGGCAAAAGAATGTGGTGCAAAAATAGGATCGCAAGAGTTTTTAGCGTATGTAAAGAAAAAATTACAAAGCGGTGAATTTTCGAAGTTAGTAGCCAACGGATATTGATATGAGTAAACCAACATTAGCATCATTAGATAAAAGGGTAGTAAAAGTGGAAACGCAATTGGATGAACGCTGGAAAGAAACTATGGCAAGAATACGAAGGGTTGAAATGGTTATTCTTGGCAGTGCTGGCGCGATGATAATTATGTTGGTTTCTATTCTTACTAAGGTCTAATGATTGACCCTATTTCCTGTGTCACGCTGGCTGCTGGCGCTTTCAAAACTTTAAAATCTGCCGTTGCCGCAGGTCGTGATCTACAAGATTGCAGTTCACAATTGGTTAGTTGGGGGAAAGCGTTTTCAGATTTCAATAACATCGAAGAACGTGAAAAAAACCCACCCTTTTGGAAAAAAACTTTTAAAGGTAGTGATGAGGAAACAGCTCTAGAAATTTTTGCCCATAAGAAAAAAATGCAATCCATGAGGGCCGAAATGAAGGAAATAATTACGTGGCATTACGGCAAATCTGGCTACGAAGAACTGCTCCAAATAGAGGCTCAAATGCGAAAAAAACAACGCGATGAAGTATATAGAAAACAACAACAAATTGATGCTTTGATAAATTTTGCAATTGGCGCTGTAATATTTGCTGTTGGCGCTAGTGTCATATTCTTCATATTTTACATTTGGGGTAGTAGACAAGGGCGCTGGTAATGTGGGTTTTATTATGGTTGCAGGTTATTAGCGGAACGTTTGACCACTATCATATTGGCAGTCATAGCAGTGAAGAAGCATGTAAATTAGCGCAGAAAGAAGCGAAGGTTTTAGTTACAAATCAAAATTCTAAAGTCGTATGTATTAAAATAAAACGGTGATCCTAAAAGAATTTCGCAATAAATATATTGTATATGACAAAAACGGAAAAGTAGTTATAATTACAAGAGATAAAAAAGTAGCAATAGCACATGCCAGGTCATTAAAATGACAGAATTTGATAAAGTAGACGCTAATAAAAATGGTGTCATAGAAAGAAATGAGTGGGATAATCTGCGCTTGGAACAGGCCAGATTAGAGATGGTTGACCAAGACTTAAAACGCAATTCAGAACGAAGATTTACTGGCTTTGCGTTAGCAGGGATGTTGATTTATCCTTTTTTTATATTGCTTGCTTCTGTTCTTGGGTTTGATCAAGCGGCAAGTTTAATCACAGATGTTGCATCAGTTTATGTCCTCAGTGCCAGTGCGGTAGTCGGAGCGTTCATGGGCTTCAATGCCTACAGCGCAAAGGCTAATGGTAAATCAACAAGTGTTAAAATGGAGAATGAACAATGATGACACTTTTAGGTAGTCTGTTGGGTTTTGGTACATCGTTTTTGCCAGAAGTTTTAAATTATTTTAAAGCTAGTCAAGATCACAAGCACAACTTGGAACGTATGCAAGTTGAAATGGAAATGATGACAAAGCGTAATGAGTTAAAGCTAAACATTATTGATAAGCAAGCAGAGATAAAAGAAACAGAGGGATTGTATAAACATGATGCAATTGATGCAGGGGGTTTTGTCAACGCATTACGAGGTAGTGTGCGCCCTATTATCACTTATGCTTTTTTTGGTCTTTTCGTTGCCGTACAAGTAGTTGTTATGATGAAAGTAATTAACGAAGGTGGTAACTGGCAAGACGCTATACCGTTAATGTGGACGCCAGAAACACAAGGGTTATTCGCTGCAATAATGTCTTTTTGGTTTGGTAATCGTGCCGTAAGCAAATACTACGGAGTTAAAAAATGAAGGTAAACATTTCATTGGCCTTTGCAATGATCGTTCAGTTGGTTGCCTTGGTGTGGTATATAAGTTCACTAGTGCATGACCTGGAGCATTTGCAAGGCACTGTATCGGCACAACAAGATATTATTGATTTGCTTAATGATGATGTGAATGATTTGTGGACGTTTTGTACTTTTACTGAAAACAAGTGGTCAGAAAGTTATACAGATGACATGGTTTATGAGCGTGTGTGTGGAACAAAAGAAGTGGAACAATAAATGAAAGAAAATTTTGAGATTTTTTTTGATATGTGTATAGCCCATGAAGGTGGCTTCACTGATGACCAGGTTGATAACGGTAATAATCAAGGTGATGGTCATGGGAATAGAGGCTCAACAATGTGGGGCGTTACTGCGTATAATTGGGCAAAGTACACTGGCAAACCTGCGCCAATAGAAGTAATGAAAAAACTAACGAAAAAAGATGTAATGCCGTTTGCAAAAGAATGGTATTGGGATGGAGTTAAAGCCGATTTGTTACCGCATGGTGTTGATATAGCACTTTGTGACATGGCATATAATGCAGGTAATCGTCCTGCCGTTAAATTATTACAACGCGCAATATCTGCAACGGATGATGGTTTAATAGGTAAAATGACCATTGCTGCTGCCCACAATATGAAACCAGAACAAGTTGTTTTAAATTTTAAAGATCAGCGTCAAAAATATTATGACAGTTTAGGTCAAGATCGTTTTATTAGAGGGTGGACAAATCGAAACGATCAAACTACAGAAAAGGCGCTAGACCTTATAGAAAAGTCTAACGCCCGATAGCACAAGCCTTAACAACACGAAACAACTAAATAAATACTAATCTTGTGTCAATGGTCTTGGCATAGGCTTTACAAGCTCATTAGAAGCGTGGTGAGTGCCTTTACAATAAATATGTACATCATCTAGGTGAGGTCTTGTTATGGCATACATAGCGGTCTTAGAATGGCTGCAAGCGTCATAACTAGGAAACAATATGTTATGCGTAACAGGTTCACCCTGGACAAAATAAGTAAGCACCATAAAAGTATAATATTTAAGCATTATTGTAATCCAATCGGCTGTATGTACGGTAGTTCCTCAGTAACCCAATGATATGCATCGTCACCATTAAAATTTTCATCATATATTAAAGTTTTTACATTTTTAACCATAGCTAATTTAGGAAGATACTTTTTCTTCTTTTTGCGTTTGCTAACTTGTTTATTGAAAACAGGTCTGGTTTTTGTAATTAGGTTACTTTCAGTTTTTTCAGCTTCACGCCTATCATCAAATTCTTCTATCATAATAAAATCTACATATTGAAACCATGCTTTGTGCGAATGATCTAATATTCTTGTATTTGGGTTACTTGTGCAGCCAACATAAAGAGGTATGATCTGTGACCGATCACAATCAACATCAAGGCACATAACATAAACGAATGAACCTATGTAATTTCTGCTTTTCCATCCACAATGAGATTCTCTAATTTCATGTTGGTCAAGAAATTGTAAAATACTTTCATACTCTGCAAATTTAATATCGTATTTCATATTGTTTTTCCTCCATTGGTTTTGTACTATTCGCATGGGGCAGTTTTCATCATAATTTTGGTAGTCCACGTTCCCCTGTGGCTGCCCCACGACAATCTTTATAACAATTAGCTGCAAAGCCTTTCGGTTTAAATTTCATAGATCTATGTTTAGCGTTTTCTTGATCTTCTACGGCTACTGACTGCATCATAATTGCTATTTCATCTTCAGTTGGTTCTCTGTTAAACTTCTTTTTATATGCCTCAATGTAGTTCATATATTATACCCTTTTTGTCTAAGTAACCTAACGTAGTCTGTTAGTTCACGTTTTGCATACTCATAGTTTCTTAAAGCATTGCGGTCAGCGTCATGTTTAAACCGTTCTTCTGACCACTTTGCTTCTTGTTGTTTAAAATACTTTAGCTCCTGTTGTTGTTGATAATTAAGTTTTTTCACTGCGCTGACCTTGCTTTATTACCCACCAATGTATGTTGTTGCGTTTGACAAAGTTGTTTAAGGCTTGCAAAGACATATCTAGTTTTTTTGCTGCCTCTGTTTGCGTAGTATTTTTAGAGAATTGCGCTACTAGTTTAAAACGTTCACGCTTATGTCTCTCAGTCATTTGTTCCCAGGTTTCCATTATTGCACCACAAAAAATTTATCTATGTTGCAAACGGCAATGCCTAACATTACCGCCCACAAAAAAGCTATCCATCTTTCTTGCCTACTCATTGGTATTTACTCCAATATTCGTTCCAATACTCTGTGGCTTTTTCATCTATTTCTTCTTCTAAAAGAAAATCTATTACGTCAAAATCTTTCATAATCACGTGGGCTTTTTCTTGTGCATCACCTAATGATGTGTACGTGCCAAAGCCTTTAGTAAATGTATCCCAAGCAAAATCTATATGCTGTTCTACAGTTTCTTTTTTAAGGTTTGGTAATTGCATTATATATCTCCGTCTAATAATTGTTCTTGGATACTGTCGTGATATTCTGCCATTATAGCTTTTGCTAAACGTGCTGAGATTGGCATAGCCCTTCTAGGATTGTGCAAATCAGTGTAGTCGAAATCTACAGTAGTTCCTTGTACTTCATCACTAAAACAGCTTTTGTCGGTTGTGTAATAAACCTCTAAGTCAAACTCAAAGCCACGAAACTCTATTGGTATATGTTTGTAATTTTCCATTAACCGTACACCTCATTTAAAGCCCAATTTACAAACGCACCCATATTAGCACCTTCTTTGATGCCATGATCGCTTGCAGCTTGTTTTAATGCAGAGGTAGGTTCTAAACCTTCACAAGCGTCCATCATTTCAGACGCATAGTTAAGGATGCTTTGGTAGTTGGCATGGTGGGTATTATAGGCTGACCCTACTATTCGTGAATTGCTTTTATCTGTCCAACTACAATTTGCTTGTTCACGTGTTATTGATGCTTGTCTTTCTTCTTTTGTCATTGGTTTACACATTTTTTGTACCTTTCTTATGTCTATACATCTAAATTAGTCTCTTATGTGAGACAAGTCAACCCTATGTGTATAATTAATTTACTGAGATTGTAAAAAAATTTGATAAAAACTATAAATAATAAAAAACAATTAACAGGTTTCAGCAGTGTATAAAGTAGAAATGGAAATATCAGGACAGCCACAAGGTAAGGGCAGACCTAGATTTACAAGGACAGGCAAGGCTTACACGCCAGAAAAAACAAAAGAATATGAAAGTCGTATTCAAGCAGCAGCCTGGAAAGCTATGCAAGAAGCAAAGCTAGAACCAACAGAGCGTTTTGTTGCAGTAGATATTATTGCATTTATGGAAATACCTAAATCGTGGCCTACGGTAAAACGCATGGAGGCTGAATATGGCGCTCTACAGCACACGGTAAAGCCTGACTTAGATAATATAGTTAAAGCAGCGTTAGATGGCATAGAGGGCGCTGTATACGCCTCTGACAAGCAAGTGACTGCAATTAAAGCTAGAAAGATGTACTGCCACCCAGACAGAGGGCCAGTGCTTTACGTGTCAGTATCTTGGACTGATCCAGAAGAATAAGACCAATCAGGGCCATATGTTTCACGCCATAACTTAGGTTGTTTGTGTAAAGCTATTTTTGTTTGATCCCATAACCCTTGGTGGTGTCCTTCACACAACGGTATAGCAGAGCTATCAGGACGCTTTAGAGTGCCATGTCTATCATGTATTGGATGGTGGGCTGTTGTATTGCTTAATTGGTTCTCTCCGAAGCGTTGACAGACGCAACAGGGCATTTCTCTAATAGACTGTAAGTATTTTTCATCTTTCATTTTTGTTTTTGTTTTCTGCCCTAATGGTGGTTTTTTTGCTAAGTTAGTCATTTGTTTCATCCATAACACAAGTAACCTTCATATCAGTACCATCACTTTGCGATGCTTCTTCTGTAACCGCTACTCCATATGTGTCAAAATAGTAATAACCGTAAGAAACATGAGAAACGTGTTCATGGAATAATTCCATGCGCTCACGATGATTTCTTACAATACCATTTTCTTGTGGTTTTCTATTGCATAATTCTCTTGGTCTAGCAAAACACTTTGGACAAGGCATTGCTCTTATCATTATTTGTTCATCTGTATAATTTGTCATAATAATTTAAAATGCTCCGTTGATAAAACGCTTATTATTTCTTGATCGTCATAGTTATTGCGTCTGTTGTGTGTTTTTGCACTAATTTTAAATTCGCCAAAAATTACAAAATTTTCCAAGTCGGTATATCCAATAGCATCTTTCCATTCTACTACAAAGAAACATGGCAAGCCTGTTATTGCTTTTGAGCTATGCCATGCTACTAACTTTGTCATAGATACAATCATTGTCGGATAGTCGTTAAACTTTTGATTGCGTTTTCTAAACTCTAAAAATGCCAATGGTTTGTTGTCACGGTGGGCAATAAAGTCAAACTGTGATAATTTTTTTTGGCGTAACATCTGGCATTTCCATTTCTCAGCAAGCATGTCAGCCATTCTTTGTTCGTTGTCATAATCCTCTTTATTTTCGTATATGGAGTGGATCATAACCTATTGCCTCTGCTAATTTAGCCATCGACATTTCAAAATATTTGTTAAATTCTTTTTGATCCATGTCATCAAAGCTAATGCTATCAATTACTCTCATATGACAGTTTGCTAGACCGTTCCAACGCATACGGACGTAACCACAAGCCCATTTAAGTTCATCGTGCAAATGTTTATGTGTAGGCCACTTTCCTGTAGCCTTACACACGTTGTTTAATGTTGCCCAATACAAATTGTGTTGTGGGTTAGAACGCTTACCAGTGGCTACCAAATCAAACGTCTGCCCCTGTTTGTGTTCTTCTATTTGTTCTGCATCAAAGCTAGTGCAAGGCAACAAGTTACCATCTTTTAAATGCACTTGAATTTTAGAAAGGGATTTCATCATCCATATCCTGATTTGTTTGTTCTTCATTTTTATCAGTAAAGTTTTCACCTTCTGCATATCTATTGGGATCACGTTTTTTGTTACCTAATAACTGCAATGCACTAGCTTTGACTTTAAAATATGTTTTGTCGTTATAATCTCGCACTTTAAATTCACCAGAAACAGCAATCGGGTCACCACCTCTGATGTGATCACAGACATTTGTGTTGTAGTATTCACACTCAAACCAAAGCGTTTTTTTCTTGTCACCAAAACCGTCATCTACAGCGACACTAAAACTTACAAATTTATTATTAGAAAATTCTTTAACTATCGCATTTTTTGCAACGCGTCCGACTATACTAATTTGTTTCATACATCCAACTCCAATGATTTTGTATCAATAACATTCTCTACATATTGCGTAACGTCAGATGGTGGCTTGTGTTTTTCCACCCATCTCCGCCATTGTTCTATTGCTTCATCTAACTCAATTTTTATTGTGCAATACAGAAAACCTTTGCGCCATTTTTCTATAGCTTTACGCATATCAGGATTTAACTCTGCTAATGTTTTTGTAAGACTAAAGTCATCTGCTTCATCTTCACTATATACATCACCATGCAATCCGATAAGCTTTAGTATAACGCGGTCTTTTGCGCGTTTTTCTGCCATAGCGTAGGGGTAATTGTTTTTGTTGTTGTAAGGTGCAGCTTCACCAAAAGACCACTCTACAGCGTTCTCCATGTGTCCAGTGACGCATATAACACAAGCTTTCTGTACAACCTCTGATGCTATAATTTTTGGCGCATCGAACACTATATTGTTTGCTACTGCTATTTTTTCTAATGCTTTATGCAAGACAACAGCAGTGCCGTGACAATCCCACGTTGCTTGTGTTTCCGTAAGACCAACTTCTTGAATTAATTTTTTAAGTTTTTCTGGTAGTCTAGGCATCTTCATTTTCCTTCATAATACCAGCAAAAATGCCATGTTTATCGAAATCACTACAAGCTTTGTTGATTGCTTCTGTAATTATAGAGCTAGATTTTGCTCCAAAAGTAAGATTAGTTGCCTCACCATCTTTTGTTTCAGCAATTTCTTTTTCTGTTGTTTCTAACATAGCTTTTGTAATGTACAGCCTGATTAATGACGGATCAGGGTGTTTTTGACCAAGTTTTTTGTCCATTGATTTGTACCTTTTTTTAATTAACACTTGTCTTATATAGGAAACAGTCTTATATATGCAACCATAAAGTTGCACATTGGAGACTTTTTTATGGAAAACATTTTATCAACTGAGGAAATAATCAGGCGATTAGATAAACGTGTACTGGCTAAAGTTGTAAGAGAAGTTGGCGTATCAAAGCATACTATTTATAGGTTAATGCGTGGTGACGATGTATATTATTCTACAGTTAAAAAGTTGTCTGATTATTTGATAAAAGAAAACCCATAGCGTGAACAACTATGGGCTTCCAAAGGTACAGTTTTTGTCGCATAATGTCAAAACCAATGAAATATGCAAGGTCTTTATAAACGATCTTGCCCAACAAGAAAAGGGTTAAAAATGTCAAATTTAGTTAGTAACTTAGTACAAACAAAAAAAGTAGGTTCAAATACTCAAAAATCTATTTTGATGTACATGGCAGACAAGGCTAGTGATGATGGTAGTGGTATATGGGTTAGCAAAAAGAATATGGCTGCTGATTTGGAAATGGCTATTAGAACGCTGCAAACAAATATTAGAGACATGGTTAGTTCTGGTATAATATCTGAAGCAGGGCAGAAAAAACATAAAAACGGCTACACTGTAGACTATACAATTAATCTAGAACGTATCGGAACACTACAGAACACTAGGGAACACCATGCAACACCTGCACCCCTGCATCAGATGCACCCCTACCCACGCAGCACCTGCACCCCTACCCCTGCACCAGATGCACCCAAACCATCCATAGAACCATCCATAGAACCAAATAATATTAAAAAGATTTTATCTCATTGGGTAATAGAAGATAATGCAGCAGAAAGTTTTATTAAATATCGTAATCAGATTAAGAAACCTTTAACTGTAACAGCAGCGAAAAGATTAGCAGAAAAATTAAGATTTATTTTTATAGCTGATGGCAGTCCAGAAGATGCTTTGGCAATGGCAGAGGAAAAAGGATGGCAATCTATAGAACCTGATTGGTATTTTGGTAGTTTGTTTGGCAAAGATAGTATAGAATATAAACAGGCGATGGTTAAAATTCGTGAAGCAATAAAAGAAATAAATTGATGTTGATAGAAGTGCAACCTGCTACTGAGCGTGATTTAATATATATAGATCATTTACAAAAGAAAAACGCAGAGGATTTAGCATTTTATCCTAAACAAGTCTTTGAACGTGAAATACTAAATAATAGAATACTATTGGCTGTATTGAATAATGAACCTGCTGGGTATATTTATCATGGTTCTTTAAATCATCAGGTTAAAATACATCAGGCTTGTATTGAATATGATTTAAGAGGTCAATTGTACGGTTCTGCGATAGTGCGATATTTAATTGATCTTGCGTCTGCTGCTAATTCTTTATCTATTAGTTTACGTTGTGGTTCTGACATTGCTGCAAATGGTTTCTGGAAAGCTATGGGTTTTTATTGTCAGGGTGTAACCGCAGGTGGTGTTAGAAGGATGAGAGACATTAATAACTGGCGGTATGATTTACAGCCTCAACTGTTTGTAACTAAAACTGATCCATCTGAAAAAAAGAAATCGGCTGCGCTGTGGCGCAAGTATAAAGATGAAAACCCTATTAACAGTTTTAAAAGAGGAAAAGCTATTTTAAACCACAGAAAAATGATTGAGAATAAATTTCAAAATGAAAGGTACAAAAATGAAATATGATTATAGAATAGAATTAGTAAAAAAAGAATTAGAGAATATTCTCAGCAGCTATGCAGTGCCAGTACATATGAGGCATGATGAAGCTGCAAAGCAAAGTGAAATTAAAGTTATTGCTAAAGCAGTAAATCAAATATTTCCATCAGATACTACCAGGGAAGTTATAGAGGGTGCTTTTAGTCGCGCAGAGCTTAAAATCAAGGCTGCACATATGTCTAGAACGTGGCCGAAGGGCGCGGATATAGTAACTGCAATACAATATAGTTTAGCTAGGGCTGATTACCTTCCTCATGTATCCACTAACTGGCATCCAGATCCTAAAATAATTAATGCACAGCGAATAAAAAAGGGTGAACCTGTTGGTGAGTTTTATATTTATGGCAAGATGGCAGATGAATTAATACGTGATGGTTTAGTAACAGAACATGATCTACAGCCTTACAAAGAATATTTAGCCGTAGAAAAAATAGATAGAATATGATATTTATGGTATACTGACATTGGGGTGATATGCTCCATACTCCTCCCAATGTGGGGTTTGCCTCAACTGGCCCTAGTGTTTTGAACTGCTCCACTAGGGCTTTTCTTTTTCTAAATATAGAATATAATACCATATATAGACGCACCCAAGCATGGACGGACTAAATGAGCACAAAAGAAGAACATAAATCTAAAATAGAAGGTTCAGGTAGAAAAAAAGGTACAGGCAATAAAGTACCTAAATTGTTAAAAGACGCAATACTTGAAGCAGCAGAACGTGCTGGTCAATCTATAGTAGATGAAAGATATTCTGATCCTAGTAAAGCTGACCAAAGGTTTGTAGAGCAAGCTAAAAAAGAAGGTATGGTGCATTACCTAGAACATCAGGCATTAGAAAACCCTCATAGCTTTATGACACTAATGGGTAAGGTTCTTCCTATGCAAGTTACTGGTAGTGGTAGCCAGGGTGAGCATGAGTTTGTCATCAAATGGAAACAATAGAGATAAACTACAAGCCCAGGAAACAGGCTGTAGAGTTCCACAACAGAAAAGAACGATTTGCTGTCCTGGTAGCTCATAGACGTTTTGGTAAAACTGTAGCGGCTGTTAATGATCTGATCAAATCATGTTTTGAGATAAATTTACCTAATGTTAGGGTGGCTTATATTGCGCCATATCTCTCACAAGCAAAAGCAGTAGCGTGGGATTATGCCTTAGAATATACAAGAGATATACCACATATTAAAGTTAACCATAGTGAACTAAGAATAGATTTTCCAAACGGTTCAAGATTTAGATTATTTGGTGGAGATAATTATAATGCAATTCGTGGATTATTTTTTGACCATGTATGTATTGATGAATTTGCTGACTTCCCTGCATCAGCCTATCCTACAGTTATTAGGCCAGCTACAGTAGATCGCAAAGGTAAGATTACAATAATAGGAACACCCAAAGGTAAAAACGAATTTTGGGAAATGTATGAATATGCAAAAAACCACAAAGATTGGTGGTGTAAAATGTATCGTGCATCAGAAACTGACATTCTAGATACTGCTGAATTAAAAGAAGCAAGAGCTACAATGGGTGAAGATCGTTACGAACAAGAGTTTGAATGTAGTTTTGAGGCAGCTATTCAGGGCGCATATTACGCAATGGAAATGAAAACAGCTACGCAAGACAACAGAGTAACTAGTGTGCCATATGATCCAAGTGTAGGTGTTACAGTGTCGTGGGATTTAGGTATCGGTGACAGTACATCGTTATGGTTTGCACAATTTGTAGGGCAAGAAATACGCATAATAGATTTCTATGAAACATCTGGCGTTGGGTTAGACCATTATGCAAAAGTATTGTCAGAAAAAGGTTATCATTACAAAGAACATATTTTACCCCATGACGTGCAAGTAAAAGAGCTAGGCACTGGACGCAGTAGATTAGAAACACTTGATGCATTGGGCATATACAACATCAGTATAGCGCCTAAGTTAAGTATTGATGATGGCATACAAGCAGCAAGATCAATGCTAAATCGTTGTTGGTTTGATGAAAAAAAGTGTGGGCGTGGTATAGAGGCGCTACGGCAATATCGCAGAGAATTTGACGAAAAAAACAAAGCCTGGCGTGGTAGACCTTTGCATGATTGGACGTCACATGCAGCCGATAGTTTCAGATATTTGTCAGTTGGACGTAAAGAATATCAAGAATGGGGCGAACCTATAAGAAGAAATTTGCGTGGCATAGTTTAATGTGCTATGGTCACTTTAAACAGTGAGGTGACTTTATGGCAAAACGCGGTTTATATTCCAATATTGCAGCAAAACGTAAACGCATTAAAGCTGGTAGTGGCGAAAAAATGCGCAAAAAAGGTGCAAAAGGCGCACCTACTGATAAAGCTTTTAAACAAGCAGCAAAAACAGCGAAAAAACCTGTAAAAAAGAAAAAGAGTAAAAAATAATGGCTAAAGGTGTAAAGCATTACCTCAGAAATGGTACAGAGCATAAAGGCACTATGCATAAAATGGCAGACGGAACGTTACACACTGGTAAGCGTCACACTGCAAACAGTAAAAAACTATTTCATTTTAAAGATCTGAGCAAAACAGCGCAGAAAAAAGCGAAAGGGTAAGATATGCCAGGATATGGACATAAAGGTACTAAAAAAGGCGGCAAGAAAAAAGGCGGCAAGAAAAAGTAATGGGCTTGCTAACTGACATTGCTAACGATCTGCAAATGGGTTTTGGGTTAAAAGATCGTAACCGTGATTATTACGAAAGCACAGCAAAATCCATTACAAACCAACGCGGAGAGGCTGCTGGTAGACGTTATAGAGACAGAGTAGGTCTTGATGACGGTACAAAGTTAGGCAGTAAAAAAATGCCATTTCGCGGTGGATTATTAGGCGGTATGGACATTGACTTTGGCGAATATAAAAACATGAAAGATATGTTTGATCGTGGTGGTGCAAATGCCAGAGGTGGTATTTTTCAGGGTGGTGGATTACTAAGTGACATAGCAAATTCTTTATTCCCACCAAAACAAACATCTGGATTTGGTGCATCATCTAAAAATTTTGAGCCTCTTGGTGAAAACGATCAAGGCTTGAACTTGAAAAGACCGTGGGATGAAGATTTTTTTAGTCAATATATGAGCGACTGGTTTTCAAACGCAATTCCAAAAACGATGTCTTATAATCAGTATTATGATTTTAAGTTTCCCTGATACTTAAATGCCAAAAGAAAAAGACCCTAGATTAAAACGTGCAGGTGTAGAGGGATACAACAAACCTAAACGTACACCTAACCATAAAACCAAGTCACATATTGTTGTGGCAAAAGAAGGTGACAAAGTTAAGACTATACGTTTTGGTCAACAAGGTAAAACTGGCGATAAAAAAATGACAAAACGCGCAAAGTCATTTAAGGCAAGACATGCAAAGAATATAGCTAAAGGCAAAATGTCAGCAGCATATTGGGCTAACAAGGTTAAGTGGTAATGGATACTTTCGAACTTAGAAACTATTATGCACAACTGACAGGTGACGTTACTAATGCTTTTGCGCCACGTGAAGATGACGTAGAAGGGTTTTTGTACAGTGATGAAAGTATAAAAAGAGCTATCGACACTATAGAAAATACAAAAAGATTGTCAGATCAATCAATGTTTTCACAAGCTATGTCAGATTATGGGCCACGTGCAGGTGTAGGCATTGGTAGAATAGGCACATTGTTCAATCCTCAATCAGCATACAGCAATGTTACAAATGATCTGGATGATGCAAAAAGAGCATATGGACAACGCGATTATGGTAGTATGTTTAAATCATTAGGCAATGCTGGTATGCAAGGCATGTCAACAAACAGGTTGCGGAGAGAAGGTGCAGCTAGAGGTTTGTTTGAGTTTATTAAAAGTTTAATGTAATGGCGCAAAGTATTTTTGATTTCTTTACAAGAGAAGCAGGTCAGAAAAGACGTAGGGCATTAGATGAGGCGGTTGGTGGTTTAATTGAATATTTAACACCACCTAATCTACGTCCAGCAACAGAGTTTGTAGCTCAAGCAAATCCAATACAAGGTATGTCAGATAGCATGGCGGCAAGTCGTGTTGTTTTGACCCAGAGCAAACAGCAGAAGCTAGAAAACGTGCAGCGTTAGACATGGGTTTTGAGATGGCAATGGCTCTTACACCTGCTGCCCTGGCTGCGAGAGGCTACCTAACGCCTGTACAGGGTGTAATGGAAGGATTGTTAGGCGGTTCACCTGCACAAAAAGCAATTACAGACGATTTAGTAGAAAGATTTACGCAACCAGGTGAAGTACCAGTAATGGGTAGTGGTTTAGGTGGCGCATATGAAATGATTGGTTCTGATTTGCGTAGGAATATAGGCGATGAACCATCTGCATTAGATGTGATGGGTAAAGCAAATGAGGGCAAAGGCTCTGGCTTTTCTAACATGAAAGCACAACGCTCAAGTATTATAGATGACCATTATAGTGCAGGTTTATTGTCAAATGAAATGTCACCACCATTGCCAATGACATACAATGATTTAGCTGGTAAAACAATTTTAGGTTTAGTTGGTGATCCAACAGCCAGAAAAACAGTGACACAAGTAGGTGATTTAGTTTTAGAAAATCCTGTGCAATCACAAGCTGGCGCAGAATTTATGGATATATTTGGCTACGCTTCAGCAAGACCTGCAATGTCAAGTAAATTAAGAGAAGCAGCTAGTAGCGATGATGCATTTTTTACATTTCTAAACATGGGTGAAAAATCTGGTGATTTTGCGGTACATACTGGTGAATTAGTTGGAGAGGCTGTCAAGGCAGCAATGAAAAGCAATAGTTCTCCAATAGACCGCGATAAAATACCTATGATTGATGAACATATTAGAAATATAGGAGTAAATTCACAAACCCCTAGACTAGATGCTGATGGTAATCAAATGCTAACACCAGCAGGTAATCCAGCTTTTGATAACTCAACAATACGTCCATTTGCTGATTTTAAATCTATTGCTGATCCTGAATATTTAGGTGAATATATTGCACAACTACCAACTGGATCGTTACGTGCATCTTTAATAAAAGGTTTAGATAGAGATAAATTACAAAAAGCTGGCTTTCCAAATATTGGAGATATTAGGGTTGCTTTAGCTAATCCAGATTTAATTGGCAGAGATTTTTTAAGTGCTGGTTATCGCGGTTTTTATCCTGACTTTGACACTGGTCTAGTATCAACAACGCCAGATATTCACAAAACATATGACACAATGGTTAAAAAACTAGGATCGTCCTATACTCTAGATCAAGGCGGTGGCGGTGTGCCAGCTAATTTACTATTTGTAGATAAAGCAGAAAAAATGAGAGCAAAAGGTACAGGTGGTCTACTTGCACCAACAGAAAAAGATTACAAACAATTTGAAATGTCACCAGCAGCATCAAAACAAGTTATGGATGATCGCGCAGTAGAATTGGCTGATACTTTTGTGGAAATAGAAAAAAGATTTGGGCGTGGTGCGGCTTTACGTTTTGCTAATGATCTTCTTTCAGGTGGAAGAATTAGTGGAAGTATGATAGATAGTGCAAGGAAAGCTAATGCACCAGGGATATTTTAGGAGCTAGAAATGGCAATAACAACATTTAGTGAACTCAAAACATCTGTTGCAAATTGGCTAAATCGTGATGATTTAACATCTGTGATACCTGATTTTATTTCGTTAGCAGAAGCTGATATTGATCGTAAAGTACGTCATTGGCAAATGGAACAAAGGTCTACAGCTTCATTAGATGCGCGATATACACAATTGCCCCCAGGCTTTTTAGAGGCTGTACGATTTCATTTAGATGTTGATGAACGCCCTATAGAACTTTTAACACCATTAGCACTACAGCAGCGTAGACAGGGCAATAATGATACAACTGGTAAACCACAATTTTATGCGGTTATTGCAGGTCAATTAGAGGTATGGCCTACACCAGACACTGGATATACAGGTGAATTATATTATTATAAAAAAATAACGCCTTTAAGTGACGCAGCGACTTCTAATTTTATTTTACAACAATTTCCAGATACTTATTTGTATGGCACTTTGGTGCATAGTGCGCCTTACTTAGTAGATGATGCTAGGGCAGCAACATGGGCAGCGTTGTATCAAGCTGCAATTGATGGTATAAACGGTAACAACGATAGAGCAAAATTTGGTGGTTCTGGATTGCGTATGCAAATTAACACCTTCAATTAGGAGAAAAACATGGCAATATTAGCAGATTATGTATTAGATGCTGCACTTGAAAAATTAGATACGGAAGCAGATCGTATTGATATTACAAGTCAACAGGCAACAACCTATGCAGAAGCTACATCGACATATACGCTTGGAAACTCAACTTCTTTAGCTTTTGGCGCACCACAAAACGGTGATAGTTCTGGCAGAAAAGTAACAAGTGCAGCAATTTCTAATGCAACAGTTACAGGTACAGGCACTGCCACTCATTTTGCCATAACAGACGTATCAGCAACAAGATTACTAGCGGCAGGTACGTTAGGTGCATCACAAAGTGTAACGTCTGGAAATGTTTTTAATTTGCCAGCATTTGACATTACGATAAACGATCCGTCATAGGTATTGAATGCCCATAAAACTACTAAATCGTGCAAAAATGCAAAGTACTACAACTGGTACTGGAACTGTAACACTATCAAGTACGGTTATAGGCTTTCAAAGTTTTAGTGACGCAGGTGCAGTTTCAGGGGATTTAATTAGATATGTTATAGAAGATGCTAATAATTTTGAAATTGGTATCGGAACTTACAATGCTACAGGGCCAACACTTACAAGGACTGTACAGGAAAGTAATTTAAGTGGTAACGCAGCGTTAAATTTAAGTGGCAGTGCATCTATTTTTGCATCTGCAACGGCTGATGATTTAAAACCACAAACTTATACGTCAACTTTGTTTACTGCTACTCAGGGGCAAACGACATTTACAGTCAATTATGATCCTGACCAGGTACAAGTTTTTATGAACGGTGTATTGTTAATTAGCAATGCAAACACGGATGTTACGGCTACGTCAGGAACACAAGTAGTTTTAACAGAAGCAGCAGAGGCTGGAGACTTAATTGAAGTAGTAGCGTTCTCATCGTTTGAGGCCGCAGATTTAGACACAATTGAAGCAATTGCATTGGCAGGGTTATAAACATGGCTATAGATACAGCAACATTTGAAACAACACTTGATAGCAAGATAGACGCAGCAACAACGTCTGATGATGCAAAATCGTTTTTGCTTCTGGCAAAAGCAGTTGAGGCTGTTAATAACGCAGTCAGTTCTTCATCATTAAGTAAATCAAATAATTTAAGTGATTTGTTAAACACTACAACGGCACTTACAAACTTAGGCTTTACTGCTACAATCGCTGAGTTAAATTACACTGATGGTGTTACAAGTAATATTCAGACGCAGTTAGACGCTAAAGTAGGTGCAGCAAGCCCTACATTTACTGGAACACCTGCCGCACCTACAGCCTCTACTGGTACAAACACAACGCAGATTGCTACAACTGCTTTTGTGCAAGGTGAAGTAACAGCATTAGTCGATAGCGCACCTTCTACGCTAAACACTTTGAATGAGTTAGCTGCCGCACTAGGCGATGATGCTAATTTTAGCACGACAGTAACAAATAGTATTGCTGCGAAGTTACCTCTGGCTGGTGGTACAATGACAGGCGCAATAGCAATGAGCGGTGCTAATATTACTTTAGGTGATAGTAGCGGAGGTTCAGATGATCGAATTGCTTTCGGAGCAAGCGCACATGGGCAAATTTATCACGATGGAACAAACTTTTTAATTCAAGAAACTGGTTCTGGAAATCTATTAATTGATGGTTCTAATATTTCTTTAAGAAGTAGTAGCTCAGAAACTTATGTAAATTGCACTGCTAATGGTGCAGTAGATCTTTACCATGATAATTCTAAAAAGTTTGAAACCACTTCAACAGGGGTAAATGTAGAAGGTACGGCTGTAACAGACGGTGTTACTGTTGATGGCACGCTTGATATTGAGGAAGTTATTGAGAAGGTAGAGCCTAGCAATTCTACAACTGGAACTATAAGTTTTGATTTTTTAGATCAAGCGATTATAAATTTTCATGGAAACCAAACAGCAAATAGAACAATTAATTTTCGTGGAAACTCTAGTACGTCACTGAACTCTATGCTTGCTGTAAACCAAAGTGTTACTTGCGCTATATTAATGGCGCAAGGCTCTACTGCATACTATCTCAACGCATACCAAGTAGACGGTAGTTCAGTAACACCAAAATGGTCAGGTGGTTCTGCGCCAACGGCAGGTAATGCAAGTGGTATAGACAGCTATTCATTTACAATTATCAAGACTGCCGATGCTACGTTCACTGTTTTAGCGTCACAAACTCAGTATGCATAAGGGATAACCATGACAATATGGATGCCTAGAAAAAAACCATTGTACGCACCGATGCTTGCTACCTTTGGTGGTGGGTCAGTAAAAGGGTTTAACTCTGGTGGTGGTGGAGCTGTAGACTATGATACGACAACAAGTTATTCATCAGGAAGTGGCACGCTAGATGTTTCGGGTTACGGAAGGATAAAAGTTATAATGTGGGGCGGTGGTGGTGGCGGTCCTCAAACTACAGGAACTAATAGAACAGGTGGCGTAGGTGGCTACGCAGAGGCAATAATTGACCTAACAAATATTACTAGTTTAGGTTATGGCGTGGGTGCAGGTGGTAATAAAGGCCCAGATCCGTATGCACAAAATTCTGCAAATCAGACTTTCGGTGGTGGAGCAGAAGGCTACGGAAATGGTGGGTCAGGTCAAGGCGGTGGCGGCGGAGGCGGCGGTTCAATGGTTTTTATAAACGCTAATACAAATGACAGTTATATTTTACTAGCCGCAGGTGGCGGCGGTGGCGCAGCAGCAAATGATGGTTCGCATGGTGGCGCAGGTGGCGGCGCAAATCAAAATGGTAACGCTTCAACAAGAGCAGGTGGCTCGCATCCCGAAATCTTAGCAGGAGGGGGAACAAGTGGTGGCTCAGGAGGCGGAGCAGGTGGTCAAAATGGCACTACTAGCCAAAATGGTGGCGTTGGATTGGGTGGAGGCAGTGTAATTAATGGGTATGATTTCAGTAGATCACATTCAAATGGAACTTATGGCGCAGGTGGAGTAGCAGGTGTCGGCGGTGGAAGTTCTGGCGGCGGCGGAGGTGGCGGCGGTTACGCAGGCGGCGGCGGCGGAGGCGGCGGAAATAGTGAAAGTGAGGGAGGCGGCGGAGGCGGCTCTGGATTTGCTAATTCTACCTATTGCTCGTCAATATATGGCGATAAGGGAACAAATGGATATACTACTGTACCCATGTCAGCACAATCAGTTTATTCGGGTAATGCAGGTCAGTCAGGTGGATCTCAAACAAACGGTAATTCAGGATTAATAGTTTTTACAAGTCCGTAAGCAAATAAAAATTATAATGCTCTAAAAGGAAGGCACTAACTATGAGCAAAGCAAGAGACATAGCGGCAGGTATATCAGGTGGATTTGCACAGAAAGTTTTAGCAGTAGATAAAACTCTTGATGCAGAAACTAGATTTCGTTTAGGCGATGGATCTGCTATAAATAGCGATATAACTATTACAGTGCCAACTAGCACACAACTAGAAGTCAGCATTTTCGATGCACTTAAATCTTTATGAGGTGAAACATGCCACTAAAATTAAATAGTACAAATGGGTCAATTACGATAAGTGCAGAGGATGGAAGTGGAAACGCTAATATTACGCTGCCCAGATCAGGTATTGGATCAGTTTCTTCATTAAGCGATTTGAGTATAACAGCAACGGCTACTGAATTAAATTATGTAGATGGCGTCACAAGTGCAATACAAACACAGATAGATACAAAAGCGCCATTAGCAAGCCCTGCATTAACTGGAACTCCCACAGCGCCAACTGCTACGGCAGGTGATAGCTCTACAAAAATAGCTACAACTGCATTTGTCGGCACAGAGGTGTCGAACTTAGTAGACAGTGCGCCATCAACCTTAAATACTTTAAACGAACTTGCAGCCGCACTTGGGGATGACGCAAACTTTTCCACAACTGTTACAAACAGCATTGCTACTAAACTGCCTCTGGCTGGCGGTACAATGACTGGTAACATTGCTCATGCAAGTGATTTTACCATAGACGTTGGTGGACACATTAGTCTTGATGCTGATGGTGGTAATATCAAACTTTTTGATGGAGGCACACAAAGACATACTATTTCTATGCAAGCTAATGGAGACGTTATTTTTATAAATGAAACGTCAGATACTGACTTGTTTTTCAAGGGAGTAGATGGAGGGTCAACCATCACTGCACTTACACTTGACATGTCAGAAGCAGGGAAAGCTACGTTTAATTCAACTATCAATGATGCTGACGGAGACGTAAGAGCTATACCACAATCTGGCTCTGACAAAACCTCAAGCTACACATTGACTACTGGTGATATAGGAAACTTTGTAGGCATTGGGTCAGGTGGGTCAATAACTGTTCCGAATAGTACATTTTCCGCAGGTGACGCAATTTCTATATTTAACAATACATCAGGTGACCGCACAATAACGTGTTCAATTACTACTGCGTATATCGGTGGTGAAGATGCAGATAAGGCTAGTGTTACGTTAGCAACTAGAGGCGTTTGTACAATATTGTTTATTAGTGGTACTGTTTGTGTAATTACAGGGAATGTAAGCTAATGTCAGGCATACAAATGGCTTTGCTTGCTGCTGTAGGAACAGCAAACTTAGTAGCTGACTACCTTGTAATAGGTGGTGGAGGTGGAGGCGGTTCAGGTGATACGCAGGGTGATGGAGATGGCGGCGCAGGTGGAGGCGGTGCTGGTGGTATGCTCACTGGAACAGCACTTAACCTAAATTTTGGTATTTCCTATACCGTTACAGTTGGTGCTGGTGGTGCGGGTGCAACGAGCTATGATCAAAATGGTGCTCAAGGTTCAACCTCATCACTTTCTGGCTCAGATATAACGACTATTTCTGCGATTGGCGGCGGTTATGGCGCACATGGTCAGAGTGGAGTTAGCGGCGCAGGTGGTGCAGGTGGCTCAGGCGGTGGTGCAGGTGGTGGTATTGACGGAAGCTCTGGTGGCGCAGGAACATCGGGACAAGGCAACGATGGCGGTAATACTGAACATAATAGTGGCGGCGGCGGTGGCGGCGGTGCAGGTGGTGCAGGCTCAAGTCCACCTGCAAACAATACAGGGGCTGGCTCTGCTGGTGGTGTAGGCTTGCAATCATCAATCACTGGTACAGCAATTTATTATGCTGGCGGCGGTGCAGGCGGCGCAGGAACAAATTATCAGCCTAATGCCTCAGGTGGACTTGGCGGTGGCGGCGACAGCGGCGATGGAAATAATAATGCTGCAAGTGGCGTAGCTAATACTGGTGGCGGCGGCGGTGGTGATGGTGATCTTAACTCAGGTGGATATGGCGGCGATGGCGGTTCTGGAGTTGTAATTATCCGTACTTTAGCGACAGCCACAGCAACGGCAGGATCACCAACAGTAACAACTGACGGCTCTTACAACATATATAAATTCACAGGTTCTGGGAGTATCACGTTCTAATGCCTTATCCTAGTTCATCAGCAGCATCAGATGTTTGGTCTTTAAGAGACAATTATAAAGCGGAAGCAGGTGGAGGTGCAGGTTATTTCGGCAGTGCTACCCCGAATAGAGGAAAAGGTGGAAATGGAGGATCTGGTGTAGTTATAATTAAGTATCCAGATTTTTTAAATGAAGCAACTGCCACTACAGGAAGTCCAACAGTTACAAACACTGGTGGTTACAGAATATATAAGTTTACGTCTAGTGGAACTATAACTTTTACATAGGAGTAAAGATGGCACATTTTGCAGAATTAGATGATAGTAATGTCGTACTTAGGGTTATCGTGCTTAATAATAACGTTATATTGGATGAAAATGGTAATGAACTAGAAGAATTAGGTATAGCTTTTTGTAAGTCGCTATACGGAAATGACACAAATTGGAAACAGACCAGTTACAATTCTAATCAGCGCAAAAACTTTGCAAGTATAGGAGGTGCGTATGATGCAGAAAAAGATGCTTTTATACCTGTAAAACCTTTTCCTTCTTTTGTGTTAAATGAAGATACTTGTCAATGGGAGTCCCCTGTTGCTTTTCCATCTGATGCAGATCCATAAAAAATGTATGTGTGGGATGAAGAAAATACTCAATGGACACCTTTAGGTAATTAACAGTTTACTTGTCATAGGATAAACGATGTTTGGATTTTCACCTCTAGCGGTAGCGCCAGTAGCAGATGATACAGGTATCGTTAGCTTTACTTTCCAAATTACGAATTTTACAGCAACAAGCGTAATTTCTCAAGTAAATATTACTCAAACGCATAATTTAACGGCAAATAATTTAGCGTCAGATGTGGTTTTTGGATCTCTTGCAATGCAAGAAGAAGAAAACTTTTCTATTCCAAACATAGAATTGACTACGTTTGTTGGCAGTCCTGATTTACAATTCATTTACAATTTCGTTGGTGATAATATTACGTCTACAACGTCTGTTGGATCACCAATTGTTCAAGAATTGTTTCCAATCAACAGCATTACAACTACTGTTACGATTGATACTCCTGACATTACACAAGGTCACAATTTCGTAGCAAATAATATAGAGGCTACAACGGCAATAGATGTTCCTACATTGAGCCAGGAGCATAATTTAACAGCAACAAATATATCTTGTGTGCCAACTTCTGATGTAAGATTTACATGGGATAAAATAGCAATTACAGCCAAGACATGGACAGAAGTTTCTGATATAAGTGAAGTATGGACGGATGTTTCAAGTGTCAGTGATGCTTGGTCACAGGCGGCATAAAGGAGAAAGCAATGCCTCTAACGATAACAAAAGCAACAGTTGGATCAAATGAAGATACTTGGGGTGGCGTAACAAACGCAGCGTTAGATGCCATTGTCACAGAAGTAAACAACAACGCAGACGGCACAAACGCAACAACACCAAATATGACTTCATTTCAGGTAGGTGGCGTTGCAGTTACTTCTACAGCAGCAGAATTGAATAAATTAGATGGTGCAACAATTACTACGGCAGAAATTAACAC
>Ga0098042_1000203_pt1 | contig 22910 bp, 31 predicted proteins | sample 9_EtaG_FD_75066 | JGI IMG/M metagenome (GOLD analysis project Ga0098042, IMG submission 75066) | Marine viral communities from the Subarctic Pacific Ocean - 9_ETSP_OMZ_AT15188 metaG | ecosystem: Environmental > Aquatic > Marine > Oceanic | place: Pacific Ocean | collected 2015-01-10
CGTCATAATGTTGACCTAACATATTAACAAATGTACTTAATTGCACTCCAGATTCATCTAATAACATAAATTTAGGTACAGCTTGTAATATTTTATTATTATTTCTTAAATCATATAATTCTGCTTTTTCATGTAGGTCATTGTACCATTGTTCAAATATACTACTAGTAACAGAATATTGTTGATAAGGTCTAGTAGAATTTTGCTTTGGTATAGGAGTTATATAACTTCCGGTGACTTCCGCTACAGTTGGATTTGTTAATGGTATTTCATTATTAAATAATCCAGAAGATGATTCATGAAATAAAAACTTTTCAAAATCATCAAGTCCACTTATTAGATTAGTATATAATGTCTTATTTTCAATTGCATTATTAACTGCTGCAGGTCCTGATATTTGTGAAATTGACTCTGATTGTTGTAAATAATGCTCTAATAGTTCCAACTTATATTTAAAATTATCTAATCTTTCAGTAGCTGAACTATAAAATATAAAGTTATTAAAATCTGTATAATCAATATTAATTTTTATTCCGCCAAGGCTTCCTGAAAAATAATTATCAATTATTTGTTGTGATGTTTGTAACGAAGATCCTAATAATTCATTCCATGTTTTAAATGAAGTTTCATTAGATGTTTCTTGTTCTGCAGAAGCATACCAATTGGTTCCTTGCATTATATTGAACTTAGTAGGAATAACTTTTTCAGTAATTTGAATATTATCTACATATGGATTCTTTTTCTCTCTAACAATCCATAATTTTAAGTTCTTTTTATATGATTTATCAATAGGTTTATATAACTTAACAAATAAATACTTTCCAACTACTACACTGTTAACATATTTTATAGTTTTATTTCTAGAAAAATTTAATAAATAACAATTATATGGATCATTAGTTAATGATGTTTGTTGAACATTATTAATGTAATTGTTAATAGATAATAAAAATGCTGGGTTTCGTTCGTTAATTGCTTTTAAACGTAACTCCGTACGATCGGGAGATATTTCGTCTATTGCTAAATGTTGATTATTATAACTTCCTATTATATTTTCAAAGAAGTTAACAACTATTTTAAAATTTCCACTAGTTAATTTTAATTTTAATAATTCTTGTTCAATATTAAATGATACTGGAGATGTTAATTGTATTTCATTTCCATCTTTATCATATATAGGATCTGAATAATTAGTTAAATCAATTTTTTGGCATCCTGTTATCCATTGACCTCCAGAATAAACATGTAATTCATTCGAAGAGTTTTCATTAGTTAATTCTATTGATTGATATTGATATCTAGTTTTTTGAAATACTCCTAGATCTTCTGGTAAGAATCTTTTGGCTTCAATTGCTTTCTTAGCACTATTAATTTGTTCTATATTTGAATACTGTTTTAACATTATTAACCTTTATAGATATCAGCTCCCCATGTAGAATCTGCAAATGATCCCAATTGATAAGGTCGAACTTTCTTGTCTCCTTGTATTGTTGCATTAAAATCTCCATCTCCAGAAGATTCGCTATGATTTATACCATCACCAAAATCAGGTATATAATAAAATTGATTTCTTATAGAAGAGTCAGATTCCAATTTAGCTAGAATCTTTGGCTGTAAAACAGATGGTTGTTTCGAGTAAAAGTCTTTTAAATTTCCTAGTAAATTACTTCCTCCATTCTTATTAATATAAATCTCCCAAAATTTACCGGCCTTATTTGTAGCAGCTGCTGCAGCAGGAGCTGAATTGTAAACAGTTAATGCAAATTGACGAAGTCCTTCTGCCCAACTTCTTTTATCTAGATTTGATACATTATCCCATGGAGTATTTAATGTCATTCTAGTACCAAAAGAACCTCTATTAGTTGCTTTTGTGAATTTAGATGCGCCACTATAAAATGCTTTAAAATTTATAGTTGGTGTTCCTGCATTAAAGTTCCCGGGTTGTTTACGTTTATCAAATACATCATATGATCCTTTTGTTTTTATTGGCTTTGGTGTTCCTATCTGAGCTTTTAATGATTCATTCAGTTTAGCATTTCTTCCGCCAGAGACTCTTTCTATTACTTCAAATCCTTCTAATACTGCTTTATAAAATGTTGGTATATCATTTTTCGAAGACCAGATTAAATATTTTAAATCTCTAGCATCTGGAAAAGCAGCAATTAATTGTGTATTTACTTGTGTACGAAAAGATGCATATCTTAATCGCTGTGCTCCATTTAATACAGCTTGTTTAGCTTTTAAAGTTTTTGCAATACCAGCTTTAACATTTTGATTTTTAGCTTTAATCTTAGCATATTCATTTTTTCTTGCTTTAATTTCCGGAGCTGCATCTAATCTAGCAGTTATACTTTCATTATATTTTGAATTTTTCTCTCGTTCCGCTTTAGTTGTCCAAAATCTATCAGACTCCGGATTAGTTCGTTGTTTTCCATAGAATTTTTTACGCTTATTAGGATCTGCAAATTGAACGCCTGGATCATCTATTAATTCAATCAACCAATATGAAGTTGGTCGTTTAAAGAAAATATTATGTTGTCCAGCTACTTGGGGCTTCCAAATATCATAGTTTTCAGCTTCTTCGATATCTACTATATATTCTAAACGCATTTTTGGTCTATAAGTTGCATGCTTTGTTCTCATAACTCCTTTACCAGCATCTCCTTTAACTTGAGCTCCATAATAATCCCATTGCATAATAGCAACTGGAGGATTCCATTGGTCATATATTGGAAAACCTGTTGGTCCTAATACTTTAATACTTCGTTGTTGAGTTGTCATTGTTCTTACAAGTCGAAGTTGTACTTCACAATTTAGAAACGTAGATTGGCCATTCGGGAACATGTTTTGTTTGCCTTTATCTTTATTCATATCAAACGGCCTAATACCTGTAGCATCTGCTTGTAAATCTAATACAACAGTAAATTTAATTGTTTTTTTACCTTCTTGGCATAATTTTTTAATATCTGGAGTTATAATAAATCCTATATCATTATCTCCTAGTTTATTTCCGTCAATAGTTTGTTTAAATGGTATATCAGTAAATCCATAATAAGATCCGCCATTCCAAACCGGTTCTCCTTCTACATCTGCATATATATTAGGAATTCTTCTCAAATATTCCCATTGACTAGTTTTAATTCTATCTTCGTCACCGGGTACCATAGCTGCTTGTCTCTCTGGTACACGATGCATTCCAGATACTGGATCAAATCCTGCTTGATCTATATCGAAGTCTAAATCAAAGTCTTCGAATTCAAATTCATTAACAGTAGTTGATGGAGGAAACTTATAATAACTAAATGCAGTATCAATATTTTTAACTACAGATTTATTCGTATAGTTTTTTTGCATTTGTTCTATAATTATATTTTTGTTATTTGTAATCAAACTTATTCTTTCCTATTAACATTTAATGGTATAGATACATGTCCTGATTTAGGAGCTTTAATTGTGTCTACTATAACTGGTTTTTCTCCATTAACAGATATTGAGTCTACAATTTCTTCGCCAATTTTAATTATTGCATTACCGTTATTATCACGAGCTGTAACTGATTCTAAATTAGTTTTAAAAAACATTCCTTTTGAATCATAATCTCTATATAATTTCATTTGTTCTTGTGTCGGAGCAGGTCCTGGATCTACAATAGGTCTTTGCGGTAATAATTCTGGTTCTTTTTCTTCTCTTACCTTTTTAGCTTTAGCCGGAGGATTATATGCAAGTCTAACGTCAGTAAATGTTTTATCGAAACTATCAACAGTTTTGTCAAATCCAGATAATCTTTTATTTTTAGCATCTATATCAGCTGCAATTCTTGCTGTTTTTTTAGCTTGTTCTATGGAAACAGCAGCGGCCTTTTTAGCTGCAGCTATATTAGCTTCTTTTCTAGCTTTTCTTTTTTTATTACCCATAATAGCTATATCCGTTTCTGTATTGCATTGAAACCACTTTCTGCTTTATGAAATCCATAATCAATTAGTCGTTTTGTAAAACTTTGATTGTTTCCCCACCAAAATATCCAATTAGCTCCTTGATTCTTACAAATCTGTTCTGCTGATTCAATTAATAAATTCATTGCTTCTTTTCTAACTTCTTTTCTACATTCTTTGCTACTAAGAGGCCAAGCTAATTGAATAATTGAAGAATTGGTTACATAAAAAAATAAACAAGCGCTAGGTTTTCCATTTACTTCTACCATTACGCCATCTTTGCCATTATTAGGCAAAAAATCTTTAGGAGGTCCACCTTTATCAAAACCCCATTGATCCCACCATTCTAGAAGCATATCATAATCATCTTCTGTTGTTCTTCGTACACTATATTGATTAGTAGAATTATTCATATATGTATAAATATTATACTACAAAAATATTGGAGATTAAATCATCTAGTAACTTTGAAGAAAAATTTGTCTGATATATATTCTTCAAAAATTCCTTCTTTAACTTTGAATTCTATACGATAATAACGCTCAGGCATCAAACCAGACATATCTAAACTTATAAAATTACTTTTTTCATCACAACTAACTTTTGTATACTCATTGTCATAAGGTATAATTATTTCATCAGTAGCGGCATCTAATATTGAGTATAATGAACTACTAGGCAAATAATTTACAGTTTTTACCGGAAATAAATTAGTGGCGGATTTCTGCGGATATTTATTTCTACCATATATTCTTATTTTTGATATTTCATCATCTTTATATGATTTCTTTAAAGTAGTATGAATTGCATATGAATCTAGATCAATTTGAGACATACTTCCTGTTTCAAAACTAGAATTATCAAACATCATTAATAATTTAGGAACATATATTGTATGACTTTCTCTACTAAAAAATCTAATAGCTCCTGTAACAGATTCGCTAGATTCGTCTTCGTCTGAAAATTTTATTATGAATCCGTGATTTGGTGCAATATATCCATTACTACCAGATATCCATAATTTTACAGCGTCTGAAACATCAATAGTTAAATCTGATGGTCTATTACTAAATGATTCTGTAAAATGTGTACCTCCTTGAGTTGGCGAAGATGGAGATTTCTCATATAACCATGATCCTCCTTGTCCTGGGTCAGATCCAGAACCATTTATATGAAAATTACTTCCTATAGGAAAATTAATATCAGCTGCACTAGAACTCCAAAATACAGTAGATCCAGATGCTGGTCGACTCCATGAGCATCCGTTATCAATTGGAAACTGATAATTTATAAATCCAGTACCGTTAGTCCAATTTTGAGCAACTACATTAACATCAATTGTATAATCAACTGGTAATTCTTGTGCATGAGTTGTATATAATTTTAATATAAATTTGCAATCATTTACTGATTTATTATATCTAGATAATGATTCTGAAATTTCTGTTGTATCAAATTTAATTAATGATCTAGATAAACCAAAAACACCGCCTGTTCCACTATTTGATAATTGTTTTCCAATTTGTAATATTTCATCCAATCCAGTATTTACTTTTGGATCTGATTGATATAAAGTAGCGTCTTGAGATGGGTACATTATTTTAAACATAATATTATATTCTTTTTATTAAAAATTTACTACTCTTCCTTTAATATCTTTATTTGGAAACTTAACTTCAAATATACTAGGATCTAAAGGAGGATATATAACGCCTTGTCTAGAAGCAGCAGTTAAATCATATACATTTCCGGAATAATTATTAGCTGTATCAAATTTATTAATAAATGTTACATCTATTATACTATTTACTCCATTTACCCTGCCTAATATATTCATAATTTCAGACATTACTATAGGTTGATTAATTTGCCATTTATCAATTATAAAATACTCTTGTAATTTATTTATACATTTTAATAATACTTCATTACTATTAAAGTTAGTTCCAACCGTTATTTCAAATTCAACACCAATATTAACTACAAATGCATCTAATATATTTACTGCATCAGTTAACATTCTATAAAAACCTAGATAATTCTTTAAATTTGATTTGATAGCAGGATTTAATTTTGTTAATTTTGAATCTTGATCTAATCCTAAAACATATAAATTCATAGCTAATGGATTTGGAATTCTTGTGTCTTCCATTTGTCCTTGCGATAATTGATCATCCGGAACCATATATGCTTTAGAAACTGATCCAAATTTTGAAGGCATTGAATAACAACGTATAATATAATCATCTCTAGTTACTAATCTATTTTGAGTTGCAAAGTTAGCCATGGCATTATTTTTTATATCTTGTACTGAATCTTGCGATTTTCCTCCACGCGCTGGTTGTTCATTGTTAACAGTTACACTCGATTTAACAAAGTTTAAAAGCGCGCCAGATAGAACTGCATTAGGATCGTCTTCAAATTGAATATTACTTATTTTTGTAATAACACCAGCTGGAACATTATCAGCAGTGCCTCCGCCTGTAGTAAAAGTTACAGTTAGTGTTGTATTCGAAGGAGCTTGTCCATATGCTCTAGTATATAAAAAATTTGATGGATCGATATCTACGTCAATTGGTTTTCTAAATGCAGCTAAGCCATTTCCTACGTTATCTGGATTAGGAATAATTTCTTCGTCATTATTATCAGAAATTCCTGCTCCAAATTGTAATTCTAATGTATTATCACTTCTTAGTCTAGTTATAAAACGTTTAGATGTTTTCTTTAATTTTAATAAACTAGGACTAGAAGATCTATAAGAAGACAACTCCGGGTCATTTTCTAATAAATTTGGAACTTCTTGAAATAATGTATCTTGAGCTAAATAGTCTACTTGATACCATATATCTCCGTCTGACTCTACACATTGTAATATGTCAATCACATTTGTGCCAGGTAAAACTATTTTATCATATTGTTTAGGAGAAGTAAAAATAAAATCAGCTGTTTCAACTTTACCAGATACTACTTTTGCTTTCTTCTTTAATAGAAAATATATTGGCTCTTTAGTTGTTTCATCAGCTTCATATACTGTAACAGTTGTTGGACTTAAAGAAGAACTAAATGAAAAATCAACAGATTCTAAAGTTCTAAATTCTGCAGGACCTCCTTTTTGTTTTAATTGCATTCCAGGTTTTATTGTTAAGGCATAAGTATAATCTGGAACAATTGTTCCATTAGAACTTTTTGCTGGTATTAATTGAAATACATCTACATTACAATATGAAGGAATAGAATTTTTTGCTTTGTATCCTAATGATTTAGCTAAATCATATACATTTTTACGCTCTGAAGCTTGTTCTAATAATGACTCTTTTAAATTATTGTCAGCATAATAACTTAATACATCACCAACATATGCTGCCATTTCCATAAACATCATTCCAGGAGATGATTCATTGAAATCATTAAAATCATTAGGAAAATATTGTTTAGTAAAATCTATTAAATTTCTTCTAAACTGTCCGAAGTCTTTTCCTAAATATGATACATCTTTTTTTACATCCATAATTTTCCTTTAATCATCTTTTATCTAGGTTGGAATAAAGCTAGTATTGCTAGCAAAGTTTTTAACAGCTTCAGTTTTTATTCCTTCATCTCCAGCAAATATTGTTATTTCTTGTTCAGACTCATTTCCAGTAACTGTAAACCCTAATGATATTTTTATCTTATGATTTAAATTTGGATCGTCTTCATTAGTAACTATATCAAATTTAGTAATTGATAAGTATGGCAACCAATAATTAGTTGCTTCTGTAATAGTTTCTACTATAAATTTTTTAATACCTGGATTATTTGGTTCAAAAATTGCCTTAGCTAAATCAGTACCAAAATCAGGCTCCATATAACGGTCTCCTTTAGTAGTTAATATCAAAGACATAAAATTAGTCTTTGCTTGTTCTAAAGTTGTAAATGACTTATTAAATACCCCTTTTCCAGTAAATGGAAATTGTACACCTATAGCTACATTAGGACGTAGGTTTAATCGGTCCTCCGGAGTTAGTTTACCCCATTCGGTTTCCCTCGCCGTTTGAATATCTACTTGTGTAATCTTATATGCCATTATCTATTTTTCTTTTTATCAATTGCTTTCATTAATGCACTATAATCACGATTCATTGCCTTTGCAATTGCTGGATCTTCTACTGCTATTGATTGACCGGTTTCAGGATCACTAATTGTACTAGTACTAGCATTCATCATATTTCTTTGCATTCCAAAATTCTTAGCATTTGCTGATGTCATATGAATATCTTCATTCATTATATCAGCATAATTAGTTTGCTCTCTTAATGCTCCTGTTTCATTTAATATGTCTGAAAATTTATTTTCTTTAAATTTATTATGTATTTTCTTTGGCTTAACAACAGTACTGGGCTTAGTTACTGCAGTTTGTTTTCCTTTTATTTCATTAATTGTACTTTGTAACCCTTCATGTAAAATTTCTGTTAGTTCTTCTTTTATTACATCTCTAACAGTTTCTTTTACTATTTTTTTTAAAACTTGGATAAACTTTTTTTGTTCCATGATTGTTCTTCTTTTCTTATAAATATTAACATTAAAAATTTACAGGTGCCGGCCAACCGGTACTTGTTTTAGGTCCATAAATATTTTTATTTTCTGTATCAATAGCATAATCTCCTGGCTTTCCTAATTCGTTAGCTGGTGGTTCTGTTATATTGTATGACTGTGCTGGAGCTTCTTGCAATGATGTTAGTAAACTTTGTTGTTGTTCTACTAATTCTTCTATAGCATCAACTCTTGCTGTTATATCTGAAATTCCTACATTAATCTCAGAATAAAATTCACTTCCCATGGTATCGTCATCAACTCTACTATCAGCTGACCCCCATGCAACTCCAGATCCTGGATCCATTTCTCCATTCCAAACATATAAATTTCCATCTGGAGATATATATGGACTTCTTGGATATGGTGGAACTCCTGGTTTGGGACTATCTGACTTTCCATTTTTATCAAGTCCATCACCATTAACTAATAGCCACTCGCCGGCTGGTTGAGTTTCTGGAATACTATCAGAATAATCTAAATCGTTTATTGCATCCTGTAAAGCCGAATTAACTGTCATAGCACTAGCTCCAAGTCCATCGCCACCACCAGCATCAGCATTTCCAGTACATTTTGTGTCTAATTGAGTTATAATTGGAGCAAGTCCAAATAACGTAGCTTCTAAAGATGCTTTAATAGACGGAGGAATAACAGCTAGTTGCTTTACCGCTACGCCGGCATTAGCTAATACCATATTTTGTACTACAGCTAACTCTGCTAAAAGTGCCGCTTGACCTACAATTGGCGTTAAAAATACTGTTGCTTTAATAGCTGAAGCAACTCCGATTAATGTTTTAACTAATTTAATAATTTTTTCTAGTATTGGAACAAGCTCTAATAATTTAGCTATTAAGTCTTGTATTTGTTGTATCCTTTTTAATAAATCTTGTACATCTGGATTATCACAACCGCAATCATCCGGTAATTTAGCTGCATCAGAAATAACTTTTTCTATTTCCGATTGTACTTTATTAATAAATTTTAATATTTGATCTACTATCAATGATACTGCTTGATTTGGCAGTCCCGGTATTTTATCTAATGGAAATGATACTGGCATAACTTTCTTTCTATTTATTTGTCAAAATAATGATTTCTACTATTTAATTTTCCTATTTTACTTAATAATCCTATTAACTTTCCTTGCATAATTGGCGATGAAGCTATTCCTGCAGGTCCTATAACTCCAGCATTAATAACAGCAACTAGATCATTTAAAATCATTTTTAAAACATCTCCTTTTACTAAAGGATGTCCAGCATCTTCTTTGCCAATTCGAATTTCTTTTGATCCTAACGTAATACGTTTAGGCGAGTCTAATATAATCACATCTTTTTTTGCTCTTAAAATAATTCTGTCTGCATCTCCAATTAATTGTGACTTATTATAACTTTCAATTGGCGAACTTTTAGAAGGTTCTCTGAATAATTTTAAATCTTGTATTTGTTGTAATGATGTTAAATATAAAGATGAATCATCTCCGTTTCTTTTATGTAAACTTTCAATTATAGGTTTTCCAAGTACTTTATCATTATGGCCGTTTGTCAATATTATAATTGGATCTCCATTTGTAGTTCCAGACCATGTAGGCGATTCTTTATAATAATCTTCTTCCTCTTCCGGAATATTAACAGTACTTCCTAATCTAATACTATTACTATATCTTCCTTGTATAATAGTATCTCCTTCATAAGGTTGCAGATGAGATATAGTAGTTTCTTTAAAGGTTTTTCCTAATGGATTCTTTTTATCTGTATTATTTGTGTTAGAAGTTTTTTCAGCTGCTACGCCTGGTAATTGATTATGATTGATGTTCGATTGTACTCCATATGCTGGAAAGTAATACCATTGTCTTTTTGTTATATCTCCCGTACTATACTCATTAGTTCCTTGAAATAATAAAACATGTTCTCCTATTAAAGGTATATTTTTTTGTCGACTATCTGCAGGTTTACATTGTAATGTTTGTGTTTTTTCTTCATCAAATGTTCTTACTATAATTGTTCCTATAGTATTTGTTTCAGTAGTATAAGTAGGAGTGTATAAATTTTCAATTACTTCTGCCAATAAAAAATTAACTTTCATCTTTATTCTCCAATGATTGTTTTACATTTTTTATTTTTTCTTCTAATTCTTTATCTTCATTATTAATATTTTCAATTTCTTCTGTTAGCTCTTCTTCGAACGTATCGTCTGCTATTTTTAGCAGTTGATTCTTTTCATCTTCACTTAACAATGATGATTCGCCTGTTATAGTTTGAGTTGTGGAAATATATCGTTGAACTATTGCTGTTAATTTAACTAAATGATCATCGTTTTTTACAGCAACGTCTAAATACTCTTTAATTAATGGAACAATAATTGTTGCATCTGATGCGTTTCTAATTAAAGGTTGTAATTGAGATATTAATTGATTTATTTGTCTATCTTTCTTTTTAGAATTATGATAAACATCGGACATTAGGTCAGAAAAGGTCTTTCCTTTAAATAATTCATCTTTTACGTCCATATAGCATCCTTTTAATAATAAATATTAAAAAGGCAAATTCACGTACTCATTACGCTCATATTCTAAAAACTTTTCAGTATATATTTGTTTTAAAACTTTTATAACTTTTGTAATATTATTAGTTTCTAATCCTGTACGTTCTCTGATAAAAACATATAACGCTTTTTTATTAAATTGTTCTATGTTCTCCCTTTCTTGAAAAATATGCAATATTGAATCTGCAACATGTATATCAGATCGATTAGTAAATATAAAATTAATGTTATTATAACAATATTCAACATATGCATCCATAAAATATCTTAATGTCTCTTGCATTTCCGTATTATGCATTTCTGTTACAACATTTCTTTGATCGTCTATATTAACTGGTTCAGCGGTCTTTTTTAATGTAGAATATCCTTTTTGATTCTCTGCTATTAAATAATTAAATGCTGTTCTAGTATAATATGAATAAGCTTTTCCTGCATTAGGATTAAACTTATCTAATCGAATTGTTAAATATGTAACTAAATCAGTTTGTAAATCTTTAAATGATGAATCAATATATTCACATTTCATTTTATTGATTAAATTTTCAGACAATTTCATAAAAGCTGGAAATATAAATCTTCTATAAACTTTTTCTTTTCTAACTTGAAAATCTAATTTCTCTAATCTATTATATGAAGATATAGAACATTCAGTTATTCCTGTCCAATACCTATTTGACTTCTTTTTCTTTCGGCCCATTAAATTCTTTTTCTAAATTATCAATTACTTCTTTTAATATATTAAATGTACTACCAGCTTCATCATCTGATTCAAATGATCCTCTATAATCAATTTTCTTCATTTCATTATATGAATTTTTTATTTGATTATACATATATTCATTCATATCTTCTAATTCAATTATATAATCTTCAGTATCTGCTAATACTCCAGCTATAGTATATGCTCTATATATAAAGTAAGTACATGCTCCAGATAATATTAATATTACAATTATAGATATCATGAGTCTCCAAAGGTTTTAAATATATCTGCTATATCATTTTTTATTTCAGGATTTTGTTCTGCTAAATTTTTAATAGCTGTCTTTTTAGTAGCTTTTGCTTTTTGCGATACTGGCTTTGGAGAATTATTTTTATATGATCTCCATCTTTCATATTCTATTTGTGAAGCCATATGATCTGCATGATGTAATATTAAAGGCAAATTAGTTTTTAATTTAGCTTGTGCTGATCTAGCAATAAAATAAGGCTTATTAGAATCATCATATACACCATCATGTATTTTTATAGCTTGATATTCATTCCAAGATACTTTTATATCATATTTTTGTAATAAATAAATAGATAAGTCTGGTACCATTGTAAAAGGAATATTTTCATTATGTTTATACATTCTTCCCATATTCTTTCTATGCCAATCAGATGTTTCTACTTGATACACTTCTCTTCCTTTTCCTGGAAATCCACATTTGCCTAAATCATGATGCATAGCTGCAAACATCATCTCTTCTCTGTTATACCCAGATGTATCTGATCCCATATCAATCCATGCATCATATAATTTTTCTACGCAATCCATAACACGTAATACATGATCAATATAACCTCCAGCAAATGCATTATGATAATGCGCAACAGAAGAAGCAGGCATCATTATAATACGCTCTTCATAATCATCATATAATTTATTTAATTTATCTGCTCTAGATGGAAATAAAGTATTAACTCTACTTCTATATTCATCCCAATTGGATTTAATTTTTTCTGCTTCTAACATATTTTTATTTATATTATAATGAATTATTTTGAATATTCCAAAAGACCTTCGGATATCTTGAAAGTGCAAGGAGCACATATAACTGATATTGATGTGTCAGCTACTGTTTCTGTATTAGTGCAGTTATTATATCTACACTCTAACGTTTTTGTTGTTTTACTTTTTTTAATTGATTTTTTCATTTAATTTGAATTTATGATTTTACTATTGTCCCGGTTTTTGTAGGCGGTTTCTTTTCTTCTTCGTAATGAATACCATCATTACCATTTTGTCCAATTATATTCATTCGTTTTTCTGCTTCATCCCAATCACTATTAGTAGTAACCTTTTCGCCATATATATTTTCTTTTGTATTTTCATTTAGTATATCAAAAGCTTTATTTGATGCAATTAATAAGACTATTGCTAAAGGGTCAAAAACAAAAATAAAAATTAATATAAACCAATTCACTACTTCATTTGTAGGACGATCTAATAATTCAGAAACATATTTTAATGGTCCTATTTCATTAGCCACAGTTGAATTCGATTCAATATCTAAAACTTGCAAATCTAATGATGTAATAGAATCAGTTAAAGATTCCATTTTAATTGAGACTGCATTTCTTTGGTCTTTCATATCATTAAGTTGAGCAGTTAATACTTTTCTTGTTGATGAAGATGTAGTAGTAATTATTTGATTTGTTTCCTTATCTCGATATTGTATTTTATTATTAGATAATCCCTTAGTTAACTCAGATATTGAATTAGCTAATTGATTCTTTTCAGTTGTATAACTATCTAATTGCTCTTGAAATCTAGTTTTTTTCATTTCAATGACAGTTATCTCTTTATCCATAAAAGATAATTCATTTGCTGTTTCCTGATATGCAGCTGTTAAAAATCCATATATACCTAATGAAGTTATAAACATTAATATTACAACAGCACTAGTTAGATATAATTTTAATAAGAAATTTATTTTTTTCCAAAATCGATGTAAATATGTAGCGGTTATTAATTTAGCTGCTTCTAATGTACCAGCCATAATAGCAACCGCCACAGCTTGTGCTGAAAATAATTTACTAATTCCGAATACACTGTAATATGCAGCACTACCAGCTAACGATAATGCAATCAGTAGTACAGTATATACAAATGTTTTATTCATTACTTATTTTGATTTGTCTATATAATCTTTAACTGATTCTAGTTTTCTTAATGATTCAGCTAAATTCATCATTGCTGATTTTGGATCAATTTTACCGGTTTCGATTCCTCGGCCGACACTTCTAATGATTTCATATGCATCAGTTAAATTGTCATTTATTTGATTTTTAAAATGTAATTCTGACATAACTTATTCCTTTTTTTACTTTTTAAATGCTAATAAAAATTCACGTACTGCAATTCCGAATGCAATACCAGAATAAAATACATTTTTATCTAATAATAGTAAAACTGCAATACCACCAATAGCAGCTGCTTTAAACCATGATGAGTTTACTATGTTTTTAATTTTTTCCATAATTTTCCTTTCTTTATATAAATATTGATAAAGTAAAATACCTATATATTTATTAATATAATAAAAAATATTCAGAAAAACAAGATTATGATTAAGTTGAAAAATTTACTTTCAGAAGTATTAGGTCCAGTACGAGATGACTTTGATAAGTCATATAATTACCAAATAAGAAATGGAGTATGGCATACACAGAAGAAAGGTGGATCAAAATGGTTTTCATTGGCTAATAATAAAAAAGCAATTGATCTTCTTAATAAAACATACCCAACTGATTTTTCTAGAATAGATAATTCAAATTTATTACCATTTAAAAATAACGATGAAGGAAATAAATTTAGAAAATGGGTTAATGATACATATCCAGAATATGCAAAACAAATAGATTTAGATCCGGAGGGATCATATAATAATAGTTATATCAAAAAAGCTTGGAAATCTTATGGTGAAGAATTTATGAATTCTAATAGTAATGTTTCTGCTTTAACGCCTAATTGGTTCCAACAAATTCAAGTTTCACCTGATGAATTTATGGCATCGCCAGGCACTAAAGGTGGATATGCAAAAGATATGGTAACATTTAAAACAGGTTGGGTGGATATTGTAGATTCTACTAAATCAATGAAAATCTGTAATGCACCAGAATTGAAAAATCAATGTGCTTCATTTGTAAATGTAGTAGATGACAGCGTATCTAGTATGGGAGATGCTTGGAGTAACTGGTGGAGAAAAACCGGGAAAGTTCAATCATATAACGCAATGAAATATATGAGTGATAATGATAAAAGGATGTATGAAAAAAGATTTCAAGATTCAATTAATGATCCTACTCCTACTAACAATGGAGGAGGTAATCAAAAAAAGAATATTAAAATGTTAATGCAAGGAATATTATCAAATGCCCCAGGTCCATCTCCGTCTGATTTATCTGTAGGGTCACATGTTGGAATATTTTGGCCAAAAAGTAATTATCATCAACAAGCATTAAAAGTTGCAGGACAAAAAGGCATAAAAGATGGAAAACGAGTAGAATATATGCCATTCAATACTCATATAGGAATAGTAATAGCTATCAAAGACGGAGTTCCAATTATATTACATGAAGTAGATGGAATAGGATATGCAGATCCATATGATAAAATTATAGACCAAGGAAAAGTTGTTTGGGTGAAAAAAGAACAACAAGAAGAAAAGAAAAAAGGATTATTTGATTTATTATTAGAACCATTTCTTTCAAATAACAAAAGTAATAATTTACCAATTAATAAAGCTTAAGATACAACATAAATCATTGTTCCTATTTTACATAAATCAATAATTTGATTATTATATTTAATATCGGTAGTAAAACATCCTAAACTTCTACCTATATATCCATTTCTTTTAAAGAAATTATCTGATGCATATTTAGATGAATGAAATCTTATTCCACGCTGATGAACTTTATCATTAACTCCAGGTTCTAGTCCATGAATTCTCATAGCTCTGCCAATAACAGAATTTATATATTCATCTCCTGTAATAAATGTTCCTATTGAACTCATATTACTTCCAAATTCATTACTAAACTTAGTACAATATTTCCTCCCAGATTTTTTGCCATGCCCGACACGACAATTAATAACTACTATTCCATCTTGAAGAACCCATAATCTTTTTTTGGAAGATGGCATTGAATAATCTACTAATATAACTTGTCCTTTATTAGGTATATATTGCTCTAATTTTTCTGGTATTTTGATATGTTTAACTTCAGGTAGCTTAGGTCTTTCCAGAAACATTCCGTGAAATACTAATGATGACTTTTTATCTCTAATATTAAAATTTAATAGTGTGCAACCTGAAATTATCATAACAAGTAACCCAATAAATATATACTTTAGCTTTTTCATATCATTTTCTTTATAATAAGAAATTCTTTTCACATATCCAAATATTTATATAATATATAATGATTAAACTTAAAAACATATTATTAGAATTAACAGACAAAGAAAAAGAAGCTGCAGAAGCAATTAAAGCCGGCTTAGATGCAATTCGATCAAATCAAAAAAAGATTGACGCAGTAAGTCATCATATATTTCAAGCTAGAGATTCATCATGGGGTGAAAGTTGGGCAAAGAAAAATTTTGGTAATGATAGAACAGGTATTAGATCATTAGCTCTAGCAGTTTATTCATTATATCATTATGATAATGTAGATATAAACATTATAAAAACTATTATTTCAATAATATTGCGTGAAAGTAAAGCATCATCAGCTATGGTTAATATTGGTCCGTCCGGACAAGAATTTTTAGGATGGGTACATAATATGGTTGGTGGAAATCATTCTCAAGGCTACGCTCAAATACAACCAGATCTTGTTAAAAGATATAATTTACCTGAAGACACATTAGAGACGATGTCTGGTGCGGTTAATGGATTATATAAATTAATTACATCACATTATAATAAAGCTGTAAGTAAAGGGTATAAAGGGTCGAAAGTTACAATATGGGATAAAGATTCAAAAAAGTTTAGAGAACAAGAGGCAGTACTTGGAGATGCTGCATTACATATAGCTATTGCAGCACATAATGGAGGTTCTGGAATAATTCAACAATGGTGTAAAACAAATAAACTAGGATTAGCAGCTCCATGTGGCAGTACAAATTATAAAAATGATGGTAGAATATCAACCGGCGAAAAAATAAAAAATTATGTTCCTAGGATGCAATCATCTAGAGGCGATACAGTACAATATATGAACCAAGTATATAATTCTTTTGATAATTTAGAAGGGATTGAAGGAGCATTAACTAAAGGATTATTTCATGTTGCAAAACCGCCTGCAGCTCAATTAAATTTATCTCCTGCACAGATTGATCATATGAATAAAAAAATGAAAATATATACTCCCGGAGTTAGTTCAATGAATACTCCCGGTACAGTTTAAATAAATTTTCTAAGAAAATCTTTTTGTTTATCAATAGCTTTTTCTAGTTCATCATTTCTAGAGTTTGTTGAGCTTTTTGTATTTGCATTTGTGTTGTTTGCATTGCCATTCCCAATATCATTCGTTGGCCTGATGTTAGATCCTGTGTCTGATATTGTATTGCTACTAGATCTAGAAATTGATTTCCTTGTTTTATTGTCATTTCGTTTTTTAACTTTTGAACTTCTGGGAGACTCATTATTTCGTTGATTCTTTGACTTTTCGTAGTCAATGGATCCTGCGTAGTAACTGGAGTACTCTTTAATTTGAAGGCCACAAGGATACGTGTAACCATTTCCTTGAACCATATAGCTAATCTTATCATTATATTCATTTATTTTTGTTATATATCCCCAGCCATGATCACCTAGGAATTCATATTTAACATAATCTCCTACTTTGAATTGTGGCTTTTTGAATTTTTCTTGTATATATTTTGGCAACTTCTGTTTTTTCATTCTTCTACTATTTCAGCATCACTAATTTCTATTAAAAACCACAAATATCCATCTTTACGTAAAACTACATCATGATCTATAATTGATTTCCAATATTCAATATTTTCATTTGGATCTTCTCGAACTAATCGTTTAATATTAAATCGTCTATCTTGATATTCTATTGTTGGTAGAATATACATTGAGTTGGTAGGTCTCATTATAACTTATTTTATAACTATTTGTTTAGGTGCTCTATCTTTAGCATATGGAATTGTTATAGTTAACAATCCTTTATCCATTTTGGCATCTGCTTTAGATAAGTCTAATTCTTTTGAAATTTTCCATGCAAAATCAAAAGCTCTTTTCACTATTCCTTTATGAATATAATCACGTTGCTCTTCAGCCCCTTTTACATATTTTATTCTTAAAGTTTCGCCTTCTGTTAGTATTTCGATATCTTCTTTTTCTTTGCCTACTGCTGCAATATCAAACTGTATACCTTTATCCGTTGTAAATATATCAACTGGATAATTCATTTTATTTGTTATTACCGGTAAGTATGATGATTTTTGATCGATTAAATTTTTCCATACAAGATCAAAGTCATTGAATAGAAATGTTTCTTTAAAGTGTGTCATTTTAAACCTCCTGTGTTTATTGGTTGCTTCTGCTAACCGTTTTTATTATTAATATATATTTTTGAGACCTACCGTATCTCAACTTAAGCATAAATGATTTTCATTGCCAATTATGCTATATATTCTTAAATATCGTCCAACTTTACTTTTCTTAAATTCTTTTTCTGTTTCTTTGTCACGAATTAAAATATATCCGTTTCCAATAATTTTTCTTGTTATATGTCTTACAGCTTTTAAACTATCTGATTCTATTAATATATGATCCGGATCTATTAATACATCAACTCGTTCAAAAGATCCTTCCATATGATGTGAAGATAATTCAATTTCTTCAATTTCTTCTTCTGAGATTTCTTTAAAGAAGTCTTGTAACCCGGAGGTTAAACCTTGATCTATATTTTCTTTTCTCGATTCTAAATCGTAAATTTCAATAAGATATTCAATTTTTTCAGATCCAGATAGATCATTAAAATAACTATATTCTGGAGATCCTACAAATATGTTATCAAAATTAATCATTTATATCTTTTCTACATTAAATAATTCCATAAAATGATTTAAACTTAAATTCTTCTTGGAAGCAGCTTTTTTAGTTGCTTCATATAATCCTGGAGCTTTTATTTTTCCTATAGCTTCTTTACTGCTGTCTGATTTAAAAAAGTATTTATATGTTTCCATGAAATTCATTTATTATAAATATGTTCCAATCTGATATCCTACTTGGATAGTATGCAAAGAATCATTCAATGTTTGTGATAATTTTCCTATTTCATGTTTCTTTAATATAAAAGGTTTATTAAAGATAGTGATTTCAAATTTATCATCTTTATCAGCTCGCTGAAAATATACTGCTTTAGCATTCTCAGACATATGATTAGCTGCAGAAATTAATTGTTTAAATTTAACATCTATAGATTGTCCACATAATAATAATGTTCCTACTTTTGTGTCTAATGGATTATTTCTAAAATGATAATTACTTATCTTTCCAATTTCAAAATCCATTTCAGCCCAGATCTTTCCATATTTTTCTTTAAATTTTTCTGATATTCCCCATGGGTGATTTATACTACTAGTCATATTTTCTAATTCTTCTTGTTATACGTTCTTTATTTTGGTTCTTTTGTTCTTCTGATATAAGTTTCTTCATTGGATGTGTACGGTTTATATGCTGTTCGTGTTTGGCGGTTATACTAGCCTGTTCCCACGCTAATTCTTCCGTATCAGCGTTTTCTAAAAGGAATGTATCATTTAAATTTTCTTCATTCCATTCTATATAATACTGACCTAATGAATCCTGTATACAGATAGAGCCAGGGTATCTTTTCCTGACTCTTTTTTGTAACTTTTCTAATTTTGGTAATTTGGGTCTTGCCATTATGCAATGATTATTGGAAGTTGTTCATTGTCTAACATGGACTTAAATGGTATAGTAGATTCAATATTTCCTGACTCCACTAATTTTGTAGTAAGATCTTTATTGATAAATGCTTGCTTAGATGATCTTGCTGTATTCAAATAGGATAATGCTGTCCTCCTTTCTAATAATACATCATAAAAGGTTTGCTTTTTATGAATAAAAGGTTTCATTATAACTCCTACTGAATGTTTCTCTTCTTTTTTGTTTATCCTTTCGGTAACTATTACTGTTTCTCCCTGATTATACATTATTCAATAATTTTAATGATTTTACTTGCTGATACGGCTTTTACTTCATATTCTAATGTAGTAGATCCAAAATCTTTAACTACCTTTGCTTCTGCTTCTGTAACAGACATTGCTTCGACTAAATACATTTCAGTCACTTTCTTTTGCTTTCCAGTAGAATCGTCTACCAATTGCACTTTTGCGGTGTAATAACCCATAATTGTTTATTTTTTATTTATTTATATTATAATTAATTTTTTTCAATATTCAAAGAATCTAGTCTAAGAGTGAATATCCTTTTAATTGAAATCTTTCTTCTAATCTAAATCCGGTTTGATATACTCTCCAAAGCCCAGGATAAGTCCTAGATTGAATTTCTATCATGGTAAGAACTCCATTAGAATTATCTGATCTTGAAAATGTGAAGTTAGTTGTTATATTATATCTACATCTTAAAGAATCAATAAGTGCTTCAGGTCTATATGATTCGTCTATGTCATATAAATTAAATAATTCATAATAATCTAATTTGGTTGTGTCTGATTGACTATATATACAAGAACATGTAAATATAGATAATATTAATAGTAACTTTCTCATTTTTTCTTTATAATAAGAAATTAATATCAATAATCCAAGAAAATTATCGACAATATGGAGTCATTTCAAATGCAGTTCCGGCTAATGGAGCATAACAACTAAATTCAATATTAGTTTTACCTTGAACTGGTAAAGTACTATCTCCTTCTTTCACTGTTAATTGTGGTAGCCCATTCGATCCAATTACTTTGAATAAAGAAGCTACAGCATCTACTTTTTCCAGCCAATTATAGAGTTTTTTCATTTCTGGTGTTACTTTTTTACTGGTATAAGATGCATTCCATGCTTTCTTTATAACTGCCTCTTCAGCCGGAGTTCCTTTTGGTATATTCTCACTATAAGTGCCAGCAAGATATTGTTTAAATATATAGTTAGGACTTAACTTATCCCATGAGTATTTGCTCCATGCTGTGTAAGCATTAATGCTTCCTCCAAAACTAGATGGACCAATTAAAGCTTTATTTATGTCATAGGATGCGATACCAAGTTTATCAGCTACTTCTTCTAGAACTTTTGCAGTGGTTTCGCTAGCTGGTCTTCCTGTTCCTCCAATTTTATTTAAAGATGTATCCGTTAAAAATTGTGAAAGTTCAGAAAAATTTGTTGCGTCAAACTTTGGCATCTTAAAATATCTTACAGCACATCCTTTATGAAAAGCTCCATTAGGATAAGCCACTGACATTAATCCTAATAATATACCCCAGGCCTTGAAGTGATCAGCACCACCTGCATCATTGCTAGAAAAGTACGCATTAAACTTGCCATCAATACCAAATCTATCTGGTACTGTATATGGATTACATGTTAATCCTGTTAAACCTTGTAGTTGTAAGGTATCTTGCACCATGAAGTTTGGAGCATCTCCTCTAGAATAACTTCTGGTTATTGAATCGGAATTGCATCTTATTCTTTCGCCTGATATAAAAACGGATACTTGTATAAATTGTTCGTCTATTATTGCCCTCATTATTTTTCGATATTCTTCAGTTGGCATTTGACGTATAACATAAGGAGCAACAGCTTTAGGATTTGCATCAGCTGCTTTTTTATACTCTTGATAAGCTTTTTGTGATTTTTCATCCCATGGAGTTTTGCCAATTTTAGTGGTAAAAGCTAATGATTTAACGTTAATTTTATCACCATAAAATTTTGTTAATTCTGTTTCAACATAACTCTGTATTGAGTCACCTCTTTTTCTAGCTAAGGATCCTGGTTCTTTTACGTTAGTTCCAGTTTCTTGGTCTGTATTTGGTATTAGAGACTCTCCGCCTTTAAATTGTATACTTAATTGCGAAACATTGGGGTTAGCTTCTACAATTTTTTTTATTCTTTCAATAACAGCTGTTATTCCTCGAAAAACTGTAGGATTATTTTCTGATACGCTCCAATATCCTGCTTTAAAAGTTAATGTTGCATTAGCTATATTTTGTTTGTCTTTAACGAAAGCATCTTTTTCATCATCACTTTGTTCATTTAATGATTCTTTTATTACATTTTTTAATCTATTCTGCGAATTATAAAAAATAAATGACTTATATACTTGTTTTGGTGTTAATCCAAAATTATGAGCTAAATTATCTAGTATATCAGCAACTAAATGTTGTTTTTCAAGGTCGGTATGAAGCTTTTGACCAAGTATTTGAATGATTCTTTCTAAATATACTATATATCCTTTTGGTAATCGTCGTAATGCTCTAGATTTACCGGTATGTACTCTAGTTCTAGTATGTTTTTTCTGTTCTGACACTAATAATTTTGATAAATCTGCAGATGAAGTAACAGATTCTTGTGGATCTCCGGGAGCAGGTGATGTAATTGTATCTCCAGCTTCTACAGCATCACCTTCTGCATCTACTTTACTATCTTCTCCAGCTCCTGCAGAGCTTAACCCTTCTAATTCGTCTAATGGAAGATTACATTGTAACGTATAATCTTGATTTCTTGCATATCCGCCGTATGGCACAATAGAAATAATACCATCTTTCATTAATTTAGACAATACATCTGGTGTTAAATTATAATCTTTACCACTTCTCATAAGAAATTCACGTATTCCTACTGAATTTTTAGTGTACAATATACCTAATGAAGTTGCTCCTAGCTCTACAAATTTAGCTAGAAACTTTTCTTCTGCCGGCGAAAACACTCCTGCATCAGATTCTTGCTCATTTAGCTTACCTAATAAAGATTCTCGTATAATATTTCTTAAAAATTGCTCTTTCATAATTCTTTTGATTCATTTAAACAAGCTGTTCTATATTGAGAAGCTAATTTTTTTATTTCTCCTATAGCTTTTCTAGCTCTTACACCAGCAGCTTTCA